>Ga0256404_1001340_pt1 | contig 60514 bp, 54 predicted proteins | sample RumenRJG_01DNA_FD_185990 | JGI IMG/M metagenome (GOLD analysis project Ga0256404, IMG submission 185990) | Bovine rumen microbial communities from Lethbridge, Alberta, Canada - RJG_01 | ecosystem: Host-associated > Mammals > Digestive system > Stomach > Rumen | place: Canada: Alberta | collected...
GCGAGGCATCAGGATCTATGCCCTGCAGCGCAGGGCAGGCAGCTTCCAACTGACGCTGCATCCGCATGGCAAGCGCCATGTGTCGTATGTGTCGAGGCACAACAAAAAGGGAATTGAGAAGCCCGTGCTGCTGTTTGCCGAGGAGGGAACAAAGCAACGTCAGACCATGAGAGGCTTCAACAGAGGAAGAATGCCAGCGTACCATCACCTGATTGGTGTGGAGCAGCGTGGAACGCAGATTGTAGAAGACCAGTATGCCTCAGTGCTGGAGCAGGCGATAGAGAGGAAAAGAGCGAAACTGGGATGGACTACCAAATAATAATACCAGGCTCGTCAGCTGTTAGTAAAAGACTAAATGCGATAGCAAATACTAGACCGGATACAATTACTACTATAAACGGCGCAAGTGTAATGTTGCAAAAAAAGATTAGTAATGCAATTAAACCAGTGAAGAACGAAATGATGGATATAGCACCTAAGACATCCTTGTATCTCTCATGGCGCTTCTCTTTCAGCTCTTTCCTGATGTCTTCGATATCTTCCATATTGTGTTTTTTTTAGCGCCTCGAATATATAAAATATTTTCCATATATATACGCAACCATAGTTAAAAAATCGCGAAAATGGCCAAAAAGATAACCTTTGACATCGAATTGAATGTAAACGGTCAAAATATGGTAGTCCGCGCATCGCAGGACGTGCGCGAACTGCAAAAGGCTGTTTCGACGGTAAAAGACGGAACACGGCGCGCGGTTGATGAATTTGTTGCGTGGGGAGGTGTAGTAACTACTATCCAGGGCGTGACCAACGGCATCCAACAGCTTGGTGGCGCTTTGCTTGAACTAGCTAATGACTATAACGCGCAGGAGGAGGCCGAGCTGAAATTGCAGACCATCATGCGTCAGCGCATGAAAGCCTCTGATGACGACGTCGACGCGATCAAGCGGTTGGCCAGCGCGCAGCAGGAAATCGGCGTAGTAGGCGACGAGGTGCAACTGGCCGGAGCGCAGCAGGTCGCGACTTTTCTCAATGAGAAGAGCAGCATCGAACAATTGCTCCCAGCGATGAATAATCTTGCCGTGCAGCGCAAGGGCCTCAACGTTACGGCGGAAGACATGGTCAACATCGGCAACCTGGTCGGTAAGGTCATGCAGGGGAATGTCGGAGCGCTGACGCGCGTCGGCATCACCTTTGACGATGCGCAGAAACATGTGCTGCAATATGGAACGGAAACGGAGCGTGCCGCGATGTTGGCAGAGGTGATTACGGATAACGTTGGCAACATGAACGCGGAGTTGGCCAAGACGGATGCCGGCCATGCCAAGCAGCTGGCCAATACTATCGGCGATTTAAAGGAACAAGTAGGGCAGGCGCTTTCGAGCTGGCAGCCCTTCATACAGGCTACTTCGCAAATCGGGTTGACCATCACTGGGATTTTATCAATGGGTACTGCCATAAAAGGAGCTGTGACGTATGTGACTCGTTTGAGCCTCGTCTCAAGGATCGCTGCCGGAGTACAGAACTTGTTCGGTATGGCGGTGCGTGGCGTGCGTGCCTTTGTTCTGACGGGAAGCGCGGCCAATGCGGTTTATGGAAGGACACTACTGGCAACGGCATCCGCATCTCGTACCGCGGCTATAGCTACTTCAAGCTTGGCTATAGCTTTGCGTGGCTTGCTCGTGGCTACAGGAGTTGGCGCTGTCGTTGCTGCTCTGACATTTGGATTGCAGAAATTGCTTGACGCTCTGGATGATACGGGCACTGCTGCAAAAGATGCCTCCGATAGCATTGACACGGTAGGAGAGTCGGCTAAATCTGCGCAGGAGGCGTTTGTCAGCGCGCAGTCCGAGATGTACAGCCGTCTTATGACGAAATATACCGAGTTGAAAACTTCATGGAAAGCACTTACATCAGCCCATGCAAAGGCGCAGTGGATTAAGCAACATGCCGAGGATTTTGAGAAGCTGGGTGAGAAGATAGGCGGAGTTGCGGATGCAGAGCAAGTTTTTTCCAAGAATACGGATGCTGTTGTGCAGTCTTTTGTTGCACGAGCGAAGGCGGCTGCACGACTGGCGCAGCTGACGGAGGAATACCGGATACAGATGAGCCTCGCCGACAAGATTGGCCGTGCCAATGACGCTGCGCAGGCAAGGCACACGGTCAAGGCTGGTGACAGGGTCACTCAGGGATTTGGCGCTTCTGGTGGCCATACGACAGAGGGCGGCTATGAGTATGTCGCTCCAAATGGTCAATGGGTGTACACGGACAAGGGGGCGGCCAAGAACAACTCACAGCCGCCGAGAGCCTGAAAAGGTTTGAGGAATTGGCAAAGAAAATAGAGGCTTAAAAGCGGTCGTTTATAATGCTATTTTCGCAACCGTCAATAAATCGGCTGATAGCAACGATGAGCGTAACAAAGAAAACGCATCCCGACACAACGGTAACGCCGGGATTGCCGACAGCAAAAGCCGCAGCCATTACGAGTAATGACAGCAGAGCGACAACGCCCAAAATCGGTTTATTGCTTTTCTTTTTCATACGCTAGTGCTTTAATCCTGATGCAAAGATAAGAATAAATTTTGAAATGAGTAAGTAGCGCAAAAAATGGCGAAAGAAATAAAATTTAACGTTCGATTGTCTGTTGATGGCAAAGAGCAATTAGTTACGGCGACCACATCCGTAGCCGATTTGCGGCACGCTATGGAAAGGGCGAAAGGTAGCGCGGGGCAGTTACGCGATACCTTGCTAAACTATACCCAGACCGTGCAGGCAATGCAGAATGTTACTAACGCCGTTTCGCAACTTACTAACACACTTAACAGCGTTACCGAAGAAAGCCGCACGTTTGGCGCAGCAATGAAAGCCGCCAACACGATGGCGGGGAAAGATGCCGAGGGCTTTGTTAAACTCAAAGACCAGGTAGCCGAACTTTCCAAAACTATACCGATGGCCCGCGACCAACTGGCTAACGGTTTATATCAGGTAATTAGTAACGGCGTTCCTGAAGATAATTGGATTTCCTATTTGCAAGCATCGGCTAAGTCCGCCGTTGGTGGTATCGCTGATGTCGGCGAGGTAGTAAAGGTTACATCTACCATTATCAAAAACTACGGTCTGGAGTGGAGTGCGGCGCAGGATATCCAGGATAAGATACAATTAACAGCCAAGAACGGCGTGACGTCGTTTGTGCAGTTGGCAGCAGCATTGCCGAGCGTTACAGGGCAGGCTGCGCAATTAGGCGTATCGTTTACCGAAATGCTCGCGGTAATGAGCACACTAACCGGCGTTACCGGCAACACGTCGGAAGTATCGACGCAACTTGCAAGCGTATTAACGGCATTAACGAAAGAGAGCAGCAAAAGCCAAAAAATGGCTGATGCTATGGGCATATCTTTCAACGCTGCAAGTATCAAGGCGGCGGGCGGTTTGAGGAATTATTTACAGGAGTTAGACCGAACCGTTACGGCGTATGCCGCAAAGACAGGCGAGTTAAAAGAATCCATATACAGCAAATTGTTTGGACGCGCCGAGGCTCTGCGCCAGAACAACGCCCTCACGGGAAATCTGGTAGCCAAGTTTGATGAAAAACATAAAGACTCTCGAAACAGTGCAGGCCAATAAATAAGGCATTCGGGGAGATGTCAAGCACGGGAAGCGCGACGACCCAAATGCTGAAAAATATGATGGGGTCGTTTCTATATTATATCAAGTGTTATCGACGCAATACAGCCGTATTTGAGTTTTAGGCCCCAAATCGGCATGACTACCTTAAGCATTATGAATCTCCAAAAGACCTTTATGGGTTTGCATATCATGCAAAAAATAGCATCTGTGCCCACTAAATTGATGAGTGCGGCATGTTGCTTTGTGGTTTGTGGAGAATAAGGGCGGTCGCAGGTTTCAGAGTGTTTTCTGCGGTGCTGAAGAATGTGGCTTATACGTCGACAGCTGTCAAGCTCGCCCTCCGTGGACTGCTGACTGCGATGGGTGGTAGGTGCAGCTATTGCGGCGTTGACATTTGTCGTGGAGACACTGATCGATGCTGCGATGAGGTCCGTACGAAGTTGTGCGATGATTGGTGTTGGGGTGAGAGATCTTTGTGTCTGTTTTTTATTACTCTACTATTGTTAGTAAGTTTTGTCCACTGATCTTTACGGAGCGTGAATTTGTGGCGTTCTGTATGCCTCTTGCCCTATATCCGGCAAGTTTCTTGCACTTTCGCCTTTGGTAGACAGGCGGGTAGAGTACATAAAAAAGCTCAACCGCTATGATATCTGCGATTGAGCCATATTTTAAGAATTGCCTTCTGTCTTTTAGAGGGGACAGTAGTAAGAGCTACTCTACTGTCTTGAAGAATGTGGGGACGGTGTCCTCAAGCTTCATCCCTTTACGGAAGACGGCAGATGTGCCGCCGACAAAGATGTCTGCGCCGAGTTGTGCCATATACTTTGCCCGTTCTACGGTAATATTGCCATCCGTTGAGATGAGTATATTGTCTTTTCCGTTCTGCTTGAGATAGCTTTTTGTTTCGGCGACTTTGTCCATTATGCCGTCTATCATTTTCTGGCCTGAAAAACCGGGATGTACGAGCATCAGCAGTATCAGGTCGATATCATCAAGCCATTTTGACAGTTTGTCGACAGGCGTCTCCGGATTGAGGGCCAAGCCGGTGTGTACGCCCATTTGCTTAAGGTGTTTCAGAGTTTGCTCTATTTTGTTGTCCGGCAGTTCGCTGTGTATTGTGACCCAGTCTGTGGGCTTTAGGTCCAGATATTGCAAGAGGAGCTCGGGATCTTCCATCATGAGATGTATATCCATAGGGATGTCGCTTACCTTGTGTAAAGCGTTAATCATGTCCGGGCCGAATGTAAGATTGGGGACGAAGTGAGCATCCATGACGTCCATATGAAACCAGTCAACTCCGAGGGCTGCAAGTCGCTTGGCGTCGCGCTCCATGTTCATCAAGTCAGCGCACATCATGCTGACGGATAGTTTTTTCTTCATATTAGTTGTTTTGGATAGAGATGTTTGTGTTAGTGTTTACATTGCTTTTCTCTTCGTGCAAAGGTATAAAAAAACGCCGAAAGGCAAAAGGGTGAGCAGAAATTTGTAACAGGGAGCAAAGTGTATGCGCGGTGGGCGGAAACAAAAAATCGGGATGTACTTTAGGCAGCACATCCCGATCAGGATTTCGGATTGTTATTTTATTTTACTTTTTCTACGATAGCACGGAAGGCATCGGGATTGTTAACTGCGAGGTCTGCGAGGACTTTGCGGTTGATTTCGATGTTGGCTTTATGAAGGGCTCCCATGAGTTGTGAGTAGGAGAGACCTTCGAGGCGTGCGGCAGCATTGATACGCTGGATCCAAAGGGCGCGGAAGTTGCGCTTCTTGTTCTTGCGGTCGCGATAAGCGTAGGTGAGACCTTTTTCCCATGTATTCTTGGCGACGGTCCACACGTTTTTGCGTGCGCCGAAATAGCCGCGAGTTAACTTAAGAATGTTTTTTCTCTTTGCTCTGGAAGCAACGTGATTTACTGATCTTGGCATTTTCTTGTTTGTTTTTGAATGTCAGCGTCGCCTATTCTAAGCGAACTTGGTAGCATGACATCCGGTTAATAATTTGTTCAGTTAGCAACTCTCTCAGATTTTGTTTAACGCAGATTGAGGAGTTCTCTGACTTGCTTAAGGTTAGTCCTGTCCACGATAGCGACGTGGTCAAGATTTCTCTTTTGCTTCTTGGTCTTCTTGGTGAGGATGTGGCTGTGGTAAGCGTGATGTCTCTTGATCTTACCCGTTCCGGTCAGCGTGAATCTCTTCTTGGCGCCGGAATTTGTCTTAACTTTTGGCATTTTCTTGTAAGTTTAATACGTTTATTAAAGTATTGCGGTAGTGTGAAACCAGTACGCTACGCGCTGTTGTCTTCTTTTTTACCTTATTATTATTTTACTCGCCCTCGATAGTCGGTATTTTGTATTCCTTTTGTTTGCTTTTGTGTGCCGACTCCTGGTCGACAGCTTTTTTGGGGGCTTCTGTGACGGTCTTGACTTGTGTTTTTTTTGCAGTGGGCACTTTTTTGGGAGCGATGAACATGGTCATTCGCTTACCTAGCAGTTCGGGCATGTGCTCGACCTTGCCGACATCTTCCAAGTCATTGGCAAACCGCAGAAGCAGTACTTCGCCTTGATCCTTAAAGATGATGCTGCGTCCGCGGAAAAATACGTAAGCCTTGACTTTGTTGCCTTCTTCGAGAAATTCGTGTGCATGCTTAAGCTTGAAGTCGTAGTCGTGGTCATCGGTTTGAGGTCCGAAGCGTATCTCCTTAACCTCAGTCTTGACCTGCTTGGCCTTCATCTCTTTTTGACGTTTCTTTTGCTGATAGAGAAACTTGGAGTAATCTATGATCTTGCAGACAGGCGGGACTGCATTGGGAGATATCTCCACAAGGTCCATTCCTTTGTGCTGTGCGATGGACAAGGCTTTGGGTGTAGGCATCACGGAGGTTCCATCGTCGCTTACGATACGGACTTCGCGAGCCTGAATCTGTCTGTTTATTCTGTATTGCTCTTTTAGGTCGTCTTTTTTCATCAAATTTTACGTCTGGTTTTGCTTAGGCTTTTGATTTACAAGGTGCAAAGTTACGAAACTTTTGTCATTTCGTCAACTTCCTTGAGAACTTTATTTGCAAAATCCTTATAGGTCATTGTGCCGAGGTCTTCACCGCCCTGTTTGCGTACGGAGACCTGCTTTTCTGCAAGTTCCTTTTCGCCTGCGATGAGGAGGTAGGGGATGTGCTGCATTTCGTTGTCGCGTATCTTGCGTCCAATCTTCTCGTTACGAGCGTCTATGGTCGTCCGCACGCCTTGCGACTCGAGGTACTGCTGTACTTCCTGGGCGTATTCGACATATTTCTCCGACACGGGCAGTACGACAGCCTGGGTGGGGGTGAGCCATAACGGGAAGTGTCCGGCGGTATGCTCGATTAGTACGGCTACAAATCGCTCGATGGAACCGAAGGGTGCTCTGTGGATCATGACTGGACGGTGCTTCTGATTGTCTTCACCTACGTACTCGAGCTGAAAGCGCTCAGGCAAGTTGTAGTCCACCTGGATGGTGCCGAGCTGCCAGCTGCGGCCGATGGCGTCTTTGACCATGAAGTCAAGTTTGGGGCCGTAAAAAGCTGCCTCGCCGTACTCGATATGTGCGTTAAGGCCTTTTTCCTTGCAGGCCTCTATGATAGCATTTTCGGCCTTCTCCCAGTTGTCGTCCGAGCCGATGTATTTGCTGTGGTCTTTCTGATCGCGCAGAGAGATCTGGGCGTCGTATTTGTCAAAGTGGAAGGTGTGAAATACTCTGAGGATGATGTCCATCACGCGTAGAAACTCATCCTTGACCTGGTCGGGCCGGCAGAAGATGTGGGCATCGTCCTGCGTGAAGCTGCGTACGCGGGTGAGTCCGTGGAGCTCGCCGCTTTGCTCGTAGCGGTATACCGTGCCAAACTCACAGATCCTGATTGGCAGGTCCTTGTACGAGCGGGGCTTGCGGGCGTAGACCTCGCAGTGATGAGGGCAGTTCATCGGCTTAAGCATGTATTCCTCACCCTCGTCAGGGGTATGGATTGGCTGGAAGGAGTCTTTGCCATACTTGGCATAGTGGCCGGAGGTGACATAGAGCTGCTTCGATCCTATATGAGGTGTGATGACCTCGGAGTAGCCGTAGCTGTTCTGTATGTTGCGGAGGAAGTTCTGCAGGCGCAGGCGCAGTTGTGTGCCTTTGGGCAGCCATATGGGCAGTCCCTTGCCCACACGGTCGCTGAACATGAAGAGCTCCATCTCTTTGCCAATCTTGCGGTGGTCGCGTTTCTTGGCCTCCTCGAGCATCTGCATGTATTCGTCGAGCATCTTCTTCTTAGGAAATGAGATGCCGTAGACTCTGGTGAGTGTCTCACGCTTGGCGTCTCCGCGCCAGAAAGCAGCACTGACGGCTGTCACCTTGATGGCCTTGATGGGTGATGTGGAGAGAAGGTGCGGACCGCGGCAGAGATCAGTATAGTTGCCCTGCGTATAGGTCGAGATTGTGCCGTCTTCCAGCTCGTTGATCAACTCGAGCTTCAGTTTCTGTCCGCGCTTGCCAAAGAAGTCCAGAGCGTCTTTCTTGGAGATATTTTTGCGCACCAACGGCTCATTACGTCGGGCCACCTCAGTCATCTTCTGATTGATTTTCTCAAAGTCAGCTTCACCGATGGACTGGCCTTCAGGAAGTAATACGTCATAGTAAAAACCGTTTTCTATCGCAGGACCGATGCCAAATTCAATCCCGGGATACAGCTCTTGCAGGGCCTCGGCCATGAGGTGGGCAGAGGTATGCCAGAAGGTTTTCTTGCCCTCCTCGTCATCAAATTTGTACAATTTCAGTTGCGCATCGGCCGTAATAGGAGTATTGAGCTCGGTCGTCTTTCCGTTGAGGGCACAAGCCACGACTTCTTTCTTAAGTTGAGGGGAGAGGCTCTCGGCTATCTGCAAGGGCGTGATGCCGGCTTCGTACGATCTGGTACTTCCGTCGGGAAAAGTGACTTTTATCATAGGTATTGTCTTCGTATAATTTTAGCGAGTGCAAAAATACTCATTTATTTCCAGAAATATCTATCTGACAGCTTTTTTTCATCATCTCCGACCCGATAAATGCGCTATTATGCATGGTTGTCAATTTATATTTGTACTTTTGGGTCATGAAAGCTCACGCCTACTTTACAATAGAGGCCCCCACTGCGTCCAAGTATGTGGTCAAGCGCAGCCGTTTTCTCTGTTTTGCAATTCCCGTGGTCTCAGAGGAGGAGGTAGAGGAATTGCTGCGCGATTACCGCCGCCGCTATCATGATGCCCGCCACATATGCTATGCCTTTCGCCTGACCTCCGACGGCTCCGTTTCACGCAGCAGTGACAATGGCGAACCCTCTGGTACAGCAGCACGTCCTATGATGGGAGCGTTGCTCTCTCGTCGACTCACCTGCGTGCTCCTCGTCTGTGTACGCTATTTCGGAGGCATCAAACTCGGAACCCCCGGGCTTGCTGCGGCTTACAAGCAGGCTGCAGAGATGGCTCTCGATTCCGCCCGCGTAGTGGAGCGCGAGCCTCAGGAGGCCCTCCGGCTCACTTTTGACTATGCGCAAGCGCATCGCGTCATGTCGCTCGTTAAGGTTGCAGGTGTCAAGGTAGGGGCCTCCCACTATGGACTTACCTGTGAGATGACGCTTACGGGAAGCACCGAAGCCATCCATCAGCTCCGTGCCCAGTTGGTGGGCCTCGCAGTTGTTAATTCTTGATTATCCTTTTCTCCTTTATCCCTGCCTGGGAGTAAATCGCGCAGACTTTGGCTGCCGCCCAGCCCCGGCGTGCTGACCCGACTGGGCGTTAGCAAGTTTGAGTTCGTTGAGTCAGCCCCCATCCGCTACCGTCCCAATCCCAAGGTCTACCAAGGGCGGTACTGCTCGGTGACGACACGCAAGGACGGCTCCTATCGTATCAACCTCAATCCCGTCTGCCTCGACGTAGACTTCAACCCCCACTTCTTTTCCGTCGCCCTCTACGAAGAGCTCAAAAAGGCGCGTAGATTGTTGGTTAGACAAAACACCTCCGACGATGTGGCTAATCCTTACTTGTATTAGCCGATAAAGAATGCAATCTTTTTTCAGTTTTTCAGTTTTTCAGTTATTTTTTAAAGGGTATCTCACCTCCGATTTGAGCCCCTTATTAATACTTATCTTATTAATAATTAATTAGTTATATATTATATATAAGGCTCCCGCTCGGGGGACACCCCCCTTTAATTTTAAACTGAAAAACTGAAAAACTGACCAACTTCACTTCACCAATAACACTTAAAATACAATCAATCAATGAAATACGACCTATCTTCTCCTACTCCGCCCCCCATGCCTGCACTCGGCAAAGGGCTCAAATGTATCAAATTACTGGCCTCGCAAGTGTCTCCGGACATGCAGGAAGCCATCATTCCCCTCCTCTTTCCGCCACTTGGGGCTTACATTAGCAACGTCCGTTTCCGCTATCCGGACGACTCTTGGAAGGAATTGTGCGGCCTTTTGGGCCATTTGGTAGCCCCTTCGGGCACCGGGAAGGGCCAATTGACCACTTCCGTGAGGGCTATCATGCGACAATTTAGCACCCACGACGAGGCCGAGATGCAGCGCCTCCGCGAGTGGCAGCGCCAAGTCAAGACCAAGGGCGCCAACAAGGACAAGCCCGAGCGGCCTGACATCGCCCTGTGGTTTCCACCCTCCGACGTGACCAATCCCGCCTTTCTCCAAAACGCCCAGAACTGCGGATTGTTCGGGTACGAGCATGGAGTCAATTGTGCGGTAGTTTGAAGGGCTATTTTCTTACGATTTAAGCCTCGTCATGAGGCGGATGATAGAAGTCAATTCGACGCCGCCAGACGCGCCTAAATGGCCTCTATGGGGCAAACAAATCTATTCCCATGTTATGTCCTCTCAACTTTATATTGAAGCCTTTGTTTGAGCTATAAGCATGAGGTAAAAGGCAGGGCTGTACGTTCGGCAAAGGGAGCCACGGTGCATTTTGCAAGGGATGTATTGGGATTTTGATAAGGGAGTGCCAAATACTTCGTAAGGCGCTGCGTAGAAAAATGGACGAGTAAAAAATATATAATAAATCAGAACTACGGCTTCGTGCAGGTACGATGACGGCACTTCAAGACGCCGTGTTTGCGATACAAGGTCGGAATTATTTTAAAATAGGTCCGATGTAGTTTAAACTAGACGGCACCTTGTTATCGTCTGATACTGAGCAAATTGTGAAAAGTGGCAAATACTACTGCAATCATTTGACTCTCAGTGAGTTAGGCGAAAAATTAAGAAATATTTCTCCCTTCTCTCGTGTACCGGAAAGGAAGGGGGAGGCGTGAAATTTTATATAAAAAAAGCGGCCTAAGGCCGCGTGTAATTTCGCTTTGACAGGAGCGCAAGTCGGATGGGCAGCCAAAGGCTGCGCAGAAATTGGTCTCGACAGGGCAACCAATCCCGGCAGGCGTGAATTGCGCAGCCTTGGGCCGTCGCGCAACCCGTAGCTTCCCTTAGGCTGCCCCTTGATAGGAAGAGGGGAGCTGGAGGAAGAATGAGAAAGGGGTCAGAACTTCTTGCCGAAACTGATGGAGGTGGCGGTCTCGATGATGATCTTGAGGTCCATGGTGAGGCTGCGGTTCTCAAGGTAATAAAGGTCGCGGTCGAGACGGCGGAGCATCTTCTCCATAGTGTCGGTGTAGCCGTTGTGGAGAGTGGCCTCTGAGGTGACGCCGGGGCGTATCTCATAGAGGTACTGGTAGCGCGAGTCGTACTTCATGATTTTGTCGATGAAATACTGGCGCTCGGGTCTCGGTCCGACCATGGACATGTCACCCCGCAGGACATTATAGAGCTGGGGAAACTCGTCGAGATGGTGCTCACGGAGAAATCGTCCGATTGGGGTGAGGCGATTGTCCTTACGGCTGGCTAGCTGGGGGCCGTCGGCCTCCGAGTCGCAGCGCATGGTGCGAAACTTGTAAATGATGAAGGGCTTGCCTCCGCGCCCGATGCGCTCTTGCTTGAAGATGACTGACCCATCGCCCTGGCTCTTAAGCGCCAGCCAGATGATGAGGAAGACGGGGGAGAGGAAAATTAGACCCAAAGCGGAAATGATGATGTCGCTCAGACGCTTCACGTGCTGCTGCCACGGCTTCATGGCATCAAGCTTGTGTACTGTCGGGGTGGAAGGTCCCGGAATATTGCGGTAAATGTCTCTATAGATCATCAACGGATAGTTTTTGGGAGTTGTGCTTCTACTCTATTAACAGACATAATATCTTTTTATTGTGGAGAAAGTTAATTTTTTCATTTCTTTTTGTCAATTTCCTATGTATGCGAGTCTTAGGATGGAATCAGGAAGGCTCCATCTGCGGCATCTTAGCTCGCGGGAGCACCACATCATCGCTTGCGGATGGCCATTATCGGGAGACTTCGTCAGAGATATTGTACATTTGCAAACGCGATATTACAATGGCTTATGTATTCGACATGCGTCCCAGCATCATCTGCACGAGAGGATGCTGAGAGAAGGCTAGGGCTCATCCAGCAACAGGACACAAGGCGCAGGGAGGTGGGGCAAACCTCGTTTTTTACCTATCAAAGGTTGTCGCTGCGTCTGTCATCAGGAGAAATGAGCATTGTCCTTTTGGACATTTCTTTCCTCTTCTCTGGTTGGTGCGGCAGCGACAGAGTGGCGCTGACTACGATTTGCGATAAAGACGCCGAGCAGGATTTGGGCAGAACCAATATAGGCCAGCCACGTCATCGGTTCGTCCAGAAAGAGCGCACTGGCGACGACTGTGGACACGGGGTTAAGATAGATATAATTGGAGGCGGTGACAGCGCCGAGACGCTTGATGGCCAGTGTCCACAGGGCGAAGCAACAGAATGAGGCGACAAATCCCAGAAAGGCCAGATTGGACCACACTTGCGGCTTTGCGATCAGGCTGAGTGGAGGAAAGGGCTGGGCTGGATGCCGAATGAACATGAAGAACAAGCCTCCGAGTATGCCGTAAAAGAAAATCTTGCGGGCGACAAACGTCGAACTGTAGTGCTGCGTACAGACGCGCATCAAGATGCAGGCAATTGCCCAGCTGACGGCGGCTCCCACTGCCAGCAGATCGCCCGCGGGGCTGAGCTTGAGGATGAAGTGACCATTGAAGACGACGATGCCTACGCCCAACAAGGCAATCACAGAGCCCCACACTAAGTGACGGCTGAGGTGCTCCTCCCGCAGCAGCAGAGCGGCAATGAGCGCTGTGACAACGGGCGAGGTGCAGACGATGAAGGAGACGTTGTTGACATAGGTGAGGCCAATCGCAAGATTCTCCAAATTGAAGTAAAACGCGCCGGCAAAAAGGCCCAGGGCAAACATCTGGCCTTCCTCGCGGCAACTGTCGCAAAAGAACTTGTGGGGCGAGATGAACCAGATGCAGAGATAGGCAAGCAAAAATCGCAGGACAAAAATCTGGTCAGGATACAGACCATTGAAGATGAGAACCTTAGTGTTGACAAAAGTGACACCCCATATCAAGACGACGCAAAAGGTTAACAGATGATAGGGCCACACACGCACGGTCGGGTAATCAGACATAATCACTGATGACATTAAAAATCGCGGTGTGCTGCCTCGGCTGCGGCGGCTACCTCTTGGGAAATGGTGAGAAACTGTTGCATACGTCTGAAGTCACGCGTGGACAGCATGTGCTCAAAGTCGCGGAATTCATCAATCATACGATGCTGGACAGAGCGTATGTCTGTGACGGTCAACTGGCCGTTGAGAAAGACTTCAAGCTGCTTAAAATTGTCGGGCGAACCTACGAGCCTCAGCCAACCTTTCTCACCCTGTATTTGCATGAAGTTGGGACTTGATGAGTCCTTGGCGGCGCTGCATACACACTGAAATCCAGGATATCCGAGATGGGCGACGCCGGATATGTCGATGCCATTGTATCCGACATTTGGAAAATAGCTGATACGCTCGGGTGGGCCGAAAAGGGAGATGACAAAATTGAGATTGTATATATTGAGGTCGAGCAAGGCGCCTCCCTGACAAGCGGGGTCAAAGGCGGGCGCTATGTCGTGATGCAGATAGCGGTCATAGCGTGACGAATACTTGCTGTAGTTGCACTGTATGAGACGGACAGGGCCCAGCGAGAGCTTGGCAGAGCGTACACGGGCAAAGTAGGGGGCGTGAAGAAAGGTGACTGCCTCCCAAAGAAAGAGGTGGCGGTCAGACGCGATGCGGCACAACTCGTCCAGTTCCTGACGACTGGTGCAGGAGGGCTTTTCCAAAATGACATGCTTGCCGGCCAACAGGGCGAGACGGGCATACTGATAATGTACAGAATTGACGAGCCCCACATAGACGGTGTCTATCTCGCCGGAGGAAAGCAGGGCGGAGTAGTCAGTATAGACGCCGTCTATATGATACTCTGCGGCTAGCGCCTCAGACTTGGACCGACTTCTCTCGCGGCTCCATATCGCCGCAACATGGATCTCGTCTATATATTGCAAGGCGTGGAGAGCCTCGCCAACGATCATCCCGTTGCCAAGTATCGCTAAATGCATCATTTTATTTGATTGAGGTGGCGAAGACTGACGTCCTGCCAGCGGTTGTTAGTCAGCAGTTCGGCTTGGCTACCGATGAAGGCCTTACCGGCGGCAGTGTCGCCCTGAAGCCAGTACATAAACCAGGCAGTCATATAGCCGTCACCCTCGTAAAGCATACTGCCATGGTCTACTCCTTTGCGCCGCGCGATGGCAGCAGGGGTACGACCGTGGAGCAAGCTGAGATTTTCTTTCAGAGAGGCAAGCGGGGCAATAATGCGGCTGTCCAAGACTCCGTCACTGGCTACGGCGAGATAGGGGATATGGACTCTGTCGACATCGTAGTGCCACTTGAGACTGTCGGCCAGGGCCCGGCTGGTACAACTGGCAGTGTAGATAGCCTGGAAGTCTGAACTGGCCTTGTAACGCGTGGCGGCATTGATGGCGCCGACACCTCCCTGAGAGTGGCCAGCTACGCCCACCTTAGTCGTATCGATCTTGTGATAAAACATGGAGGAAGACAGACCGTTGAGCTGGAACATGTAGAGTAAACTCCGGATGGTGCTGCCTCCGCTCCAGGAGTTCTTGTCCTCATTGCCTATGACGATGAAGCCCCACGAAGCTAAATGCTTCATCACATCAGAATAGCGATGGGCCTGGATACCTGTGCCATTTGCCATCACGACGAGAGGACACTTGGTGGTGGACTGCTTTGTTAGGCTGATGGGATACCAGATCTCATATTTTACAATATCCGATCGTTTGCTGGTAAACTCGGTATACCCTATCTTATGTGGACCGAGGTGCATGTATTTACGTTCTACAGGGTAGGGACTGGCCGACTTGGTATAGTAGTTGTGAGGCACTGCGACAAAGTCACAGGAGATGGCCAATAATGCCCACACCAGACTGAGCAGGCCGCAGTGTATTACTTTAGGCTGTTTCGATACCATTGATAGAGTTTCTTGACACCGTCTTCAATCTCGACCTTGTGATGCCAGCCGAGTGAATGCAGCTTGCTGACGTCAATCAGTTTGCGCGGAGTGCCATTGGGCTTAGTGGTGTCCCAGACGATTTCGCCCTCAAAGCCGACAGTGTCTTTGACAAGGTTAGCCAGCGTCTTGATGGTGAGCTCCTTGCCGGTACCGACATTGATGTGACAGTTGCGAATCTCGCCTAGCGACGGGATGGCTCCACCACGACCCTCGGAGTTGTTGCGGTTGACCTCGCCGTCGGTCTTCACCCCATAGAAGACGCTGGAGTACTTCTCAATACCAATGATGTCGGAGAAGTTGACATTGAGCAGCACATGCACCGAGGCATCGGCCATGTCCTCCGACCAGAGGAACTCACGTAGTGGCGAGCCGTCTCCCCACAGGGTTACCTTATTATTATCGATGCCGTAGAAGTCGAGTGCCTTCAGGATGCGCTTCTTGTCGCAGCAGCCGTCGACATTGTCCTTGCCGATGAGCTCGGCGAGCTTGGCTGGCGGGTTGATGGGCCTTTTATTCATGTCGGTACGGATGGTGTCCCAGTCATCGTCATGGATGAGCTTGGCAAGATAAATCTTGCGCATCATGGCAGGCATGACGTGAGAGTTTTCTAGATGGAAGTTGTCGTTGGGTCCATAGAGATTGGTTGGCATGACGGCGATGTAATTGGTGCCATACTGGAGGTTGTAGCTTTCGCACATTTTGAGCCCGGCAATCTTGGCGATGGCATACTCCTCGTTGGTATACTCGAGCGGCGAAGTGAGGAGGGCATCCTCTTTCATAGGCTGTGGCGCATTTTTTGGGTAAATGCAGGTAGAGCCGAGGAAGAGCAGCTTCTTGACGTGATGCTTGTAGGCCTGCTCGATGACGTTGCACTGCATCTTCATATTTTGCATGATAAAGTCCGCGCGATACAATGAGTTGGCCATGATGCCGCCCACAAAAGCCGCGGCAAGCACGACAGCGTCGGGCTGTTCCTGATCAAAGAAGTTCTTTACTGCGAGCTGGTCGGTAAGATCCAGTTCCTTGTGTGTGCGGCCCACAAGATTGTTGTAGCCGCGTTGTTTTAAGTTGTTCCAAATGGCTGATCCGACCAGTCCATGGTGACCAGCAACGTAAATCTTGCTATTCTGCTGAAGCATAAGACTCTCCCTAGTCCTCCCTGAAAAAGGAGAAGGCCTGCCTTACCATAGGGAGATTTGCGGCAGTTGGTATATTTTTTATTGTCTGATTTTACTCAGAGAATTTTCAATTATCTCCTCCTTTTAAGGGGGGGAGCTAGAAGGAGGATGTTGTTCTACTTGACGATGCCCTTCTCCAGATATTCGGCCAGATTGGTGCGGACTCGCTCGGCTGCCAAGTCTGCAGCTACTTTCTTCATATCGCTGTCTACCATGATCTTGACGAGCTGCTCAAAGGATGTCTTATTGGGATTCCATCCGAGTTTGGTCTTAGCCTTGGTGGGATCTCCTAGCAGATTGACGACATCCGTCGGGCGATAAAAGTCGGGACTGACCTCGATGAGACAGCGTCCTGTTGCTTTGTCGTAACCTTTCTCGTCAAGCCCTTCTCCACGAAATTCGAGCTCTATGCCGACATGCTTGAAGGCGTAATAACAGAAGTCTCTCACGGAGTGCTGCTCTCCCGTGGCAATGACGAAATCATCAGGCTTGTCCTGCTGCAGAATGAGCCACATGCACTCTACGTAGTCCTTGGCATAGCCCCAGTCACGCAGACTCGAGAGATTGCCCAAATAGAGTTTGTCCTGCTTGCCTTGGGCAATACGGGCTGCTGCAAGGGTGATTTTGCGCGTCACGAAGGTCTCACCCCGACGCTCACTCTCATGATTGAAAAGGATGCCGGAACAGCAATACATCCCATAGGCAGCACGATACTCTTCGATGATCCAATACCCATACAGTTTGGCGACAGCATATGGGCTGTAGGGATGAAAAGGTGTCAATTCGTTTTGAGGTACTTGCTCCACTTTGCCATACAGCTCCGACGTCGAAGCCTGATAAATACGACAGCTTTTCTCGAGCTTACACTGTCTGACCGCCTCTAATATACGCAGTACTCCGACTGCATCCACATTGGCCGTATACTCCGGCGAGTCAAAACTTACTTGTACATGACTTTGCGCAGCCAGATTGTATATCTCATCAGGACGCACTTTGGAGACGACATTGACTATACTCATGGAGTCTCCCATATCGGCGTAGTGGAGGTGAAAATGGGGTCTCCCCTCCAGATGGGCAATACGCTCGCGGTAGTCGACTGACGAACGCCGGATAATGCCGTGGACGTCATACCCCTTGGCCATCAAAAACTCTGACAGATACGATCCGTCTTGTCCTGTAACTCCAGTGATAAGTGCTGTCTTCATCTATAATAGCATGTTTAGGTTAATACTTATAATAAATATTAATATGCAAAGTTACGTATTTCTTTTGACACCTATAAGAATAAAGAAAAAGATTGTTGGGCATTATAAATCCGGCGTCGTCACACTTTTATTGCATACGTACCGTCTTATCCACGCAAGTGGCTTATAATCATTGTGTATAATTAAAACATTAACAAATTAATGTAACGAGCATTATATCATAAATTTATAATACGTTTTACGTAGAAATATTTCTTAGCCATATATGATGCACGCATCATCATACAAACTGCAAGGGACAGTCTCGAAGCACCACAGAGATTACGCTGTTTGCCAATATCTGTTGTACTGCCTTTTATTTCTTGTCTTGTGAATTAGGATATTGTTTGCGTTGGATAAAAGTCAGTACAAAACGCGAAATTTCGGTTAAAACAATATTTTTTTCTTCTGAGTGCTCAGCAGAGACTTTTCGCTTTGACGTGTACCAAAGCGTCAAGAACTATCCGATATGAGGAATATTGATGGTAAACGGTCATTTTCCCGTTCAATCAAGTAGAATTTAAGCGCGGAATGTTTTAGATTAATGTTCTTCATCAAGGCTTGTCTATGTATACAATGTCTATGTGTACAATATTGATTTTTAATGGTCTGCCAAGGATCTCAGAGAACGTAGTTGTGGGAGTGCGCGCTATGCGAAATGCACATAGTCAACACAGAAGAAACTATTTTGAAAAGATTTTTTCAAAAGATAGCCCAAAAATTTGGCGGGAAAGAAAAATAGTCTTACCTTTGCACCGCGTTAAGAGAAACGCCTTTGCGGAAATAGCTCAGTTGGTAGAGCACGACCTTGCCAAGGTCGGGGTCGCGAGTCCGAGTCTCGTTTTCCGCTCTTATATTTACTGAAAAAAGTTTGCCCAGGTGGCGGAATGGTAGACGCGCACGTTTCAGGTGCGTGTGTCGCAAGGCATGCAGGTTCGAGTCCTGTTCTGGGCACGTCTATATTCTTTGTATTGGAGAGATGGCGGAATTGGTAGACGCGCTACTTTGAGGGGGTAGTGGCATTATGCCGTGGGAGTTCGAGTCTCCTTCTCTTCACGAATTTGATATAGACATTTGCGGAAATAGCTCAGTTGGTAGAGCACGACCTTGCCAAGGTCGGGGTCGCGAGTCCGAGTCTCGTTTTCCGCTCTATTTTCAATTATTGTGAGTGCAATAATTGATTTTTATTTTAAATATTTTTATATTACCCTGAAAAAGAAGATGAATCTTTATATTAGATATTTCGATGACGAGGCAGTCGTGTCTAGTATAGACGATGCTGTCAAGTTTCTTAATAGCTTAAATATTCCGGACTTTAAGACTGATGATGACTTTATTGCAGATTTAGAGGAGTTTATCGCATCGCCGGTGACCTACCCTAAGCGATACAAGGTGCGTACTCACTCTTATTTCATTGTCATAAAAACCTCGGTCTCAACATTGGAGGAATTTAAGGCAAATGCCGCTAAAAACCTAATGAAGGATGTGACGGAGGCAGAGTCCAATCGCAAAAAGCCTAAAGGCGCCGTGCTCAACGATCAGATACCGGGCTGGTATGACGGAGAGCTATGTTTTAAGAGAGTCATTGCTATTCCTGGAACCAACAAATTTCAGTACAAGGACACTTCTTTTCGTGCGCTAGTCAAGGCAGGTAGTCCCATGGATTGCTATAATCGGATTGTGGATCACCTCAAAAACAGACCGGAGGTAGACCCGCGCAGTCAGTACCCTTCACCTAAGGGACGCAACTTCACCTTCACCTACATGGGCAATGTGAAGCCCAAGATGGAAGAATTGGAGCAAAGATAAAAACTGCTGTACCAATAGAGAGAGAAGCTACAAACAAAACATTGGGCATAGTCATAAATGTTTTTATGGTTATGTCCAATTTGTTTTTACTCCTATATAGTCTATAGAATAAGCCTACTGGTTGACCAAGTCTGTGACGAACTGTAGATTGATTTGCGATATGCCATTCGAATTTAGAAGTTGCACTTCATCTGGAAAAAACTGAAAAACAGATTTTCGCTCGTTGTTTTCCTCGAGAGATGGAGCAGGATCAACAGCCTGAGATAAGGCTGATTTGTAATAGCTAATCGCTTGATCAATATTACCGCATAGCAAGTTCGCATGGCCCATATTGCGCCTGTCCTGGATGGAGAGGTGGTCTTGGGGTATACGGGTATAATATGTAAGGCTCTGAGTCTGCTTTCCGCAGAGGAGTGAACACCATGCGATGCCTCTTAATGCTGGCTCTGACTTTGCATTCTGATACTCAAGCTTGAAAAACTGGGTTAAGGCCTGCTCATACCGTCCGAGTAGCGCAAGAGTCTCTGCGTAGTGCTGGATATATGCGGTATTGTCTGGCTCTGTGGTAGTCAAACGGAAGAAGATATTGCTGGCTTCCTGCAGATTGCCAATGCGCAATTGACACAGTCCGAGATGCCGTAGCGTCCACATAGACTGCCCATCAATGACTAGCGCCTTCTCATAGCAAATGATGGCTTTGCTGTACAACTTCAGCCGCTCGAGAGAGTATCCATATAAGCGTAGCGCTTGTAGAGACATGCTGAAGTGGCTGTCAATATACTGAAAGACATCGACTGCTTGTTGCCACAGATGCTGCTTATATGCGAAATAAGCGATCTTAAGCAGATTGTCCATATCCGTAAAAACAGACGCAAGCATGGGCAGATTGCTGAGAATAATGTCATGTTGGAAGGGGTTGATGACGCTTGCATTTCCCTGATGCTGATCAGCATAGAGTGTGAAGTAGCGATAACAGTCCTGGACATGCAGACGTTCGAGCGTAGACCGGTTGCGCTTATCTCGTTCGATAAACACTTTGTTGAGGTCTTGTTCATTAAGCTGTGTCTCGATGCCTTGTTTCATCATTTCCCACTGAGCTGGAGGCATACTGCTTATCATCAGAGCAAAGGAGTAACAGTCAGAGTCACAGAGGACATTGGCCTGCATAAAATTGCGGAAAAAATCATTTTGCAAAATTTCGTTACCGACAAACTCCGAATAATTGTCCACAAATGGGTAGAACCAGTGCGCAGATGGGTAGAAGAATGGGAAATGCTTAAAGTGCGAGAAGGTTATTAACGGCATATCGGCTCCATCCTTCTGCATTTCCGACAAGTCATTAATATTGCGTTGAAGACGCTTAAGTTCGTCATTGTCAAGAATTTCTCCATCGTCGACGTCATCATTCATCAGTTCGTCAAGCTTAGACATATCGAGACCACTTTGTCTGTTTTTGTAGATAGAAGGCAGTATTTCCTCCTGTATTTTACGTTGTACGTTCTTTGAATTGTAGACGTTGAGCAGACTCAGTTGTATGTCGGTCAGACGTTGTCCAATCTCAGGAGTTTGTAAGATCTGGTTAAGCGCATCAACGGCTGACTTATAGTAAGGAAGTCTTTCCTGATAGCAGAGTAGAATGAGCACTACGCCTACCAGCGCCCGCTCGCTAATAGCCGCATCACTGTTGGCCGATTGTCGGCAAAGCCAGGCGAATTTACCCATATCAAAATAGGATAAGATGGCCAACATAACGGCACTGACCAGACTGAGACAGGCGAGATTGTCATTGGATGAATGCTGGACAAAGTCCGTAATTGCTGCCTCTTCCTCTGATGTCCATTGCTGTGAAGTCCACTCCAGATTGAAGAGATCATCGACCAGAGCCTCTTTACGCGCAAGTTTATCTTTAAGCGCAGGCAGATTGTCTGCTGTCATTTGGGCAAAGATGAGGTCTTGTTCCACTTGATCCAGTCGCTTGAGCAAAGGGATAAGGTCTAGTTTACGCTTATGTATTGAGCGAAGTTGTGCGTAATATTCACCATCAGAATTTGTCTCCAGACTATCCCGGAGTATAGAGTCGGCAAGACCATAGGCCTGGCAGATAAACTCATTGTAAAGTTTCGTTCGCTCATTGTCTGCCACGCCTTTGCGGAAGTAATTGAGTAGGAGCTGATAATTGTCGGCGATACTGTTGAGCCTGTTTTGGTAGTCCCAGTTATTAATCGTCACATGTGCCGCCCGTAATACTTCGATAGCCTTCCTCAGCAGTCCGTCATTCAGATAATGTACCGCAAGCTCATAAGATTCTTGTATAGAAGCCATGTTGATGTGTGTCTTGTTTTTATTTTGCCCACAACAGGGTATCAGCTGTATAATGTCTGCCCAGCCTGTTTTTACTTCTCATCCACTTCAGAGCCGTGTTAACCTTGTCCGACTGAGGCTTAAACGCATGACTCATCATTTTGCTGCGTTGCACCTTTACAGGGATTGAGTCTATTCCGTAAATGCGATTGAGCCAAGACGTCAGAGGACCGATAGGATGAGCTTTGAGACTGTCAATCTCCATATTGTATCCTTGAATGAGCTTATTGAGTGCTGACCTTTGTGTCTTGTCGATATTTGAATGCACAGCCAGACCTGCCATGCCGTTCAGTCCTTCGGCTGTTGCGAGGCGAGTATGGCCCCGTTGCTCAGCGACGATAGACAGAGGAGCCGGCAACACAGCAGCGTCTATTTGACTATTATTGAGCATCTGAAGTCGCAACTGAATATCATTCACCTGAGCTCTGAGCAGCAGGCCTGATCTGGTAGGTATCTGACTGCGGATATAGTCACAAAAATAGTCAGGGCAAGAGAAACGGGCCATGCCTATCATGCGGTCACCCAGTTGCTGAACCTTATTGACACGTAGCCTTTTTCCGGCGAACAGATACCATTGGCGAGGAGTACTCATGTAGTACTTGACAGGACTTTTATTGCTCTGCATGAGCATTGTCCTGAAAAGATCTGAGGCTCCTGCGTCCACCTTACCCTGGGCAAGTTGCTGGTCGATGTCCATCTGGGATTTGTAATAGATAAACTTCACCCTGACGCCCAGCTGTTTGTAAATGCCGTGCTCTTTGGCCAAACTGAAGGGCAGACAGTCGAGGGTAGGGAGTAGGGCCACCTTCAGTATAGAGGTGTCCGACAGGCTCTGAGACTCATTGAAGTGGGCCTTACCCTTGTCTTGCCCGCAGGCAGATAGCAACAGTATAAGGGATAATAAGATACAGTGCGACTTATTCATTCGAAGGTCAGATGTCAGACGGGTATGATGTGGTTTATTATCATGCAGAAATAAAGTTCATAAAAGCAAAAGAGCAACTCAAGGGCACAGGCTCTTAAGTTGCTCTTTGTGGAACAGGTTATATTACTCTTCGCCTGTGATAGCGGCAATGCCGGGAAGGGTCTTACCCTCGATAGCCTCAAGCAGAGCGCCACCGCCAGTGGATACATAAGATACCTTGTCAGCCATGCCAAACTTATTGACGCAGGCTACAGTGTCACCACCACCGATAAGGGAATAAGCTCCGTTTTTAGTGGCTTCTACTACAGCGTCGCCGAGTGCACGGCTACCTGCAGTGAAGTTGTCCATTTCAAATACTCCGGCCGGGCCATTCCACAGGATTGTCTTACCCTTCTTGATGACAGCTGCGAATTTTTCGCGGCTCTTCGGGCCGATATCCAGACCTTCCCATCCGTCGGGGATAGCCTTGGAAGGAGTGATCTGAGTGTGAGCATCGTTAGAGAATGCATCTGCGACAACAGAATCTTCAGCCAGTACGAGCTCAACGCCCTTCTCTTTGGCTTCCTTCACGATACGATCAGCGAGATCCAAGAAGTCGTTCTCGCAGATGGAGTTGCCTACAGTACCGCCGGCAGCCTTCATAAAGGTATAGGTCATACCGCCGGTGAGGATAAGGTAATCCACTTTGGTCAGCAAGTTTTCGATAATCTCAATCTTTGTGGAGACTTTGCTACCGCCCATGATGGCGACAAAGGGACGCTTGATATCTTTCATCACCTTGTTAACAGCTGCGATCTCTTTCTCCATCAGATAGCCGAACATCTTGTGATCCTTGTCGAAGAAGTCTGCGATAATAGCAGTAGAGGCGTGCTTACGGTGAGCTGTGCCAAATGCGTCGTTGACATAATACTCAGCATAGTCGGCGAGCGTCTTGGTAAAAGCCTGCTGTTTAGGTTTCAAGGCTTTTTTGGCTGCTGCTTTCTCCTCGTCAGTAGCAAATTCGCCGCGGGGTTTACCTGTCTCCTCCTCGTAGAAGCGGAGGTTTTCCAATACCAGCACGTCACCATCCTTGAGCGCTGCGACTTGAGCCTGAGCCTTCTGGCAGTCGTCAGCGAACTGTACTTCAGTTCCCATGAGCTCGCTCAGATGGGGAACAATCTGCTTGAGGGAGAACTTGGGGTCAGGATTCTTCTTGGGACGACCCATGTGGCTCATAATGATGAGCTTGCCACCGTCTTCGTGAATCTTGTTAAGCGTAGGCAGGGCGCCGCGCATACGGGTATCGTCGGTGATATTGCCGTTGTCATCCAAAGGCACATTAAAGTCCACGCGAACGATAACTTTCTTACCATTAAAATTGGTCGAATCAATAGTTGCCATATCTTTGATATTTGGTTTTTATTTTCTGAATGCAAATTTAGCGATTTAACTCCAATTACATGAAGTCTGATTATAAATTAGTTTTATAAGTCGTCACATTTTATGATCATTTTATTCTCATCGGCGCCCTTTCAGCCTACGGGTGAAAAGTCGGCATGACATCCAGTTTCGTGGTGGCTACAGTGGCGCACAGCGTGACGTAAAAGCCTGACAGGGCGTAGCCCGTTTATTTACAACAGTGGAGAAGCTTCTCGTTTTTTCTTTGCTCCGTCAATTCCAGAGGACTGAGGTCATGAGGAAAACTTCCCACAGAGTTAGGCTCGGTTTTGCTTCTCCCTGTTAGACCTTATTCAGTGCTTTCCGTCAAAACTCAGCGATGATTTTCTCGGTAGTAGAGACAGATGTCGGTCAATTTGCACTTGTTGCAATAGGGGCTGCGCGATGTACAAGTATAGCGTCCATAGTAGAGCAGCCAAAAGTGTGCCTTGCTTACTTGGTCTTGTGGAATGTGCTTGACAAGTGTGCGCTCCACGGCAAGCGGTGTAGTGGCCGACGGCTTGACGAGGCCAAGGCGGTGGCTCACCCTGAAGACGTGCGTGTCGACTGCTAAAGCGGCCTTGCCAAAGACGAGCGCCTGGATGACATTGGCGGTTTTGCGTCCCACGCCGGGCAGACTGGTGAGGTCCTCGATATTGTCCGGTACCTCTCCGCCAAAGCGCTCCACGATCTGCCTAGAGAGCCCTACGAGATACTTGCTCTTGCTATTGGGGTAGCTTATCGAATGAATATATTCAAATATTTCACTCTCAGTCGCTTGTGCCATTAGCTGCGGGGTAGGGTACTTGGCAAAGAGCGGGATAGTCACGATGTTGACCCGCGCATCAGTGCATTGAGCAGACAATACCACAGCCACTAGCAGCTGAAAGGGGCTGGCAAACTGCAATTCGGTATCCGTTGCGGGGCTACAGGCTTTGAGTTCTCTGAGGACCCGTTCGTATCGCTCCTTGATGGTCATTCGTGCAAGGGCATTTTGTTGATGCGGCGCAGGTGGCGCCCTCCCTCAAAATCTGTGTTAAAGAAGATGTCAAGCATCTTGAGCGTCGTCTCCTTGTCGATAAATCGGGCTGGAATCACGATGATATTGGAGTTGTTGTGCTTGCGGGTAATCTCGGCAATCTCCGTCCTCCAGCAGAGGGCAGCGCGTATGCCCTGGTGCTTGTTGAGGGTCATGGACATGCCCTCGCCGCTGCCGCAGAGGGCAATGCCAGCCTTAAACTCACCCGCCTCGATCGCGTTGGCCAGCGGGTGGGCATAGTCGGGATAGTCGCAGCTCTCCGGGCTGAAGCAGCCGAAGTCCTTGTACTCGATGCCGTGAGCGTCTAGATACTGTTTGACCACTTGCTTGAGCTCGTATCCTGCGTGATCAGATGCCAGACCGACAGATTTGATCAATTCCATATTATCATTTTTTTGAAGGCTTAGAGGCATTTCTTTATCTGCTCGTAGACCTGTTTGGGCGTAAACCCGAGCTTTTCATCCAACACCTTATACGAAGCGCTGAAGCCAAAGCTCCCCAGGCCGTAGATGTGGCCGTCCGTGCCCACGAGACCCAGCAGATTGACAGGCAGGCCCGCTGTGAGTCCAAAGCGCTTGATGCCAGCAGGCAAGACGCTGTCTTGATAAGCCTGAGGCTGCATCCGGAAGAGACCCTCTGACGGCACGCTTACTAGGCGATAGGAGATACCGTCGGCATGGAGTAGTTCGCCAGCTTGGGCTAAAGTGCTTACCTCTGAGCCACTTGCGACGAGTACAATCTGAGGCTTTGCGTCCGACGTGACGACATATCCGCCCATGCTCACCTTGGCGTAGTCAGTGCCGGCGGGCAGATCCTGGATGCCCTGACGAGTGAGGATGAGGGCTGTGGGGCAATCATTGTTGGACATTGCATATCGCCAAGCCTCCACGGTTTCATGGCCATCGGCAGGGCGCATGGCTACGAGGGAGATATGGCCGTCGTGGCGGTGTATTTTTTCCATTAGGCGTATCTGTGCCTCCTGCTCGACGGGCTCGTGGGTGGGGCCATCCTCGCCTACGCGGAAGGAGTCATGGCTCCATATGAACTTGACCGGCACTCCCATCAGGGCGGCCATACGCACTGCGGGCTTCATGTAGTCACTGAAGACGAAGAAGGTGCCCATCGCTGTGATGACACCGCCGTGCAGCATCATGCCGATGCAGACACAGGCCATCGTCAGTTCGCTTACGCCTGCCTCCATGAAATTGCCGGAGAAGTCTCCCGGCTTGATATCGTGGGTCTGCTTGAGAAAACCGTCAGTGCGGTCCGAGTTGCTGAGGTCAGCCGAACTGACGACCATGTTCTCCACTTTCTTGCCAAGCTCTCCCAGTACGGCGCGGCTGGCGTCACGTGTGGAAGTCGCCGCCTTGAGGGCGATGCCATCCCAGTCAATATCGGAGGGCAAACGGTGCTCGTACCACATCTGCTCCTTTTGTGCGGCAGCCGGATTTTGGTCAGCCCATGCAGCCTCCTCGGCATGTCGTTTTGCGACAATCTGGGTCAGTTCTGCCTTGCGGTCAGCATAGAGCTGCTTGACATCGTCAAATACCTGGAAAGGATCATCCGGATTGCCGCCGAGATGCTTGACCGTATTGCGGAAGGCTTCGCCCCCGAGCGGAGCCCCGTGCGTCTTGCAGTTGTGTTCCAGGCTCTTGCCTTGGGCGTCTAAGGCCCCTTTACCCATAATCGTGTGGCCGATGATGAGGGTAGGGCGGTCCTTCTCCTCAAGCGCCTTGTCAAGGGCGGCTCTAATCTCCTCCACATCGTTGCCGTTGATATTGATGACATTCCAGTTCCATGCCCGATACTTCATCGCCGTATTTTCGCTCGTGACAGCATCGCAGGGCGTCGATAGCTGAATATCATTGGAGTCATAAAACATGATTAGATTGTTCAGCCCCAGATATCCCGCTAGACGGCCAGCTCCCTGGGAGATCTCCTCCTGTACGCCGCCGTCGCTGATATAGGCGTAGATGTGTTCCTTGTCATACTCCGGCTTGCCCAGATGCGCAGCCAGAAACTTAGCTGCGATCGCAGCACCCACGGCAAAGACATGGCCTTGGCCAAGGGGACCGCTCGTATTTTCGATGCCCCGCTCCACACATAGCTCAGGGTGTCCCGTTGTCGGACTGCCCCATTTGCGGAACTGCTTCAGCTCATCCATCGTAAACTTGCCGCTTAAGTGGAGCACGGAGTACAGCATCGCGCTCATGTGGCCTGGATCCAGGAAGAAGCGGTCACGGCACTTCCACGTCGGGTTCTGAGGGTCGTAGATCAGATATTCGGAGAATAGAACATTAATAAAGTCAGCTCCGCCCATGGCACCGCCCGGGTGACCGGAGTTAGCATTTTCTACCGTAGCTGCCGCCAGTATGCGGATGTTGTCCGCCGCGTGGTTCATCGTCTGGACTGAATTTTTCATATTATGACAATTTTAATTGTTTTCTTTTTGGCTTACAAAGTTACAACATTCCCATTATAGATAGCGCCGAGAGCCCGTAAAAATCTCAGCGCCTCAGCTCCCACATAAGATAGGCCGCCTTCTCCTTTCGGCACCCCAATATCTAAGGCCGCTCAGGCAAAGATGACTCTGAGGAAAATCTCTCATTCTGACAGACAGCGAAAAAAAGAAGAGATAAAACGAGAAGCCTATAAAATAAACGAGGCAAAAAGATCGTTAATAGATTCCTTATTCCGCTCGTCCTTTCCTTACGCTACAGTCCACCATTTTATACGACACATACCAAGGTGTGGGGAGAGAGCCTTTCTCATCCGTCTGTACATTACCCGAGGCGAAGGGGAGTCTTCTCCTTATTATACCACCTTCCATTGTTTTTTTTAATTAAACATAATCATGATTATAATGAATGGAGCCGAGGTTTCATCCCATGCTATCCGCAACGACATGCCACAGCAGACTCCGAGATCCTGGACAAATTGCTCGATATCGTCACACTGTCCTGTGCAGAACCCGTTCTTTAGTTTTGAAAAGGGCGACAAACTGTGTAACATTGAGCAAATCCTCCATCACATGGTAGCCCTCAGGATTTGACAAAGTCAACAAACCATACCAGCCCGACCGATTCTCCAGCTGCCACGACCGCTTTGGCTTCAATATGGTAGCCTAAGGCCGCGCGTATCATGCCCTGCCGGGATTGACCACGCCTGTCAAGGCGAACTCCCTCGCAGCCTTTGGCCGCTCTTTTCGCCACATACGGCAGTCATTTCCAAAAGTTATTCCCCCATACAGCCTGATGTCAGCAAATCTCCTCCCTATGCGCCTTAGCCCATTACGAGACAGCCGTTTTCCCTTTGAGAAAAAGCAAAATGCCCGCCCTATGATATTTTTTAGTAACTTTCTATACATCTCTTTGATTATCAAAGAATTATGACAAAATCCTACGTTTGTCTAACTTCTTCAGTGTCAGTCGATAACAACACGGCGTCTATTTTGAAATAAGTCCGATATATTTTAAAATAAGTCCGACCTTGTTACGCAAACACGGCGTCTGTTTCATCGAATATGGCACCTGCTTCGCTCCCTCACCGATTTTTTATATTAAAACGGCCTAAGGGCAGCCAAGGGCTGCGCGTAGCTTCGCCATCCGGCTTGCGTCCCTGTCAAGGCGTGATATGTGGAGCCTTAGCTCCCCCTGCCGGGACCAGAAGTCCTAAGGTATAAAAAAGCCTCGACCCTCGCCATAGTTGGGAGATGTCGGGTTGCTCTTAGGTTGTTATCCTTGTCAATCAAGGAGAAATACGTGGAGCTTAAGCCGTCGCGCGGTCATCGCTCTTATCTTCGGCTGTCCTTCTGGTTTGCTACCCCGTCTGGACGAAATTACGCGCAGATTTAGGCAGCCCCCGTCATGGCGTGATCCGCGCAGCCTTTAGCTGCAAGGTTGCGATTTTGTATGCCGATGAAATTGCCAAGCGTATCGAAGTAAGGGATGTGATCCAGTGGATGAACGCTTTGTCGCGCCACGAGGTCAGACGAGCCCAGCGTACCACGCGCGGGTCGATGTGTCGCTCGTTGTAGAGGAAGATAGGTCGTACTTCAATGATTGATAATAGTATTTTAGATGTTATTTATTGGGTAGACTTGAACAGCTGAACAGCTTAAAATCAAGAGGTATCCCCGAGCAGGAGCCTTATCATTAATAAGATAAGTATTAGCAAGGGGCTCAACTCGGAGTTAAGATAGTCTTAATAACTGTTCAAAATAAACTTATCGAGACTTGTAGATATACTTGTCATTTACCACTTTCCTTTATCGGCTAATATAGGTAGGATTGGGCACATCGTCGGAGGCATTTTTCCTGACCAGTTCTCTACGTGCCTTATTGAGTTCGCCATAGAGGAAGATGGCGTAGTGGTGAGGTTTGAAGTCCTCGTAGAGAGACGAGATTGAGTTTGATGCGGTAAGAGCCGTCCTTGCGTGTCGTCATCGAGCAAAACTGGCCCAGATAAACCTTGGAATTGGGCTGGCAGCGCATCGGTGCTGACTCTACAAATTTGAAACTGTTGATACCCAGTCGGGTCAGTACGCCGGGGATAGCCTTAATTTACGGGGGGCGTTCGTAGACACTATGAAAACCCTACGAAAAAATGTCCTGCCCCAGGGACATGGTCATCATGTCGGAGTCGGACAAAAAGAAGACTTACCTTTGCTTTGGTTAGTCTCCTTAGAAGTTATTACAAACGTCTTGCGGGTTGAAAAAATGTCTGCCGGCCATTTCCATCACGCCTTTACAAGCCTCTCTCATCGCATTTATAGGGGCGCTTGAGGCTCCACGTATCACACCTTAGGATAGTCAATCCCGGCGGGGCGAATATATCCGCGCAGCCTTTGGCTGCCCTTAGGTTCCTGCGCCCTTAGGACACTAGCGGTTGGCGAGTGGGACGTAGATTTTGGGCTCGAGGATATTTTTGTAGGCAGGGCGGATGATACGTCGTCCCTCAAAGTTGAGTTCCTCGATGCGGTGGGCCGTCCAGCCAACGATGCGGGCCATGGCAAAGATGGGGGTGTAGATCTCGACGGGCAGCCCGATCATCTCGTAGACGAAGCCGGAGTAGAAGTCGACATTGCTGCAGATGGGCTTGCTGGTCTTGCGACGCTGGCTGATACACTTAATGGCCTCCTGCTCGAGCAGCCGGAGGAAGTTGTACTCCTCTTCCCTGCCCTTCTCCTTGGCTAGTTCGCCCGCCAGCTTCTTGAGTTCGACGGCACGCGGGTCGGACTTGGTGTAGACGGCGTGTCCGATGCCGTAGATGAGGCCGCTCTTGTCGTAGGCCTCCTTGTTGAGCATACGGTTGAGATAGGTGTCAATCTCATCGACGTCAGTCCAGTCCTTGATCTGCGTCTTGAGGTGGTGAAACATATTGATGACCTTGATATTGGCGCCGCCGTGGAGGGGGCCCTTGAGCGAACCGATGCCGGCTGCGATGGAGGAGTAGGTGTCGGTGCGAGTGGAACTGGTGACGCGTACGGTGAAGGTCGAGTTGTTGCCGCCGCCGTGCTCCGCCTGTATGATAAGGAGGAGGTCAAGCATGCGGGCTTCGAGCTCGGTATAGTTCATCTTGAGCATGTAGAGGAAGTTCTCCGCGAGGCAGAGATTGTCCTTGGGATGGCGGATGTGGAGCGAGCGGCCGTGCTGGGTATGGCGGTAGATATTGTAGGCGTAGGCGATGATGGTCGGGAAGCGGGCGATGAGCTCGATGGACTGCCGCATGAGGTTGTCTCGCGAGATGTCGTCGGGATTGGGGTCAAATGTGTACATCTCCAGGACGCTGCGGGAGAGGATATTCATGATGTTGCTGCCCTCGAGGTCGATGATGTGGACGAGCATCTTGTGGTCGAGGGCCATATTGTCATAGATGAGCTCGCGGAAGGCCGCCAGTTCCTCCTGGTCGGGCAGTTTGCCCGAGAGGATGAGGTAGGCTATCTCCTCAAATCCGAAGCGCTTTTCCTTGAGCAGCGGCGACACGAGGTCGTCAAGCTCGTATCCTCTGTAGAATAGCTTGCCCTCAATGGGCACGAGTCCCTTGTCAGGGTCGATATCGTAGCCTACGACATTGCCGATATTGGTGAGACCGACGAGGACGCCTGTGCCGTCCTCATTACGCAGGCCCCGCTTGACGCCGTATTTGGAGAAGAGTTCATTGTCTATCTTGCATGACTCCTTGACTTCGTCAGAGAGTTTGTATATCAGGTATTCCTTCTTCATGGTTAGATAAAATTTTCTTAATCTATATTTTGAGTCGGATATGATCGTCTAGAGGGCTGCTGCGAGCCGGTCAGCAAAGGCCTTGGTGCTCAGGGGCTGCCCATTGGGCATGTACTTGGCTAGGTCGGCCGTGGCGATGCCCTGAGAGAAGAGCCGCTCCATCGCCTGTGTAATCAGCAGGCCCGCCTCTTGCCAGCCCATGTAGTCGAGCATCATGACGGCGGAGAGGATGAGGGAGCAGGGATTAACGATGCCCTGGCCCGCGATGTCGGGCGCGATGCCGTGGGTAGCCTCAAAGATGGCTGTTCCGGACTGATAGTTGATGTTGGCCCCCGGCGCGATGCCGATGCCGCCGACCATGGCCGCTAGCTGGTCGGAGATGTAGTCTCCATTGAGATTCATCGTTGCGATGACGGAGTACTCCTCGGGCTTGAGAAGGGTGTTTTGCAAGAAGGCGTCGCAGATGCAGTCCTTGATGACGAGGCGCCCGCTATGGAGGGCTTCCCCATATTCTCGCTCGGCCAACTCGTAGCCCCAGCGCTTAAATCCGCCTTCGGTGTACTTCATGATATTGCCCTTATGGACGAGCGTGACGCTCGGCAGATGATGGCTCAGGGCATACTCGATGGCGCTGCGGATGAGGCGCTCGCTGCCCTCCTTGGAGACGGGCTTGACGCCAAAGGAGGAGGTCTCGGGGAAGCGGACCTTGGTCACGCCCATCTCCTCGTGGATGAACTTGTAAAACTTCTTGGCCTCTGCCGACCCGGCGTCCCACTCGATGCCGGCATAGATGTCCTCAGTATTCTCGCGAAAGATGCACATGTCGACCCGCTCGGGATGCTTAACAGGGGACTCGATACCGCGAAACCACCTGACGGGGCGCTGGCACACGTAGAGGTCGAGCGTCTGACGCAGGGCGACGTTGAGCGAACGGATGCCGCCTCCTACGGGTGTCATCAGCGGTCCCTTGATGCCTACGACATGCTCCCTGAAGGCGTATATCGTGGTCTGGGGCAGCCATTCGCCTGTCAGCTGATGGGCCTTGCCTCCGGCATAGACCTCTATCCAGTCGATGCGGCGCCGGCCCTGATAGGCTTTGCTCACCGCTGCGTCTACTACCTGCTGGCAGGCGGGGGTCACCTCGGCCCCTACGCCATCGCCCTCGATATAGGGGATGGTCACTTGGTCGGGCACTTGCAGCCGGCCATCTATCATCTTGATACTACTCATGATTGTCTTTCTCTATCTATTGTAATCGTCTATAATATAATAAAACATCAGGCCATCGGTCTCTGTTGCGCTGCGGCGGGAGTCGCCATGGGATATGATAAATATGCACAGAACTGCCTCTCCGGTGCCTCTCCTGCCCCGTCGGCCGGTCAGCAGGTGGGACACAGCGCCCGGCTATGCCTTGTGGCCCGCATGCATCTGGGCCTGATAATTGAGGGCACTGCCAGCGCGGAACCACTCTATCTGCTTGGCGTCATAGGTGTGCACAGCCTGCAGGGTCTCCACGGAGCAGTCCTGATGGTGAAGCTCGACCGTCACAGGGCTGCCCGGAACGAGCTGGGCAAGCCCCTTGACGGAGATGCGGTCACGCTCCTGTATCTTGTCATAGTCGGCCTTGTCGGCAAAGGTCAGCGCCAGCACGCCTTGCTTCTTGAGATTGGTCTCGTGGATACGGGCGAAGCTCTTGGCCAGGATGACCTTGACATTGAGATAGCGGGGCTCCATGGCAGCATGCTCGCGCGAGGAGCCCTCACCGTAGTTGTCCTCCGCTACGACGATGCTGCCCAAGCCCTGCGCCTTGTAGGCCTTGGCGACGGCCGAGACAGCGTCGTATTGGTCGGTAAGAAGATTGAGCACATGATTGGTCTGCCCATTGAAGGCATTGACGGCTCCCATAAGCAAATTGTCGGAGATGTGCTCGAGATGGCCGCGATACTTCAGCCACGGGCCTGCCATCGAGATATGGTCGGTGGTGCACTTGCCTTGGGTCTTGATGAGTAGAGCGAGGTTGTACATATCCTTGCCGTCCCAGGGCTGGAAGGGCTTAAGACGCTGCAGGCGCTGGCTGTGCGGGCTGATGACAACCTGCACGGAGGGGTCGCAGACGGGTGCGATGAAGCCCTCGCTGACGGTGGAAAAGCCCCTCGGAGGAAAGGTCTCGCCAAAGGGCTCATCCAGCTTCTGCTTGTACCCCTGCTCGTCGGTGATGGTATCGGTCTCTGGGTCAAAATCGAGCTGGCCTGCAATAGCCAGAGCGGTGACAATCGCCGGAGAACCGATGAAGGCATAAGTATTGGGATTGCCGTCGGCGCGGCGGCGGAAGTTGCGGTTGAATGTGGTAACAATCGTATTTTTGTGCTCTGGATCGTCGGTGACGCGATGCCACTGCCCGATGCACGGGCCGCAGGCATTGGCCATGATTACGGCGCCTATGCTGCGCAAGTCGTCGAGCAATCCGTCACGCTCAGCTGTCTGACGTATGAGGTCACTACCAGGCGAGACAATCAACTGGGCTTTGGGCTTAAGCCCCTTGGCCTTGGCCTGTCTGGCGACGGAGGCCGCACGGCTTAAGTCCTCGTATGATGAATTGGTGCAGCTGCCGACAAGCGCGACCTCGACCTGCTGCGGCCAGTCCTCTCGGATGCGCTTGTCCTTCATCTCACGTAGGTCGGTGGCGGCATCGGGCGTAAAGGGACCATTGAGATAGGAATGGATCTCGCTCAGGTCAAGCTCGATGACCTGGTCATAGCGAGCACCAGCATCAGCCTGCAATTCGCCTGCCACGTCATGGGCCATCCGAGCGGTCTCTACGCGACCCGTCTGACGGAGATAATCGTCTGTCGCCTCGTCGTAGGGGAAGAGGGAGCACGTGGCACCCAGTTCGGCTCCCATATTGCATATCGTGGCCCTGCCCGTAGCCGAGAGCGTGGCGACGCCGGGGCCAAAGTACTCTATCACAGCATTGGTGCCGCCCTTGACCGTCAGCATGCCCAGCAGCTTGAGGATGATGTCTTTGGGTGAAGCCCATCCGCTGAGCCGTCCTGTGAGATGGACGCCATAGATGCGGGGCATCTTGAGCTGCCAAGGCTCAGCCGTCAGCACGTCTACGGCGTCGGCACCACCTACTCCGACAGCCATCATGCTGAGCCCGCCCGCATTGGGCGTATGGCTGTCTGTGCCGACCATCATGCCGCCAGGGAAGGCGTAGTGCTCAAGTACAATCTGATGGATAATACCGGCCCCGGGCTTCCAGAAGCCGATACCGTACTTGCGGGCGGCGGAGCACAGGAAATCGTATACCTCGCCATTGGAGCGTACGGCAGCCGGCAGGTCTGTCTCACTGCCCTGGTAGGCCTGTATGAGGTGGTCGCAATGGATTGTTGCCGGTACGGCCACACGGCTACGCCCGGCATTCATAAATTGGAGTACGGCCATCTGTGCCGTCGCGTCCTGCATGGCAACCCGGTCGGGGCGTAGTTCGACGTAGTCCTCTCCGTGACGATAGTGGTATCCGCGCGCTGAGTCATAGAGATGACTGAAGATGATTTTTTCGGTCAGCGTAAGGTGGGTGCCCAAGGTCTCTCTTACCAGATCCAGTCGATCCTTGTAATGAGCGTAAAAAGTACGGGCAATCTCGATATCTTGTTCCATAGCGATAAATATGAAATAGTTTCTACCTCCGAGTATTCCCTACAAATTTAAGGATAAAAATGCATCATATCACGGTTTTCGCATATCGAAAATGAATTTTTAAATTTTCTTTCACCTTTTTGGGGGACTGAGACGGCATCAGACACTCCGGCTGCAAAGGCGATATTACAATCCTGCCGATTAAGGCGGCTTGCTCGTGTCTAAGCAATGGAGAAAGACAGGCCGTATATTTTCAGTTCGGCAAAAGACAATAGTCGTGGTGAAACAGACAACTATGTGGCCGATCTTTGCCGACTTTTGTGTATCTTTGCAATCGTTTCTCTTGAATATTCATTAAGAAATTATTCATTTTTTATTTTATGTATAAGAGAATATTAAAGAAAGAGCAGTTTACCTTTCATCGGTTTGCCAACAAGCGGTATGCTGCATTTGCCAGTTTGCACCGGGAGATACGCATCGGTGCCCTTGCGATAGCCATGCTGGGCGTCGCCCACAATGCGGCCGTAGCGTCTCGCACGGACAGCGTGGACAATGCCCGTCAGCATCTGGGCATCGAGGAGCAGCAATTGGACGAAGTGATGGTAAGCGCTTCCAGAGTGCCTGTGACAGCTGGGGAATCGGCCACCAAAGTCGAGGTCCTGACTCGCGAGGACATCCAGCAGGCGCATGTACAGACTGTCAACGACTTGCTGAAACTCTGCGCCAGCGTAGACGTGAGACAACGTGGCGCCCTCGGCATACAGACGGATATTGGCATAGGCGGAGGAACTTTTGACCAAGTGGCCATTCTCCTGAACGGAATTTCCATCACCAACCCTCAGACTGGACACCTCTCTGCAGATTTCTTTGTCGGAATGGACGATATCGAGCGCATCGAAATCTACGACGGAGCCACCGCCCGCACCTTCGGCAGCCAAGCCCTCAATGGCGCCATCAATATCATCACCCGAAAAAAGAAAGAAGATACAGTTGGCCTGCATACCCTGGCGGGTAGCTACGGAACCGCAGGACTGGGAGGCTTTGCTCATCTGCAATTGCGCAAAGGCCTCACAAACCGATTGTCTTCAGATTACCTGCGCAGCGATGGCGCAACACGCAACAGCGACATGCAGAAGCTGCGGGCATACTATCAAGGCCTTTATCAAAATCAGCAAATGGATCTCCAGTGGCAAGCCGGCTACAGCTACATGCGCTATGGAGCCAACACCTTTTACTCCAGTACATATCCCAATCAGTGGGAACGCAACAATCGAATACTCGCTTCTGTCAAGGGACACACGAGTCAAGGCCCTGTACACCTGGAACCCAGCCTGTCGTGGATCAGGAGCTATGATCACTTCCAACTCATAAGGAGAACGCATACTGCCGAAAATTTTCACCGCAACGACGTGTTTACTGGAGGGCTCAATGCCTATACCCGCTGGGCGCTCGGGCGCACAGCTTTCGGCGGAGAGATACGGTATGAGGGCATCGTAAGCACCAATCTCGGCACACCAATGGACAGCTCACAATATGTCAAGGTCGAGGGGCACGACAATATCTACTACGCCCGCCAGTCAGACCGCACCAATATAAGTCTGTATATTGACCACATGGCCATCCTAGGCCCCTGGAGCATCTCACTCGGCATTCTGGCCAACCGTAATACATCCATCGGCCAACGCTTTCGCTTCTACTCGGGAGTGGATCTGAGCTACCGCCTGACGGACAATATCAAACTCTATACTTCGTGGAACAAATCCATGCGCCTGCCGACCTTCACGGACCTCTACTATCACAGCCCTACCCAAAGGGGCAACATCGGACTTAAGCCTGAGCAAGCCAGCACACTCAAGGCGGGAACAGAATGGCAGTCTCCCCTACTCCTCCTATCCCTCCAGGGCGCTTACCGGCACGGCAAAAACATGATAGACTGGGTCATGTACTCAGCAGATGACATCTATCACTCTACGCAGTTCCGCCTCGACAATTATCAGATACAGGCCAAGGCCAAGGTCAATCTAGTACGTCTCTTGGGCGCACACCAGCCTTTGCGTACTTTTCAAGCCGGATACTCCTACATCTACCAGAAACGCCATGACGACCAACCGATATACAAGAGCAACTACGCCCTCGAATATCTGCGCCACAAGCTGCTCGTGAGCCTGCATCATATGATATGGCGGGATCTGAGCGCCGGCTGGTATCTCTCCTGGCAAGACCGTACAGGAGGCTATCTCACAAAAAAATCCGACGGAACGACTCACATAAAGGGCTACTCTCCCTATATGCTGCTCAATGCTAAGGTGGACTGGATACGTCCGACTTATGAGGCGTACCTGTCGCTTGACAATCTGACTTCTCATCGATATTATGACTTCGGAAGTGTTCCGCAGCCAGGCTTCACATGTATCGTCGGACTCAAACTCCATTTCGGAAACATAAGCAACTCAGTCTCTTCCAGGCAGACGAGATGAACGCATACACGACAGAAACACGCCGTAATGCGAAACAGATGTAAGGAGGACAACGTAAGAGTCGTCCTCCCCATCCATTGCGGCTGAAAATCAAAGGCAAAGTTTGTAAGAGTAAAAAGGCCGGTGGATACAGAACAGAAAGTGTCCGAAAGAGAATACGCAAAAAAGAGCACACACGAAAGGCAATAGTATGACAAGCTACAAGTCATCACAAAATTTGCGAGACGTCAATCAGACTATCGTACAGAGAGCCAGGCAGATATTCTCTACAGCTACTCTTGCATAAAACAATTTTGCCTCTCCCGGAAGACAAAAAGTTTGCTGTTTCCTCGCTTATTTAAAGTTACTCTCGCTCGGAAAAGGCGTAAATTGAAAATTTCATTTTCTTTTTCCGCCTTTCCACTCGCTTATTCGTACCTTTGCATCTTGAAAATCAAAATTAAAGACATCTAATGATCACAGTTACCGACCTGGCCATTCAGTTTGGCCGGCAAGTCTTGTACAAAGACGTTAACCTTAAATTTACCAACGGAAACATTTACGGAATAATCGGAGCCAACGGTGCTGGAAAATCCACTTTATTAAAGGCTATCAGCGGAGAATTGGAACCCGCTAAAGGCACAATAGAGATCGGTCCGGGCGAACGTCTGAGCGTACTAAGCCAAGACCACTTCAAATATGATGAATATAAGGTGCTCGACACGGTGCTGATGGGTTACAAGGAACTTTGGGATGTCAGTAAAAAGCGCAATGAGCTTTACAGCAAATCTGACTTCTCCGAAGAGGATGGCATCAAAGTGGCCGAATACGAAGAGCAATTTGCCCAAATGGGCGGTTACGACAGCGAGGCTAACGCTGGCAGTCTGCTTGAGCAGCTCGGTATCCCCGTCAAGAAGCACCAACTCTATATGAAGGAGCTTTCGGGTAAAGAGAAGGTGAGGGTCATGCTCGCACAAGCTCTTTTCGGAGAGCCGGACAACTTGCTGCTGGACGAGCCGACCAATGACCTCGACCTGGAAACTGTAGAGTGGCTCGAGGATTACCTCGGCAACTATGAGCACACCGTACTCGTAGTAAGCCATGACCGTCACTTCTTGGACGCAATCTCCACTCACACAGTCGATATCGATTACGGCAAGGTCACACTCTATGCAGGAAACTACTCCTTCTGGTACGAATCAAGTCAATTGGCTCTCCGCCAGGCACAAAACCAGCGCATGAAGGCAGAAGAGAAGAAGAAGCAACTAGAGGAGTTCATCCGTCGATTCTCTGCTAATGTCGCAAAAAGCCGACAGACCACCAGCCGCAAAAAGATGCTTGAAAAACTCAATATTGAAGAGATACAACCCTCTACCCGCAAATATCCCGGTATCATATTCAAAATGGAGCGTGAGCCCGGAAATCAAATACTTGAGGTAAACAATCTCAAGGCAACAGCCGAGGATGGTACACTACTTTTCAAAAGCCTTAATTTCTCTGTACAAAAGGAAGACAAGATTGTCTTCATCAGCAAGGACCCGAGAGCCATGACAGCACTCTTTGAGACCATAACAGGGAACAAGGAGCCCGAAGAAGGTGACTATAAATGGGGTGTTACTATTACCACCGCTTATCTTCCCTTGGACAATACTAAATTTTTTAATACAGATCTCAATATGCTGGAATGGCTGAGCCAATTCGGCACTGGCAACGAAGTATATTTCAAAGCTTTCTTGGGCCGTATGCTCTTCTCCGGCGAAGATATTCTCAAAAAAGTCAAAGTACTCAGTGGAGGTGAAAAGATGCGCTGTATGATTGCCCGCATGCAACTCAACGACGCCAATTGCCTTATTCTGGATACGCCGACCAACCATCTCGACCTCGAAAGCATTCAGGCGTTTAATAATAATCTTAAGCTCTTTAAAGGTAACCTGCTCTTTGCCAGCCATGACCATGAATTTATCGACACACTTGCCAACCGTGTCATTGAACTAACGCCCAATGGCAATATCGACAAGATGATGAGGTACGATGACTATATTCACGACGCTCACATCAAGGAATTGCGCGAAAAGATGTATGCGCAATCCTAGCTTGGTACGCTTTTTGCTAAGATAAAAACGGAAGAAACGAATGAACATTATGAATAAAAATAACAATAAACATCAGCATGCCCAGCACAAGCCAGCTGAATCACAGGCCGAGCAAACTGCCGAAGACATACTTAAGGATGCCATAAAAGGTAATGATCAAACAGCCGAGGACGAATCACAGACGTCTGATGACAGTCAAAATCACACTACCGAAGAAAAGAAAGAAAAAGAAGCAGATGCAGACACAACTGAGCTTGAGGCAAAAGTTGCTGATCTTAAGGACCGTCTGCTAAGGCAAATGGCGGAATTTGACAATTATCGCAAACATGCCCTTAAGGAAAAGACAGAACTTATACTCAATGGTGGAGAGAAGGTGCTCAAGTCTCTACTACCGGTGCTCGACGACTTGGAGCGTGCTCAGCAAAGCATGCAAAATTCAGATGATGTCAAAGCCTTGCGTGATGGCGTGGATCTCGTCTTCAAGAAACTCCTTTCCACTCTTGAGGCTAACGGTTTGAAGAAAATAGATGCCATGGGCAAAGACTTTGATACTGACTATCACGAAGCAATTGCAATGATACCAGCTCAGAAGGACGAAGATAAGGGTAAAGTTGTTGACTGTGTGCAAACCGGTTACATGCTGAACAACAAGGTTATCCGTCATGCTAAAGTAGCCGTTGGACAATAAACAAACACTATGGCAGCAAAGAGAGACTACTACGAGGTACTTGGCGTCAGTAGAAATGCCTCAGAAGAAGATATCAAAAAGGCGTATAAGCATTTAGCCATCAAATACCATCCCGACAGAAACCCGGGAGATAAAGCCGCAGAGGAAAAGTTTAAGGAAGCTGCAGAGGCATATGAAGTCCTCCATGACGCCGACAAGCGTGCCCGTTATGATCAGTTTGGCTTTGAAGGCGTCAATGGCCAAGGAATGGGTGGCGGCCAAGGAATGAATATGGACGATATCTTCTCCATGTTCGGTGACATCTTTGGCGGTCATAGCGGATTTGGTGGCTTTGGCTTTGGGAGTGGATTCGGAGGTACTCAACAAACCACTCAAACCTATCGTGGGGCAGACTTGCGCATTAAAGTCAAGATGTCTCTTAAAGAGATTTCTACTGGCATCAAAAAGAAAATCAAAGTCAAGAAATATATTACCTGCCCTGACTGTCACGGCTCCGGTTGCGAGCTAGGGACAAATATGGAGACTTGTCCTGATTGCCATGGATCAGGCTATGTGACTAAAGTAAGGCAAAGTATGTTTGGCATGATGAGGACGCAAACCGTATGTCCTACTTGTCAAGGTGAAGGTAAAGTCATTAAGCACAAATGTCACAAATGCCAGGGTGAAGGTGTGATTTACGGAGAAGACATCATTGACTTAGAGATTCCTGCCGGCGTTACAGGGGAAATGATTTACACCCTGCGCGGAAAGGGCAATGCTGGGCGGCACAACGGTGAGTCTGGAGATATTCAAGTCGTAATAGAAGAAGAAAAAGATCCGGTCTTTATCCGTAATAATAAAGATATCATCTACAATTTGCTGCTCTCTTTTCCACAAGCAGCTCTTGGTGACACCATTGAAATACCGACACTAGATGGAAAAGCCCGTATCAAGATTGAACCGGGTACTCAGCCAGGCAAAGTCTTGCGTCTACGAGGAAAGGGCATCCCTGCTGTCAAAGGGTACGATACAGGTACTGGAGACTTAGTTGTCAAGATTAGTGTCTATGTACCAGAACATATTAGCAGTCATGGGCATCAAATACTCGAACAGCTTAAAGATGATGACAGTCTTAAGCCAACAGAATCTCTACGCAAAAAGATATTTGAGCGTTTCAAGGCTTTTTTTGACTAAATATTCATGGGCTCCTTCTCTTTGCTGAGGGAGCCCTTAAACTACTTATCCATACTATAACTCAATTTATGGACTATTCCCAAACTGTCGAGTATCTCTACCATCAAGTGCCATCTTTTGAACGCACAGGACAGAGTGGATACAAGGAAGGTTTAACCAATACGCTTTTACTGGATCAGCACTTCGGACACCCTCACCAAGCTTATAAGACAATACATATTGCAGGTACTAATGGTAAGGGGTCGTGTGCCCATACGCTTGCGGCTATGCTTCAGGAAGCGGGGTACAAGGTCGGCCTTTATACATCTCCCCATCTGATAGACTTTCGCGAACGTATCAAAATCAATGGCCAGCCGATTAGCCGACAGAGAGTTGTGGACTTTGTTCAGCAAAATCGCAGGTTTTTTGAGCCATTACAACCTTCTTTCTTTGAGCTTACAACAGCATTGGCTTTCCTATATTTCAAAGAGCAGAATGTCGATTTCGCAGTTATAGAAGTGGGACTCGGAGGACGGTTGGACTGCACTAATATCATACATCCTATACTCGACGTTATCACCAATATCAGTTTTGATCATATGCAGATGCTCGGCAATACACTACCTAAGATTGCCAGCGAAAAAGCTGGCATTATCAAGCAAGGAGTACCTGTAATTATTGGTGAAAGTAATTCATTGACCCGACCGGTTTTTGAGGCCAAAGCAAAGGAGAAAGGCGCCACCATTGATTTTGCTCAAGATAATCCTATGGTTTTGTCGTCTACGCCTGACAACCAACGGGGAGGCCGTAATTACGAAACGACCAATATGGGACAACTCTATGGCCAACTATCAGGGGACTGTCAAGAACGCAATACCAATACTATTTTGCATGCTGTCAAGCAACTTCAGAAGCTAGGTATCGTTATTTCAGAAGAAGAGCAACGGAGGGCTTTTGCTCATGTTTGTAATCTAACCGGACTGATGGGACGCTGGCAAACGTTGCAGTCACAGCCATTGGTCATTTGTGACATCGGTCACAACGAAGGTTGTTTCCAATATATTGCGCCTCAGTTAGCCACGATTAAGTCCAAAGTATCGAGAGGACAACTGCGTATGGTATTTGGCATGGTAAGTGACAAAGATATTGATGCAGTACTCCGCCTTCTTCCAACAGATGCTCTATACTATTTTACTCAGGCTAATATCCGGCGTGCTGAGACGGCAGAACACCTAGCTATCAAAGCCGCCACTTATAATATAATAGGCAAGAAGTACCTAAATGTACCCCTTGCCTATCAAGCCGCTCTTAGTGAATCTCAACCGCAAGATATAATCTTTGTCGGAGGAAGCAGCTATATAGTATCTGACCTTCTTACTTATCTATCCAATCCGGAGTGAAGCCAACTCTGTCATTTACGTCCACTGACATTTGACAGTCAAATAAAGAAGATCTGCACAAAAGCGCGGATTAATAATTTTCGGCCTTAATCTGGAAGTAGCTCTTCGGATGGCTGCAAACAGGACAAATCTCAGGAGCATACTTACCAATGATGATGTGACCGCAGTTAGAGCACTGCCAGATAGCGTCATTGTCCTTACTGAAGACTTTCTTGTCTTTACAGTTTTTAAGCAGCTTGCGATAACGAGCTTCATGCTCCTTCTCAATCGCGCCCACCATTTCAAATTTAACAGCGATTTCGGTGAAACCTTCTTCCCGAGCTTCCTTAGCCATACGAGCATACATATCTGTCCACTCATAGTTCTCACCATTAGCAGCATCCTCGAGATTGTGCTCTGTATCACCTATCTCTCCACCATTGAGATACTTGTACCACATTTTTGCATGCTCCTTTTCATTGGCAGCAGTCTCCTCGAAGATATTCGCGATCTGAACATAACCATCCTTCTTAGCACGGCTAGCAAAATAAGTGTATTTGTTTCGAGCCTGTGATTCTCCGGCAAAAGCTTCTTGGAGGTTTTGCTCGGTCTTCGTTCCTTTGAGTCTTGCAAATTCTTTTTCGTTCATTTTTGTAAAATTTTTAGTTATGATTGGGGAAAATTCCTACTTTTCTTTGTTTTCGGCCATCTGATTTTCTGGTACGACATTCTCATGGGTAAGTCGCCCATTACTATAGGCTACAAATCGTCTGGATCGTAGCTGTTGTGTTTCACTATCAAAGAATAGCATTGGGTTATAAGCACGTCCATTGATTCGAACCTCAAAGTGACAATGTTCTGTGGTTGCACGTCCTGTACGTCCTACAATTGCTATAGGTTGTCCAGCATGCACCTTGTCTCCGATGTGTACGAGATTACGGGAATTGTGCCCATAAAGCGTTTCAAGACCATTAGAGTGACGTAGTACAATGACGCGGCCATAACCGTAATAAGACTTTGCAAACCTAACGACTCCATCAAAGGCAGCATAAATAGTGTCGCCCGCATGTGTCTTAATATCAGCACCAGAATGACTACGTCTGCCCCTACGACCGAATTGACTTATAACTTTTCCGTTTTTCATTGGATAGGCCCAATCACCGCGATGTATCTTAGACAGATCAATAGAGACTTGTCCCTTCCCATCAAATAAGCCTTTTGTTGGGATTGATACGACATTTTTTTCTCTTTCTGTGAAGTCATTATTATTGTCTGTCGTGCGGATTTGTGTTGCAGAGGACAATCGGGTAGTCTTGGTTACTGCTCGGAGATGATTGACTCCTAGGCTCAGAATGAGTAAACTTGCTGATAAAATTCGAAATATTCTCATCTATCTATTTATTCATGTTTTTTAAAATAATACCAGAAAAAATGCGCCCTGAATGGATAGTAAGCCGTCTGGCAGAAAAATAATTATCCACATGGCTATAGGTGCTAATCCCCGAAACATAGATACGAGAAGCAGGAACGCCCGCCTCTTGAAGCTGAAGAGTAATAGCCTTCCAAAGATCAATGTGCCATTTACTCCCTTTACGCAGAGTTATTTGATCCATGGAGAAGCTCGCCTTGGCGAACGCATCATAGACATCCTCGCCTACCTCAAAGTCTGCAGGTCCGATAGAGGGGCCGAGGACGATCTTTAGCTGCTGAGGATCAGTGCTGAAATGACTGACAAAATAGCTCACCGCCTTTGCGGCAATACGTTGCTGTGTACCTTTCCAACCGGCATGAATAGCAGAGATGAGATGATGGGGCTCATCATATGCCAATATAGGTACACAGTCTGCAGTAGAAACTCCGATTAACACATCGTACTCCTGTGTTGCCAATGCATCAACACCTTCCAAGTATTGTGCTTGTTGCATAGTCGAAGACGACAAAAAAGCTGAATCGACAACCCGAACCTCTGTTCCATGTACTTGATGAGGTACAACCAAACGAGATGACGGAATATTAAGATACTGACAAATCGCCTGACGATTTAGATTCACATTCTCTTGAGTATCTCCGCAATAAGGATTAATATTAAATTCAGCATAGCTCCCCTTACTGTATCCTCCATGGCGGGTAGTACTAAAGGCACATACTCCCGCTCCCATGTCGTAGTTAGTCAGTTTTGGATAGATCATTGTCATCAGTCAATATGAATGAGAGAATGTCGTTTTTGCTTATACGTATATGGTATCATTATCTCCGTCGGGTACAATATCCTCCTCAGTATCCATGTCTGGATATACAATTGGTATACTATTTACGTCGAGATCTTGGTGAGCAATGCCGTCGTCTGTAGGCACAAAGTCTATCTTGTTGCTCTTCTTATTAAGCTCGTTCCATATGGTATCTTTGAGTTCTGCGATACCAAAGCCTGAGACGGAAGATATGAATATAGTAGGTATGTCTTCCGGAATTTCAGCCTTTAACATATCTACAAGTTCTTGGTCTATAATATCACACTTGGAAACGGCAAGTATTCTGTGTTTATGAAGCAACTGAGGATTATACTTCTCGAGTTCTGATAATAGAATACGATAGTCCTTGGCAATATTATCGGATTCACAAGATACGAGAAACAACAGTAATGAGTTGCGTTCTATGTGTCGGAGAAAACGAAGTCCGATACCTTTACCCTCGCTAGCTCCTTCAATGATACCAGGTATATCGGCCATAACAAAAGACCTACCTCCCCTATAGCTTACAATGCCCAAAGAGGGCTCTAGTGTGGTGAATGGATAACTGGCAATCTTCGGACGAGCAGCGGAAACTGCAGAGAGTAACGTGGATTTACCAGCATTAGGAAATCCAACTAGTCCCACATCTGCAAGCAATTTAAGTTGAAGAATGACTTGCATCTCTTGCATAGGTTCACCAGGTTGGGCATAGCGAGGAGTCTGGTTAGTCGCTGTGCGAAACATGTAGTTGCCTAGTCCTCCGCGACCTCCTTTAAGAATCATGACCTCCTGCCCATGCTCTGTAACATCACAGATATATTTGCCGGTCTCTGCATTGTAAGCTACAGTACCACATGGGACCTCGATATATTCATCTTTGCCATCCTTACCAGTAGAGCAATTGGAAGAGCCATCGCCGCCATTACCCGCTATCACGTGTTTCTGGTAACGCAAGTGAAGCAGTGTCCACATATTACGATTACCACGCAAGTAGACATTGCCACCTCGTCCGCCATTACCTCCATCTGGCCCACCGTTTGGGGCATATTTGGCGTGGTGCAAATGCATAGATCCCCGTCCGCCCTTACCGCTGCGACAATAGATACGTACGTAATCTATGAAATTGCTCTCTGGCATAATATCACGTATCCTTTAACTCAATATTTTATTCTCTCTATATTCCCAGTCGCTGTACTTTGTGCCCCACAGAACTGAGCAATATGGTATCAGAGTTTATCTATCACTTGACAGATATCGGCAAAAATGCGTTCCAAATCACCTAATCCATCAATGCTATGACGTTTACCTTTTTGCTGGTACCACTCTACAAGGGGTGACGTCTGGTTATGATAGACGTCCAGACGCTGTTTGATTGTTTTTTCGTTGTCATCGGAGCGACCGGATGTTTTTCCACGATTAATAAGGCGTTTCATAAGCTCATCTTGTGGAACGTCGAGCTCTATCATCGCGCTAAGATCCTCCCCACGTTCTGCAAGTAGTTTGTTTAGATTCTCCGCCTGCGGGATTGTACGAGGAAATCCATCAAATATTACGCCCTTGCTATCACGCATCGTGTCATAGACTCTTGCCAGTATGTCGGTCATCAGACTGTCGGGGATAAGCTGACCTTTGTCAATATAAGCCTTAGCTGTCTTGCCAAGGATAGTCTTATTTTTAATCTCATTGCGTAGAACATCGCCTGTTGAGATATGGCCAAATCCGTACTTGGCCACTATCTTTTCACTCTGTGTGCCCTTGCCGCTTCCGGGAGCGCCAAACATTACGATATTAATCATTTTATATTCTGTTGTGTGTTTTTTAGTTTCCTTGTATTTTTATCAGAGCTATATTCTACTTGGCATAGATGTCAGGGAGATTGCGGTAGAGTCCATTGTAGTCAAGTCCATAGCCCACAATGAAGTCATCCGGTATCTCAAAGGCGCAATAGTCCACCTTAACATCATACTTGAGCTTGGTAGGCTTGATAAAGAGCGAAGCGAGTCTCACGCTCGCTGTAGCTTGTGAGTGAAGCATATCCTTCAGGTTCTTCATCGTAAAGCCCGTGTCCACGATATCCTCCACGATAATCACGTGCCTGCCCGCCAAGTTTTCTGGCAGCCCAATGGGAATCTTCATCTTACCAGTTGAGGTGTCACCATCATATGAAGCCATCTTGATGAAGCAGACCTCACAGTTTCCTGTAAATCGGCGCACCAAATCAGAAGCAAAAATAAATGAGCCATTAAGGACGCAGAGAAATATTGGCTTCTTACCAGCATAGTCGATTGACAATTGTTCTGCAAGTCTCATCACTCTGCTCGTAATTTCTTGTCTGTCAATGAGTAAATGAAGTTTTACTCCATCAATAATCAAATCACTTTCACTATTCATACTTTGCAAAGATACAATTTTCCCCTTTTACTTCCTAGCTTTCATAGAAAATAAATTCCACAAAAATTGACAAATTACAGAATTACAAGATGTTACGCGATTTACTTCGAAGCGCGGCAAAAAATAGACTATATTTTTCGCAGGTCTCCACATATAAGTGTCAAACAGAAACGACAAATTTCCCCATCGTAAGATATCTGAATTTTGATATTCTTTGTACTATGAATCCAAATAGACCTCTTTACGCTTCCGTGGGCGGCCCGGTTCTTTCTTTGCTTTTACTCTTCGACTTGTATCTTTTGCCACACCCTTCCGGTATCTCAAAGCCAAATGCCTCGGCAATGTCTATCTGCTTGTCGACGAACGGCGTGACGAACTTTGCCTTCCCGTTGTGCTCGATGCATTTGATGGACCGCATTTTGTCAAGGATGTACAAAGAGGAAGAGAACATCTCCTTTACTCCGGTGGATTTCCAAATGTATTTCACATACGAGCTGAGTATCAGGCTGACAAAGAGTATGAGCAAGCGGTTTGTCTTGCCTTCTTCCGGTCAGTTGGTCTGCCTCGAAGAACTGACCGTCGGCCTTGGAAAGGCTGACTGCAGAACGAACCCTGACAAAACGGTCTCTTAGACTTGCCTGAACAACGCATGAGCCTCCGCATGCCCATATGCCAATTCATGTATAGTTAGGCCTCGAAAACACCCATAAGCGGCTATTGGGGACATCGTAATGACGGTATAGGTCCGACTAAGCAACAGATTCTTATCCAATAGTCTCGTTTTTGTAGAAATAAGGGATAGTCTTAAGACGGGTATGAATTATTCAGGATCGAGCTGCCCAAATATGGCCATGATGATGGAAAAATTGTTGGTTCTCATAGTTTTTGGGGCCTTGAAAGAATTGGTAACTGTATGCGTTTGCTTGTGCCATTTCCGTCTCCGAGGTTCTGTCGTTGCAGCAGAAGCCTTCTCCATCTACATAATTATTGTTGTCCACTTCATTGTAAGGAACATTGAGCGTAGCATAGTTTTCTTGCCATTGTCGTCCACTGCAAGCAGACGGTTTTCCTCGTCCCAGAGGAGATTGCACTCTCCTGTGCCGACTTCATTATGTCCATCTTTCATCATGCGTCCGGTATTCACATATCAAGGTTTCCGTTCTTATCATAATATGTGATTATTTTTAAAACAGCTTTGTATTAAATGAGACATTCACTTTATTTTGTTACTACCAAACAAGACTATTCTGGATGCTGGTGCCCGTGTCTATGCCGGAGGAAAAAAAAACTGTCATACCGTTTGCGGACGACCTTAAGCAGATAGGTGGGCATAAAAATTCCAAGGAAGTACAGCCACGATTTCGCTGGGGAGAAGTGGAGGACTTGGCGGTAGACGGCGACATTGTACTTGACAAGGCTACATTTGCTGCTCGACACGGACCCTCGGCGCACCGTGTAGTAACTTAATGGAGACTCAACAGCATATGCAACATTGCATTGTTCCATAATTGACAGGAAGAGCCCCCAGTCCTGCCGCTTCTGCAACTGGGGCATGAAGTATTTGCTGCCGAGTAGACGGGTGTCGTATATGGCGGTGGAACAACCAATCTTGTTGTCCCGCCTGAGTTGGCTGTAAGTGAGACGATGAGGGGCTCGTACGATGCCTTTGACTGTGTTGTCCTCCCCCCTGACGATATAGCTGCTGAAGGAGAGGGCACATTGGCATACGGACATCATGCGCAGTTGTCGCTCAAGCTTGTCAGGCTTCCACTGGTCATCGCTGTCACAAAAGGCGATGTATCGTCCGCGAGCGCGGCGAATGGCATGATTGCGTGCAAAAGCGGGACCGCTATTTTCTGCCAGATACTCCACTTTGACACGCTCATCGAGTCTCTCGTATCGATGGAGGATAGCAAGAGTCTGCTGGCTTGTAGAGTGGTCATCGGTGATGAGCAGTTCCAGATGGTGATAGCTCTGACTAAGGACGGAGCGGATACTGGACTCCATGAGAGAGGCGCCATTGTACGTCGGCATAATGACGGACACGAGTTCCCCCGACAGATGATCCTCCAAGGGGCTAGTCTTCTGGAGAAGGTGGCGATGCTCAGTAGGAACACCTTGCGGTGTATCGGCGATTGGGGGATGCATGAGGCTAACGGATCTGCGAGGACTCCTGGCGCGAGCGGATGAGATGCGCGGGATTACCTCCGATGATACTATAGGGCGGAAAATCGTGAGTGACGACGGCTCCTGCCCCGACAATGGTGCCCTGGCTTAGGTGACGACCTGGTGTGAAGATAGCCCGATATCCTATCCAGCAGTCGTCCTCAATGATGGTACGGCGTGTCGCTGCCGACTTGCCCTGAAGACACATGGGGATGGACGGGTCGTCAAAGCGATGATTGTCAATCACGATGTAAAGCTCGGGGCCCATCATGACATAGCGACCAATCTTAATATCATGTGGCAAATGGCAATGACTGCCGATGCCGCTATAGTCGCCCATCTCTACCCCCTTGCCATTGCCAAAGTTCGCTCTACGATTGACCGTCGAGATCTTACCACAAGAGCGGAATATATGCTTACAGCAGAAGATGCGCAATCTGTTGGCCAATGGTCCTACCAAGGGCGTATACGAATCGGGCAGATATTGCGCCAGTCCGTAGTACAGCGCAAGGCTAAGCGTATAACTTATCTTATGAAACATCAGAGATCTCAGCAAAAACTTTGTATCGCAAGAAACTGCAAGCGTGCAAGGAATACTAAAATGGTAATAAGCCTGCGGCCTACACCAAGATGTCAAAATCCATGGCACTAACCGCAAAGTTAGCGCCTACAGGACAAATAGCCAAGGTTTTTCAAAAGATTATTTTAAGCAAGGACGCCCTTACATCGTATATTTCTCAGCAAAAACAACCTGGTATAACCGGACGAGTTCATTCCAGTCCTTGCTGTAAGAAGCCCAGTCGCCAATATCCTGATAAGGGTAAGCTGCCTTATCGTTGATATAGCGGCTGATGAAATCAAGCGCGGCTTTCACGCGAGGATGGTAAGCCGACACGTCTCCCCCATCCTGCCGAATGAGATGTAGAAGTTGGAAGATATGATTAAGATTGTACATGGAGTACATCATCGAGCGGTTACGCTTGAGTTCTTCAGGCTGTCTGCCATCTTCTGCTACCTGCGTCGAGAGCCGGCGAGCATAGAAGTTATCTCGAATAGCTGATTTTGTCGCTTTGTCTCCAGTGAACATGGCGATACGATACCTGACCACATCGTACATGATGGCCAAATTGTTCTTGGTCCCGTCCATCTTCTGCCCCCCTTTGCTATTGTTAAGCCATTCGCCAAAGTCGCTGAACCAGCGGCGGAGGCGACGGAGATCCTTCTTGCCGATTTGGCCATCATTCTCAAGCACAGCGATGCAGTCGAGCACATCCAGGAAGCAATAAGCCTCATTGATGCCGCCCGGATTGCCGTTGTTGCCATTAGCTCCGGGAACCACCTGACAGTAATTGAAGTTGGGATTCATCCTGGTCGAATCGTCGATGAACCATATCTCCAGCTGCTTCACTGCAGCCTTGGCATATTTCTCGTCCTTTGTCACATAGTATCCACGTGCAAGGGCTGTGAGTCCGTCGTCAAGTTTATAGATCTTATTCGCATCGTATTTCTGGTAGTCAGGACTCGGATGGCCATCCCTTACCGTGTAGGTGCCGTCGCTGTTGCGCCAAGCGTAGTAAGCCAGCGATTCATAGTTGTGTGCATCGCCCGTCAGCGTCACCTTATGAACGACACTTACCGGCTGCCGGCTGGCTATCGCATTCGCCTTACTGATAATCTGTTTCTCTGCAGGCAGATTCTCCATATTCCACAGGGCCGGGCCCGTCTTCTGAGCCACGCAGGAGGACGTGGAGCCTATCACAGCGATAAGGCTTACGAATATAATTTTGTAGATTGCCTTTCTATTGTTGCCCATCAATGATTTCATTTGCATTATAAAGCGCAATTTTCTAAAACTTTCTCTTAAAGTCTTCAATACTAAAGAGGCTGCCAGCTTCCTTAAGGAATTCAGGAGTGAAATAATACATTAGTCCTCCAAGCGAAGTGAAGGTCAGTTCGCCAAAGTATATTTTTCCGTTTTCGTCGTCAGGATTCATATTGTACAGATCCACCCTCAACTCTGGGAAACCTGCTGCGAGCGTTTCGGCCACCTCTATCATCTTTTTCAGATTCTTAGGCTTTGTGACGACTTTGCCGACTTGGTAATTGGAATTGGAGACTAAGTGCTGCGGGAAGGCATTCCACTCCATGTCATAGAGCATCGCCTGGATGCTGACGCCGTCTGACGCGCGATTGGAGCATGTATATATGTAGCGGACCTTGCCATTGAAGCACCACAGCTTGTAGTCTTCCAAGCTAGACTCACCCTTGGGCAAAGGCAGCAGTTCCTCCGCTATGACCATTGGATGCATCTCCTTATAGTGAGGCTCCGCGTGGAGTATACCGATATTCTTACGATGCAACCATTCGTTCATTGTCTTGATGATGTCTGCTTTTTGAGTTGCCGTAAGTTGGCTCTTCCCTCTGACGGGCATATTTGTGCCCTTGCCATCGCCATTATTCGCCTTGAGGATGAAGTTCTCCGGCAATTGGTCGAAATCAAATTTCTTCACATCATCCCAGGCTCCGTATAGCTTCACCAGGCAATCGCCCAGCCCTTTGCGCTCGACATAATCACGCACCCTATATTTATCTGCAAGGGTGACCCACTGGCTTGTATCTGAATACAATTTGGCCCAAAGAATTTTCTCGTTGAGGTCCTGCGGATTCTTCAAATGCAGCTTTTTCTTGAATGTGAGAAAATACCTTATCTCCAAGAGTAGCTTAGGATTGTGCTTCCCTAGAAACGTAAAGAGAGTGATGATAGGGGCAAATAGTATTCTTCCCCTCTTGCTTGATGTAGGATGTATCATTGTCTCTATATTAAAAATGACTCCTCACGACAAAACACGGGTGTATAGTTCCGAGGTTTGCTGCCCTATTTTGTCCCACGAATATTCTTTTCTCACTGTTTCAAAGGCTTCGCGATCATTCTTTATGGCGAACAGGCTGTCAGGTGCTTGGACGATGTTTTCCAAAGCTTTCTTCAGATTGTCGACAGACGTTTCTCCGATATTCCAGCCCACTTTGGCGAGCTTCAGCGGCTCAGGAAGTCCTCCGACGTTGCTCACTATCACAGGAACGCCCCGTTGCAAAGCCGTAAAGAGGAATCCGCTCTGATAGATTCGCCTATACGGCAGCACTACCGCAGAGGCTAATCTCAAGTAGGCATCAAAGTCAAGGTCGGACACCACTTCGTTGACGATGTAAACGTTGCTACAATCCTTCAGATTGTCGTAATGCGCGCCCTCCGACTTGCCAACAATAAAGAGCGCGACTTTGTCGTTGCCGCCCAACAAGGGGCTGCTCGCCCAAGCCTCTGCGAGGATGTCTATACCCTTATAGTAATTTTGATACCCCATACTTGCGAAGACGATCTTACCCTTGGCTTGGAACTTCTCCTCAAGGGCCTTGCACCTGTCGCTTACGGCGGCATTATCCAATGCCGTAGACAACATTCCGTGACGGATCACGTTTACTTTGCTTTCTGCTGATGGGCAAAGTTTCACAAGTTCTCTCTTAGAATTCTCGGTATGTACAATGATGGCGTCGGCATGGCGGTAAAACCATCTAAAGACAAATTTATCCCTCCTGTGCTTCGTAAGCGGCAGTACGTTGTGAGCAGTGTAGACGATCTTGCAGTGCATAAGATGCAAGCAGGCTACGAGGAACACGTCGACGGGAAAGAACTTGAACCACTGGATATGCACCACTGACGGATGCAGCCGGCGAGCTGCCTGAATGACTCTCTTGATGCTTGCCACGTAGCTTGCAAGTTTCTTCAGCCCGCTCAAATCGCTGTAAGCAAAGGCCGGAATATAGTTCACGCCGGGAATCCTTTCACACTGGTATTTCACATTGTGAAAGTAGTAGATGTCCCAGCCCTTGACTTGCTCAAGCAGAGATTTGTCGTAGATGGACAGATTGTTGTACGACTGCGGATCTATATAGAATAGTATCTTGTTCTTTTTCATTTGGTTCCTTCAAAAAGTTTGTCCAGTTTGCCCAATGTCTTCTCTTCCGAGAAGTTCTCTTTTGCGGACTTGTAAGCCGCCTCCGTGTATTTATCCCGGAGTTCTTTGCTCTTCAGCTTCTTCAGTCCGTCGACGATCTGGTCAGAGTTCTCCTTGTCAATCAAGATGCCATTGACGCCGTTGGTAACCGTCTCAGGATTGCCACCCACATTTGTTGCGAGGACGGCACAATGCATGTTGATCGCCTCCAGGAGCGCCATTGAATGATTTTCGTTGAGTGTCGGGAAAAGAAATATATCCACGTCTTTCTCCAGTTCGTAGATGTCGTCTCTCGTGCCCAGCAAGTAGAGGCACCCTTCGGCCATCTCCTCGCGGCACTCCTCCTTGTAATGCTCCAGATAATTGCCCTCACCGATGATCACAAAGACGAACTGCGGATCGTGAAGCTTCTTCATGGCTTCGATGATGTATTGATGCCCCTTGCGGTCAACTACTCTGCCCACGGAAGCCACGATGATCTTGTCCTTTGCGATATGCAGTTCGTCGCGCAGCTTGCCTTGTATCTTATCGTAGTCGATATTGGGGAACGTATTGTAGATGGTGCCGTAATAAGCGCCTTGTTTGGCCAGTCGCAGAGGCTTTACGATCTCACTCTCAGCGTCACAAACCGTTACGATATGGTCTGCCAGCCGGATTTCCAGGGGCTCGATGATATACTTCAGGATTGCTCTTCGCAGCGTGTGGTCATTTATATCCCAATCGGAGCCATGGATGCAGAGGATGGTCTCTTTCACGTTGGACAGTTTGGCCCCCAGCGTCAACAGCAAGCCGATATATTGTAGGCCCCTCACGTATGCAATGTCGCCGTGCTCCACATTGATTTTCTTACGGAAGTAGTTGACGTATCTGATGGCTTTAATCGGATTATAATGAAAGATACCGTACTTCGTTATCAGCTTGAAGTCATACTTCTTGCCAAGTGGCGACTCCATCAGATTCCTTAAGACAGTCTTCGGCCCGCCTGCTGCATAGCTCGTATCGATCAATAATATCTTTTTCATAATCCTTTTTTAATTATTCCCCTGGACCTGCAACTCTTTGCTCACTGCCGTTTCCCCTATTTCGCCGGAAACACCATGCGAGCGGAAATAGGTCTCACTATGAGAGGCGACGAGCAGGAAAAAGGAGATGAGCCATATCGCATTGTAAAAGACAAAGAAGATACCGTCCAGCGCATAAATGAGTCCGAAGGTGAAAAATGCAAAATACGTTTTGTCCCCCGAAGCTCGGTATCTCCGCCACTGCCGCACAACAAAGACGAGCATCAGCGACGTATAGAGCACAAGCCCGACAATGCCCATATTGACAAAGGCTTCAAGATAGGAGTTGTGGGAAAACTGACGGCGGGAAGAAACTGCTTCGTAATTGGCACTACCAACGCCAAGAGGTAGATTGTCCATGGCCACTCGGCTTGCGTCAAAGAACAGTTCTACGCGAGGATCGTCGTTAAGATCCATTTCTGCTCGCTCACTGAGATAGCTATTCTCATATGTATTGTAAATCGGACCTGCCAGCGCAACTCCGACTATTAAGGCAAAGAAGCAAAATAATATTTTTCGCTTCGCTGATACTTTCTTGAGATACTTGATGTAGATCAAGAGGCCATACAGAGGTACTTGGATGAGAATGACCTGACGTGAGGCAGTGAGCAGGGATACCAAGAAGGAAAAAGGAAGCATCATCCAAAAAGCCACTTGCCAGATTCTCCGAATTGTCTTAGCCTTGGAAATTTCGCTAAGCATGTAGGTCACAAAAGAGATGTAGAAGGTGTAATAAGCCAGCGTATTCGCATTGAGTTTGTCATCGTTGAGACGGTCCCAGTCGTTGGCCATTACGGTGAGAATATTGTGGATGGCGTAGTTCCACGCACTCAGATACAGGATAATATACACGCCATAGAGCCAAGGTACACGCTTTTCTCTGCGTGCGATAATGGGGAGTATGTAGACGAGCATGAATGCCCCAAGTATTTTATGCAATTCACCTGAGGCAAGTTGTTTGTCATCAGCCCATAGATAGGCGATGTAGTCCCAGGCGTAGAGCAGAAATATAATCTTCTCATACACCGTGGTATGAAATCCCTTGTTGTTAAGTGTACTCAGGACAAATGCAATTGGAAGTGCAATATAGAGCCCTATCGTATTGGCAGTATCCGATAGTAAACTACTTAATGCCGCAAAGTATAGGCAGACAATACTAATGGCATCGTACAAATCTCCCTGAATATACCTCAGCCTTCTCATTTGCAAATCGTAAATCCAAGTAAGTTGGTTATAGTAGGATATAGATGCAGCAAACTGAGCAAGCATTTGATTCGCTCCTTCAGTGGTGCATTACTATCCATCATCACATTACGATCAATTCCGGGATAAGTCTGGCGCCATAGGCTGAGATATTGTCGATTTCGCAAATTGGGAAGGAGTAGATTGCGATTATGGTAACTCATATAGTTAAGTCCCTTATGTATTTTGGGCTCAATGTCTTTGTCTCTGTAGAAATTGAGTACCAGATTAGTATTGTCCATGGCTTGGCTATATTGGCTGAACACTGCAGCCTCCGACCTTGAGTTGATAATGGACATAGGGTGTTGATAGTAGTTGTAAAGCACCTTGTCTATATAGCCCGTTCGCTGTGCATAGTAGTACAGTTGCAGGGTAACAGCCATATCCTCACCCATACTCTTAGAGGGATAGTGCTCGATATGGTCAAATATACTCCGCCGGACTAACTTATTACAGAGGCTCCAACTTCTCTTTCCATATAGCATTTCGTTGATAAATGTCACTTTATCCTGTCCTGGCTGCTCTCTGTGAGTCGTGTGATTCTCCCCATCCGTCGTCTGGTAATTGCAGATCACGATATCATCATCCTCTTTGACCGCCAGTTCATACATCAGACGATAGGCGTCGTGGTCAACCCAGTCATCACTGTCACATGAGATTACATATTCTCCTTGTGCAGCTTGGATTGCGGTTCTCCTAGCAACGGCAAGGCCTCTATTTTGTCCAAAATGAATAATCTGTGTCTGTCCTCTACGTTCAGAATATTGCGTTATCACGCTCTTGAGAATATCGACAGAATGATCGTCGGTACAGTCATCAACAAAAATGTATTCAATGCTGTCCAAAGTCTGTTCCATCAAACTGCGGGCACATCGCTCAATATACTGTTCCACTCGGTACACGGGCACTACTACTGTAACCTTGTACTTCATATGCCTATTCTCCTTTCTTTCAGTTTGTCTGCGATATAGTTTCTGATTGTCTGCCGTTGCTTCCGGTTGAAGAGGATAAAGTATATCAGTGGCAAGCCGGCAAGTATGTCAATGACAGTTGTCGTCACTAATCTGCCAATTGACGGACTGAGTGAAACTCTCACTAGCGCAGGTAAAACAGGAAGTAATACCAGACAGATGAGACAAGGCCTGACAACGCTTCGGAGGTAGCACGGAATATTCAGACGAAAGACGCGGTTAGTATTATAGAGACACACCACTTGATTGACTGCGGAAAAGATAATTGTAATGATAAACGAACTGACGGCTGACATCCCTATTTTGAGAAATACATAGCATACCGGAATAAGCGCGAGGTTGACGCAAGTAGCCGCTATCTGATACTTGCGAATACGCCCTGTAGCCTGAGTAATCTGTGTACAAGGCGTATTGAGTGTGCATAGCGTTGTATCTGCCAACATCAGGATAGAGAAGATACCAGTCTTGTCAGGCACATTTATACCAAGCCAAAGTCTTAGGATGTAGTCAATCTCAAGGCTCAGAGGTATCATAATGAGCAAAATCAGCCCAAAGCAGATGCGGGACTCATTGTACATCATACTGCGCGCGCGGTCATCATCGCCTGCGGCTACAGAATTGACAATCTGGGGTGTGAAAGCTACTGTAATATTGTTTGAAAAACCATTTATCGCACTACTTACCTGCATGGCTATACCTCGTGCCGCATTGACCAGAGGACCGAAAAAATTGTTGAGCAATAGGCTCACGCCTTGTCCCTTGAGCATAAAGGCGAAAGTGCCGACAAGGTTCCATCCGGCAAAAGACATGAGAGCGCGCAACAGATCCCGGTTGATTTGTCTGGAGAGGTGCGCCTGGGCAAAGTTGTATTTGACATATGCCACATACAGCGTCAGGTTGAGTATAGAGATACACAGCAGTAGCAATCCATAAGTCTTGACTGAATCATAGGGTAACACTTCCAACGAGAGTGCTGCCGCCAGCTTGAGTACAACGTCAATGATACTCACCAAGGCAAAAAATCCCATTCTCTCCTTGGCTATCACCAAGCCCATAAATGGTATCTGGAGGATAATCAAGACCAAGGTCAATGCTGATGTCTGAAAAAGGAAAAGTCCGGCTTCGAAGCGCTCTGCAGGTATCACAATAAAGCGATACATATACCATAGCCCTACAGTCTCCATCAGGAGCAGAGCAACGAGAGCTATCAATACATGAATATAGCATCCGGTAGAGTATACGTTGCGGATACCATTGACAGCATCCTGAGTACCCGTATAGTTGTAATACCTCTGCATCGTTGAAGCAAGTGTTGCATTGACAAATCCAAAGAGTGTCACAAATCCGGTCACGACGACATAAATACCATAGTCTGTCACGCCCAAGGCATCAAGCAATACGCGTGACACATAGAGATTGACAAGCAGAACAAAGAGCATCCTCACATAGAGGAACGCCGTATTCTTGGCAATGCGCTTGTTGCTGTCGTGATAGTTGCTCATCTCCTGCAAGAATTTTTTTTCACCTCAGAAAATAAGATCACGCGCTACATAGACGGACGTACCCAGGAATGTAACAAAGAGCACTCCTAGCACAAAGATCATACGTTTAGGACCTGCAGGCTTAAGCGGAACTGATGCCGTGGTAACAGAGGTAAAAACCGGCGTCTTCTCCTGTACTTTGGCTTTAGCAGCCTGATACTGAGTATTCAGGGCACTATAATTGTTGAATTTAAGTTGCATATCATTCTCCAGGTCCTCGAGCTTCAACTTATAGCTTTCAAGCATCACGTCTGTATTGGCATCCGCATACTGGCCATAGAGACGGCGGGATGCCTCATAATCCCGCTTGGCCTTATCAGTCAAGGTCTTGTAGTAATCCTGATCCTTGCGGGCTTTACTTGTACGATATTGAGAGATAAAATCCTTGAGCTGTTCACTTGTTTGATTGGCCATGGTAGCAGCAACCAAAGGATCTTGGTCTTTGACCATGATAGTGATAAGATTGGTCTTCTTATCAACAGAACATTTTATCTTGCTGCGAATCACCTTAAACACATCATCCTCCTCTTTAGTCAAATGAAAAGGATCCAACTTGTGTCCGCGAGGCACTGCCTTTGGCTTTTTCTTAAAAAGTTTCTTGATAGCCCCGACAGGTTTCATAATCGGATTTTTCTTCTGGTAATTTTTAAGATAAGTGTAGTAATCTGTACTTATACTGCCGTCTGCTGTCTTAACAGGACATCCAATTAGTCTCACAATAAAGCTGTTGGATTTCATCAACTTAGGATAAAACTCTGGCATAATCGCATCGCTCAGCATGGTTCCGCCTACATTGATTCCCATGGATGATGCTATATCTGACAATCCGCCACCCATTTGACTCATATCGCCGAGTTCAGGCGCCAGGTCTACACTGCACATATAGTATCTAGGCTCAGGAAATATGTAGCCACAGGCCAGCACCAAGGCTATACCCATGGCAATAGCCAGTGTGCGCTTCCGCTTTAACACGCGGTGCAAGACTGCAGATATATTGATTTGCTCGTTTTGGTCTTTCATCATCTTATTATTTTTAAAGTAAGCAGTTTTACATTTGTGTGAAAACTTGTCACCGCTCTGCCAGTCCGAAAATGGTTCGTAGCCAACTATAAGCCAGATGACCTTGCAAATATAGTTGATTTTTGTTGTTTATCCTTGTCCTGAGACAAGTTTTATAGATATGCCCCGCCTGCTTTTAGGTAGAAAGATGGCCTCTGCCTGCATACAAGCCCCCCTACCCTATCCAAAGTTGTCCAAATTTATAGCACCTAATCAACTGCCAATGACTATATCTGCTGCTCTATCCCCAAAAGGCTGTCCTTTCCTTTCATAACACACAGTAAATTTCTGACACTAAGCAAAAAATAACGTACTAGGATATTTGTAACACCTTAATTCCTCACCACTATGCCAACGACTATGAGTACAAACCCGAAGAGATTGCCAGAGTCTGCGACTAGCGGGGAGAAAAGGAGCGTTACTTTGACACTTTTAACAAAGTATTTGGATGGAAGCGCCTGCCAAAGTCGTTCTGGACGAGAATACCGTGTTCCATATACTGAGCATGATACGCAACTTCTACCTTCTGCTGATGCAGGAAAATGACTTGATACAATTCGGACTGAAAACCACTAGCAGGATAAAAAACTTCGTATTCAAGTTCATCTCGGTACCGGAAAAAGTGGATAAGGCAGTGCGGACAAACGTGCTCAACATCTATACTGAGTAGCATGCCTATGCAACCATCTTTAAATCCGATTTTGGATAACTCTGACAAATCATGGATTTTAGCGGTAAGTCCCTTTTACGCTTCGTGAGGTAAGGGGAGTTTGTATGCTTAAATGCCCTTTTCCACCTACACTGCAAATATTACGTTGGGAACAATTTTTGTCCTTGTTGAACAAAAAGTCAGCTCGTGCGGATTTTATGCAATAAATAAACGTCGTTCAACTGTATGGAAACTTGGTATTAGCAACTTCCTCCTTTGTGCGACATACAAGTTTTGACATAAAATTTTTTAGATCCGATGTAGTTTAAACGACATCAGATGTCGTAAATGCCTTGCAGCCAAATACACCAGCATCGATAAATTAAAGTCTGTCCTAAGGAAACTACTTTATTCAGATGTCTCCTACTCCATACCAGTAGTTAAATGAAAAAA
>Ga0256404_1001342_pt1 | contig 60493 bp, 52 predicted proteins | sample RumenRJG_01DNA_FD_185990 | JGI IMG/M metagenome (GOLD analysis project Ga0256404, IMG submission 185990) | Bovine rumen microbial communities from Lethbridge, Alberta, Canada - RJG_01 | ecosystem: Host-associated > Mammals > Digestive system > Stomach > Rumen | place: Canada: Alberta | collected...
GGCACCTATAAGGATAACCGTTCCGTCCTCCACGTAGGGCAGGAGATAATCCTGCTGGGCCTTATTAAACCTGTGGATCTCGTCAATGAAAAGGATGGTCTTCTTTCCATACATCCCTAAGGTATCCTTGGCTGCTGCCACCGCATCCACCATATCCTTCTTGCCTGATGTAGTGGCATTAAGCTGGATAAACTCCGAGCTGGTGGTTCCGGCTATCACTCTGGCCAGTGTGGTCTTACCCGTTCCCGGAGGTCCGTAAAAAATTACGGAGGATATCTTATCCGCCTTAATGGCACGGGTCAGCAGCTTATCCTCTCCCAGGATATGCCGCTGTCCTATAACCTCCTCTATACGCTCCGGACGAAGGCGTGAGGCAAGAGGGGATTCCTTTTTTAGGTTGTGCTGTCTCATGTAGTCGAATAAATCCATCTGTTACCTGCCTACAAGTTCACCGTTTTCAACGTCTATAACCACTTCTTTTCCCGGAATAACCTTATCCGCCAAAATAAGCTTAGCCACCAGTGTCTCCACGTTCTTCTGGAGGTAACGCTTTAAGGGTCTTGCGCCGAAGGCCGGATCATATCCCCTTTCGGCAACCAGCTCTCTGGCAGCGTCGGTAAGTACTACTTTGAAATCCCTGTCAGCTATACGCTTATTTAAGTCATTAACCAGTAGATCCAGGATATTGCCGATATCTGCCCTGGTCAGGGGCTTAAACATTATTATCTCATCCAGACGGTTAAGGAATTCGGGACGGAAGCTGCCCTTCAATTCCTCCATAACAGCTGCCTCTGCCTCGGGACGGATGTTTCCGTTCTCGTCTATTCCCTCCAGCAGATAGGATGAGCCTATATTTGATGTCATAATTAAAATGGTATTCTTAAAATCCACGGTACGGCCCTGAGAATCCGTAATACGACCGTCGTCTAAGACCTGGAGCAGGGTATTGAATACATCCGGGTGGGCCTTTTCTATCTCATCAAAGAGGATTACGGAGTAGGGTTTCCTTCTGACAGCTTCCGTAAGCTGTCCTCCCTCTTCGTAACCTACATATCCCGGAGGTGCTCCGATCAGTCTGGATACAGAGAACTTCTCCATATATTCGCTCATATCTATACGAACCATATTTGATTCATCGTCAAAGAGACTGTAAGCCAGAGCCTTAGCTAACTCCGTCTTACCTACACCCGTAGGTCCCATAAAGAGGAATGAACCGATGGGCTTGGATGGATCTTTTATACCCGCTTTTGAACGGATAATAGCCTCCGTAACCTTGGTTACCCCCTCATCCTGACCGATAACCCTCTTATGAAGCTCCTCATCCAGATGCAGAGTCTTATTACGCTCTGACTCAGTTAGTTTGGCAATGGGGATGCCGGTCCACTTGGAGATTATCTTACCTATCTCCTCCTCGCTGACATTCTCATGAACAAGAGATCTCTCCCGGTCTCCTGCGGCGGCTTCAGCCTGCGCAAGCTCCTTGGTAAGCTCCGGCAGCTTGCCGTACTGTAATTCCGCTGCCCTATTAAGGTCATATTCCCTGGTAGCCTTCTCTATCTCTTTGTTAATAGCCTCTATCTCTTCACGAAGCTTGCTAAGCTTGTCTACTGAGGATTTTTCGTTATCCCACTGTGCCTTCTTCGCTGCAAACTCTTCCTTTATCTCCGCCAGCTCTTTCTGCAGGGCAGCAAGTCTCTCAACAGAGAGCTTGTCCGTCTCTTTCTTCAAGGCGGCCTCTTCTATCTCAAGCTGCATACGCTTACGGCTGAGTTCATCCAGTTCCGCAGGCATGGAATTAAGCTCGGTCTTAATAAGGGCGCAGGCTTCATCCACCACGTCTATGGCTTTATCCGGCAGGAACCTGTCTGAAATATACCTGTCAGCCAGAGTAGCTGCTGAAACCAGGGCACCGTCCGTTATCTTAACCCCGTGGAATACCTCATATCGCTCCTTAAGTCCACGGAGGATGGAAATGGTATCCTCCACCGTAGGCTCATCCACCAGTACAGGCTGGAAACGACGCTCAAGGGCCGCATCCTTTTCGATGTACTGCCTGTACTCGTCCAGGGTGGTTGCTCCGATACAATGAAGCTCACCTCTTGCCAGCATGGGCTTAAGCATATTGCCGGCATCCATGGCTCCTTCCGTCTTACCTGCTCCCACTATGGTGTGGAGCTCATCTATGAAAAGAATGATTTCACCGTTGCTCTTTTTTATCTCTTCAAGTACAGCCTTAAGTCTCTCTTCAAACTCTCCTCTGTATTTGGCTCCAGCCACCAGGGCTCCCATATCAAGAGCAAAAAGCTTCTTATCCTTTAAGGTCTCGGGGACATCCCCTGCCACTATTCTCTGGGCAAGCGCCTCTACAACAGCAGTCTTACCGACTCCGGGCTCACCTATGAGAACAGGATTATTCTTGGTCTTTCTGGACAGTATCTGAATAACGCTTCTTATCTCCGAATCACGGCCGATAACAGGGTCAAGCTTCTGATCCCTGGCTCTGGCCACCATATCATACCCGTATTTCTCAAGGGTATCGTATGTAGCCTCCGGGTTGTCTGATGTAACACGAACATTTCCTCTGACGGAGGAAAGTGCCTGTAGGAAACGTTCTCTGGTAATGCCGTATTCCTTAAAGATCTCGGACAGGCCTTTGTTAGGCTGTTTTATCATGGCAAGCATGAGATGTTCCACGGATACATATTCATCCCCCATGGCTTTGGCCTCATCCTCAGCACTTAACAATGCGCGGTTAAGGTCACGTCCCATGGTGAGGTTCACATTTCCGGAAACTTTCACTCTTCCTTCCAGGTGGCGCAGAACATTTCCTTTAAAGTGTTCCTTGTCGATCTCCATCTTCTCGATGAGACGAAGGATCAGGCTGTCTTCCTGGGTTAACAGACTATAGAGCAGATGTTCCTGCTCTATTTCCTGGTTGCCGTATTCGTAAGCCAGCTTATCACAATTGTTAATGGCCTCAATTGATTTTTGTGTGAATTTGCTGATATTCATAATAACACCTTCTTTAAAAGAATCAGCTAAGATTTAACTCGCTTGAATTATACCACATCTTTTATTAATTTTCCATTATCGACGAAGTTGTGGTATACTATAAGGTGACGAAGATCAGATTGGAGATTAGTTATGGATCAGGCTCCTAAGAAACCCAAGCCTTCCGGCAGGGAATTGCAAAGACATCTGAATACACCTTTGGAATGCAAGGTATGCCATGTTATGCTTAACAGGCGCCGGGACGGGTATTACCAGTGTCCTTCCTGCAACGGCCTGTATAAGGATAATCTCATGATAGCCAAGGAATATCTTATGAATAATCCTGACGCATCTATCGAAGAGATCGTAGAAGGCACCAATATTCCCGAGGAGACTCTTATATTCTTCATTGACAATGATATGATTACCATCCCGGATACCAATAAGAACTTCTCCGTCTGCAAGAATTGCGGAAGGATTATTATAGCGGGACGTTACTGCAATAATTGCGCCATATATACCTTTAATCGTCTCCAGAAGATCATCAACGGAGAGCATGACTTCGATTGACATCGACTGCTTATTCACAGATCCTGTCCATCAGCTCCCATATTTCTTCCCTGCCCTGTTTCGTCTCAGCAGAGAAAGGAATAAGGGTGCTTTCTTTATCAAGACTAAGTCCCTCTCTTATTATCTTCATTTGCTTCTGTATCTGGCTTCTTTTAATCTTATCCAGCTTAGTGGCTATGATAATGGGCTTATATCCGTTAAAAGTTATCCATTCGTACATCTGCTTATCATTTGCATTCGGCTCATGGCGTATATCAACCAGGATAAAGACGGCTCTTAAGTGCTTGGAATTCTTAAGGTACTTTTCGATGAGCTTGCCCCATTTTTCTTTCTCAGACTGTGACACCTTGGCATAACCGTATCCCGGCAGGTCCACCAGATACATCTCTTTATTTATATTGTAAAAATTAATGGTCTGTGTCTTTCCCGGCTGGGCTGAAGTCCTGGCCAGCGACTTTCGATTCATCAAGGCGTTAATAAGGGATGACTTCCCCACATTTGACTTACCCGCAAAAGCCACTTCAGGCTTTCCCATATCAGGGATAGTGCTTGTAATACCGCATACTATCTCAAGATCAACGGATTTAATTACCATCCTTACCTCCCGATCTCTTCCTGCCCTTTACAAAAGCATGGCTTAAAACCTCATCCATGTTTTCCACGAATACTATCTCCAGTCCGTCTGTTATCTCCGAAGACATCTCTTCTATATCCTTGCGGTTCTTCTCCGGAACGATAACCGTTTTAATGCCTGCTGCCTTGGCAGCAAGGGTCTTTTCCTTTAAGCCGCCTATGGGAAGAACCCTTCCCCGAAGGGTAATCTCTCCCGTCATGGCAACATCAGCCCTGACTTTTTTGTTCGTAATGGCTGATAACATGGCTGTTGCCATGGTTATGCCTGCAGAAGGTCCGTCCTTGGGAACCGCACCCTCGGGAATGTGGATGTGTATATCATTTTTCTTAAAGAATTCCTTGGGAATCTTGTATTTGTCCGCAACAGAACGGATATAGCTTATACCCGCCTGAGCAGACTCCTTCATAACATCTCCCAGCTGTCCCGTAAGAGAGAACTCTCCCTTGCCCGGAAGTACGTTTACCTCGATCTCTAAGGTATCTCCTCCCACGCTGGTCCAGGCAAGTCCTCTTACGACTCCTACGTCGTCCTTTTCATTAGCCTTATTAAGGGAGTATCTGGGCTTACCCAGGTATTGCTCCAGGTTGCTGGCTGTAACCTTAATAACCTTCTTCTTATCTTCCCAGACTGCCTTGGCAGCCTTGCGGCATATGGCAGCGATCTTACGCTCCAGGTTACGGACTCCGGACTCTCTTGTATAGCCGCGGATGATCATCTCCAGAGCCTTATGGCTTATGTAAAGCTGCTTATCCTTTAAGCCGTTTTTCTCCATCTGCTTCCGGATCAGATGCTCCTTGGCTATATGGACTTTCTCATTTTCCGTATAGGAACTGACTTCTATAATCTCCATACGATCCAGCAAGGGCGCCGGAATATTCTGCACAGAGTTGGCTGTTGCTATAAAAAGCACCTCGGAGAGATCAATGGGAATCTCCACATAATGATCCCGGAATTTGTTATTCTGCTCGGAATCAAGTACCTCCAGCAGGGCAGATGCGGTATCTCCCTTGTGGTCTCCGCTGGATTTATCAATCTCATCCAGAAGTATAAGGGGGTTCTTGTATCCGGCACTCTTTAAAGCATATACGATACGTCCCGGCATGGCCCCTACATAAGTCTTACGATGACCTCTTATCTCAGCCTCATCCCTGACTCCTCCCAGGGATATCCGGGCATACTTCTTACCCAGAGCCCTGGCCACAGACTTAGCCACAGATGTCTTACCGGTTCCCGGAGGTCCTACCAGGCAGATTATGGGGCCGTCACCCTTCTTGGTAAGGTTACGCACCGCAAGAAATTCAACCACACGTTCCTTGACTTTCTCAAGGCCGTAATGATCCTCATTTAAGATCTTCATGGCATTTTTAGTATCTTTATTATCCTTGGAAGCCTTATCCCAGGGAAGTTCAAGCAGGGTCTCTATGTAGTTGCGCAATACGGCACTTTCGGAAGAGCTTGCCGACAGAGACCGAAAACGGGAAATCTCCTTCTCGATCTTGGCCTTAACCTCCGCGGAGGCTTTAAGCTTCTTAACCTCTTCCATGTAGCCGTCGGCGTCAGCCGGACCGCCCTCTTCTCCCAGCTCATCCCTTATGGCCTTGAGCTGTTCCCTCAGAACGTACTCCTTCTGGTTCTTATCCACTCTCTCCTTAACATCATGCTGAAGCTTGGAAACTATCTTGGAAATGTTCATCTCCCTGCTTATCATATCCGAAAGAAGAGTATACCTCTCCCGGATGCTAACGGCTTCAAGAAGCTTCTGCTTATCGGTATAAAACAGGGGAATATTGTTTATTATGTAATCCAGCAGGGTACCCAGGTCTAAGATATCTCCTGCCTGACGGATCACATCCCGGGGAAGCTTGGGGTTAAGCTTGCTGTATTCGTAGAGAAGCTCCCTTATCATCCTGGCCATGGCATCGCTTTCGTTCTCGTCAGGCTCATCTCCGGTAATGGTATCATTTACCGGTTCCACCTCTGCCGTAAGATATTCGCCCTCAGTAAAAAGATTAACCAGTCTGGCACGGTTACCGCCCTTAACATATACTCTTATTATATTATTAGGCAGCTTCATAAGCTGTTTTACCTCGGCGATGATTCCTATGGTGTATAATCCATCCATTCCCGGGTCATCTTCCTCGATATTAATCTGGGTAACCATAAAGATCTGCTGGTCAGCCTTCATAGCCGCCTCAACAGCCTTTATTGACCTTTCTCTGCTTATATCAAAATGAAGCACCATTTCCGGCAGAATTGTAATACCTCTAAGGGCTACAGCCGGAAAGCAATTAAGAGTGTTCATTGGGAAACCTCCTTTACGAAAAAGGAATCCTTTCGGATTCCTTTATTCCTTTATGAATTATACTCAAGGTTGTTTAAACTTTTATGCGCTCTCTCCTCTGGATGATTTGGTGATCACCTTACGCTTAGTGTCCATCTTTTTAATAGGACTGCCTTCGGTGTTATATACGATAACCGGATCATTCTCTCCCTCCACCGCAGCTTTTGTAATGATACATTCTGTAATGGTATCATCCGAGGGAACCCGGTACATAACATCCATCATAATCTCCTCTATGATGGAACGAAGTCCTCTGGCACCGGTTTTACGCTCCAGCGCCTTGTCCGCAATGGCTTCAAGTGCGTCATCTTCAAAACGAAGTCTTACACCGTCAAGCTCAAAGAGCTTCTTGTACTGCTTAACCAGGGAGTTCTTTGGCTCTGTAAGTATCCTTACCAATGCATCCCGGTCCAGCTCGTCTAATGCCGCCGTTACCGGAACACGTCCGATAAACTCCGGGATAAGACCGTATTTAACAAAGTCTTTTGGTAATACCTTATCAAATACTTCTCCCACGTTTGTCTCGCTCTTATGCTTAATCTCTGCGTTAAAGCCGATGGATTTCTGATCCATTCTGGACTCTATGATCTTCTCCAGTCCTTCAAATGCTCCGCCGCAGATAAAGAGGATGTTCGTAGTATCTATCTGGATAAGCTCCTGGTGGGGATGCTTTCTTCCTCCCTGAGGCGGAACAGAAGCTACCGTACCCTCCAATATCTTAAGAAGTGCCTGCTGAACACCTTCTCCCGATACATCTCGGGTAATGGAAACATTCTCAGACTTTCTTGTAATCTTATCAATCTCATCAATATAAATGATACCCAGTTCTGCTCTGGATACATCATAATCAGCGGCCTGGATAACCTTCAGGAGAATATTCTCAACATCTTCACCCACATATCCTGCCTCAGTAAGAGCAGTAGCGTCTGCGATAGCAAAAGGAACGTTAAGAATGCGGGCAAGGGTCTGTGCCAGCAGGGTCTTTCCCGAACCGGTAGGTCCCAGAAGAAGAATATTACTCTTCTGAATCTCCACATCCAGGTCGGCGTCTGCGGTTATTCTCTTGTAATGATTATAAACTGCAACGGATAATGCCTTCTTAGCCTTCTCCTGTCCGATAACATAATCGTCCAAGAACGCCTTAATCTCTTCGGGTTTTAAGAGGTTGATCTCCATATCATCGGAAACCGGAGTATCCTCATACTCCTCCTCTATGATCTCTGAACAGATCTCTATGCATTCATCACATATATATGCACCATTAGGTCCGGCAATCAGTTTTCTAACCTGGTCCTGTGTCTTATTGCAAAAGGAACACCTAACCTTGTCGTCCCCGCCAAGTCTTCCTGCCATATTTGTCACTTCCTCGCTATGCTCTGTTCGAAATAACGCTGTCGATAATTCCGTACTTCATAGCCTCTTCGGCTGTCATGTAATTATCACGCTCTGTATCAATCTCAATAGTCTCTATGGGCTGACCTGTATTAGCAGCCAATATCTCGTTTAATTTTCTCTTTGTCTTTAAGATATTATCTGCTACGATCTTAATATCCGTAGCCTGTCCCTTAGCTCCGCCGGAAGGCTGGTGGATCATAACCTCTGCATTGGGAAGGGCGAATCTCTTACCCTTAGCTCCGCCGGCCAAAAGGAATGCACCCATGCTGGCAGCTAAACCGATACATATGGTTGACACATCACACTTGATGTAATTCATGGTATCGTAAATGGCAAGACCTGCGCTTACTACACCGCCGGGGCTGTTAATATATAAATGTATATCCTTTGCCGGATCCTCCGACTCCAGGAACAATAACTGGGCAACTACCAGACTTGCAGTTGTCTCATTAACTTCTTCTCCAAGGAAAATGATACGTTCCTTAAGCAATCTGGAATATATGTCGTAGGAACGCTCGCCTCTGCTGGTCTGCTCAATGACATAAGGTACTAAACTCATGTTAAACCCTCCGCTTAAACTATCTTACTCTTCTTCCTTCTTGGAAGTTTTCTTGGCAGTAGTCTTCTTTGCTGCCGGTTTCTTCTCGGCCTTCTCAGCCTTGTCTGCCTTATCGGCTGTCTTCTTGGCAGTAGTCTTCTTTGCTGCCGGCTTCTTCTCAGCCTTCTCTGCCTTATCGGCCTTGTCTTCCTTAGCAGCCTTCTTGGGCTTTACTTCCTTAGCATTCTCCAAAAGGAATGCCTCTGCCTTCTCAACAGCCAGATCCATCTTAATCTCCTTTGTCTCCTCCGGAGTAATGGTGTTCTTAAGATCTTCAAGCTTCATTCCGTAGTTCGTAGACATCTTCTCTAACTCTTTCTCGAACTCCTCATCTGAAACTTCAATCTTCTCAGCTGCCACGATAGCCTCAAGAGTCAGTCTGCTTCTGATGTTCTTAACTGCTTCCGGCTTCATCTGTTCTCTCATGGAAGCCTCATTCAGGCCTGTATACTTCATATACTGGTCAATTGAAAGTCCCTGCATCTGAAGTCTTCTTGCAAAATTATCAATAAGGTATGTTACCTGGGTCTCTATCATAGGCTCAGGAATCTCAACCTCGCTGTTCTCTGCTGCAGCAGATACCGCTTCTCTTGTCTTAATGAACTTGGCATCCTTAGCTGCCTGCTCATCCAGTTTCTTCTTAACGTCTGCCTTATATTCCTTAAAGGTATCAAACTCAGAAACGTCCTGTGCAAAATCATCATCCAGTTCCGGAAGTTCTTTGCACTGGATGGCATGAATCTTAACCTTAAAGAGAGCCGGCTTACCTGCCAGATTCTCTGCATGATACTCCTTAGGGAAGGTAACATTTACTTCTACGTCGTCACCGATGTTCTTACCGATAAGCTGGTCTTCAAAAGTATCGATAAATGAATGAGAGCCGATAGTAAGAGCATGTCCCTCGGCCTTACCGCCATCAAAGGGAACTCCGTCTATGGAACCTTCATAATCAATGGTTACTATATCACCATCTTTAACCGGACGGTCGTCAATATCAATCATTCTGGCGTTGCTTTCACGCTCTTTGTTAATAGCCTGCTCAACTGCTTCATCAGTAGCCGTCTCGTCACGCTTCTCGATCTCTACGCCCTTATACTTGCCCAGCTTAACAGGGGGCTTGGTAGCTACCGTTGCGGTAAAAATAAAAGGCTTGTTCTTCTCAACCTGAACAATCTCTACTTCAGGCTGTGAAGTAATCTCAAGATCTATATCTTTAACAGCATCAAAATAAGCCTTGTTAATACAGTCATTCGCAGCTTCTTCATAGAACATTCCCTCGCCGTAGATCTTCTCTATCATCTTACGGGGAGCTTTCCCTTTACGAAATCCGGGAACATTAATCCTGTTCTTCTGCTTCTGATAAACCTTCTCAACAGACTTATCAAATTCATCAAAGGCAACCTCTATGGTAAGCTTTGCCATGCTGTTCTCTAATTTTTCTACGCTAACACTCATTTCTAAATAAATCCTCCTTATCTGCGCCTCATTCAGCCATTCGAGTATTATATCACAGAGAGGCACAAATATCCACTAAAATATCTCGCCAAGTCACTATTCCTCGGCTTTAACCATATATGGAGATACAATATCCTTATATCCTTTATATGTTTCAAGAACCCCGGGGGTCTCCCGAAGGATGGCATCCCAATCTTCTGCTTCGCCGTACTGCTCCAGCAGCAGGGCCCTCTGAGAAAGCTCAGTAGCACCTATAGTACGTGAAGCGCTCTTTATCGCATGAACCTCCACTGTGTACTCCTTTGCATTCCGGGTCTTGATATACTCCTCAACCCTCTCGCATTTCGGGTCTATATCCTCGTAATAATCATACAGAATCTCTCTGTACAGATCTATATCCCCCACAAATTCCAGTGCCGCATCAACATCAAGTCCTTTTTGGTTATATAAAGCTTCCTCACTAAAACTCATACTTATTCTCCATTCTGTATTCTGAACATAATGCTACAACAATCATTTTAGTGCAATTGCGCATATTTGTCAAAAAATTCATCTGTTTATTCGTTATCCTTAACCGAAGCTACTTCCTCGAATTCTGCCACAATGGCATCTGAGGGTGCTTTAGTAGCGAGGCTCACGATCACAATGCAGATAAGACTGACAAAGAATCCAATAAGCAATGAGTATATTCCTGTGGAGGTGCCAAGCGTAGCTCCCCCTGCCAGAGGAATATAATCCCAGATAATAACTGTCAGTGCTCCGGATATCATTCCCGCGATGGCTCCCGGTTTGTTAGTCCTTTTCCAGAATAATGAGCAAACCACAAGAGGTCCGAAGGCAGAACCGAATCCTGACCATGCGTTGGACACAAGTCCCATAATTGAACTGTCGGGATCTAAGGCTATAACATAGGCTATAACAGCAACAACTATAACTACTACGCGGCTTAAAGTTAAGACTTTACGATCGTCAGCCTTTGGATTAATGATTCCCTTGTAAATGTCTTCTGCCACGGAAGATGATGCAACCAGAAGCTGGGAATCAGCTGTAGACATAATGGCTGCCAGAATACCGCAGAGGAATACTCCGCCTACGAAAGGCAGTGCTAAATCTGAGGTGAAAACCTTCTCGATCATGATAATGAAAACATTCTCAACGGAAGAAGTCTCCGGTGTTCCCAGCACCGTGGGCGCAAGGTATCCACGTCCGATAACTCCTATAACAATACCGCCGAAGAAAAGGGAAAGTGCAACCCATACAATAGCTATAACACGGGACTTCTGTAATTCCTTTTCACTCCTAACGGCCATGAATCTTACGAGAATGTGGGGCATTCCGCAATATCCAAGTCCCCATGCCAGCTGAGAAAGTATCTCAATAAATGTAATGGGTTTTCCGCCGTTACTGAATATATCCATAAATGCCTCTACGCCTCCTGCCGGATTTGTAGATGCCAAAGCTCCCATGAGATTCTCCGGACCCATGATACCGTATGCTGTAAGGGGTACAGCAAGAAGACCTACCAGCATCAGCAGTCCCTGGACGAAGTCAGTTGTACATACAGCCATAAATCCGCCCATGAATGTATATGCAAGAATAACCACGGCTCCGATGGTAAGGGCGATACGGTAGTCAACTCCCAGAACTATATTAAAGAGCTTACCTCCCGAAGCAAGGGCCGATGCGGTATATACGACAAAGAAGATAACTATAACCACAGATGATATTCCAAGGAGAATATTTGTGTCATCCTTGTATCTGTTCTGAAAAAACTCGGGAAGGGTAAGGGAATTGTTTGCTTTGATGGTGTACTTTCTTAAGCGGCCGGAAATGCATATCCAGTTAAGTACCGTTCCGATAAACAAACCGACTGCTATCCATATCTGGCCTGTTCCGAAAGCATATACGGAACCGGGCAGACCCATAAGAAGCCATCCGCTCATATCCGATGCCTGTGCAGAAAGGGCTGCTACCCATCCGCTTAAGCCTCTTCCTCCGAGAAAATAATCCGCTGAATTTCTGGTCCGCCTCATATACATGGCGCCTATAATGATCATAAGGGCCAGATATGCGGCAAAGGCAAGAAGAATCCATACTAAATTAACGTTATACATTTGTAATTCCTCCGTTTACTCATAACTGTGCCCTTTTAAGGGCACTAATTGCCTACAATTATGCACTACATAAGGCTTTACGTCAAGTTATAATTAAGTTAAACTATACTTGTTACTTAATACAATATCGGGAGTAAAATATGTGGATTGCAGATAATTGGACTGATTACGAAATAATAGATACCAGCTGTGGAGAGAAGCTGGAACGGTGGGGGAAGTTCTATCTCCTTCGTCCGGATCCCCAGGTTATATGGAAGACAAAGAAGCTGGTTCCGGAATGGAAGAAGCTTAACGGCCACTACCACAGGAGTGCCAAAGGCGGCGGAGAATGGGAATTCTTTGACCTTCCCAAGGAATGGGAGATCTCCTACAGGGATCTGCGCTTCAAGCTTTCTCCCTTTTCTTTTAAACATACCGGTTTATTTCCGGAGCAGGCAGTAAACTGGGACTGGTTTTCTTCTTTGATACGTTCAGCCCGGGAAAATAACCCTTCCCGGGAGATAAAAGTCCTTAATCTCTTTGCCTATACCGGAGGCGCCACACTTTCAGCGGCTGCAGCGGGAGCCCATGTCACCCACGTAGATGCTTCCAAGGGTATGGTTACCTGGGCCAAGGAGAATGCCCATATCTCCGGCATCCCCGAAACAAGCGTACGCTGGCTTGTTGACGACTGCAAAAAGTTCGTGGAACGGGAGATCCGCCGGGGCAACTTTTACGATGCCATAATCATGGATCCCCCCTCTTACGGAAGAGGTCCCAAGGGTGAGATATGGAAGATTGAAGATTCCATATATGACTTTTTAGTCCTTTGCGAGAGAATACTATCCGAGAATCCCCTGTTCTTCCTGATCAACTCCTATACAACAGGCTTACAGCCCGGGGTATTAAAATATATGATGGAAGATATAATAAAGAAGTCCCACCCGGGTACCTTCGAGGCTTCCGAGGTAGGACTTCCTGTAAGTTCAAATAATCTTATACTTCCCTGCGGATGCAGCGGAAGATTCAGTGCCATATGATAAAGAACTAATTCTTGGCTTCCAGCACATACCTTTCCGAAGCAAAGTGCTGGATCGGCTTCCACTCAACCTTCTTAACAAGAGCTGCCAGAGAGATTGGGATATATGTAGCCATGAATACCGGGAACAATGCAACATAAAGCAGTTTCTTTTTCCCCGATGCCTTGATCATATCCCACTCCGAGAATACGGTAATGATGCCGTAAACCAAAAGGGCAATATAGAAGGCGATCAGTGTATCGATAATAAACTTGCCGGCACGCTTCATAACAACATTTGCAATGTAATAGGGCTGTGTAACACATGCAAATATCATCAGCACATTAAAGGCGATGATAAAGAGTGTAAGAAGCATACCCGGTGCAGTAGTCATAAACATGTCATAGCATGAGAATTTCAGCTTGGACTTTCCGAAGCTTCCCTTAATCAGGGATACCAGATAGTTGGCATTAACCTGATAGAATCCCTTAGACCAGCGCATCCTCTGGGTCCATGACTGAGCAAATGTAACCGGCTGCTCATCATATACCATGGCCTTATCACAGTATCCGATCCTGTTACCGCTTATAGCGCAGTTAACCGAGAACTCAATATCCTCTGTAAGGAGGTGGAAGGGCCATCCTCCATTCTCCTCAACTATACGGTCGGAGATACAGAATCCGGTTCCTGAAATATGGCAGTTGGTGTTAAGAAGCATTCTCGGAAAGTTGAGAAATCTAGCTTCACGTAAAAACCATATTGAATATGCCGCTGAAATCCAGTTGGTCCCGAAATTCTTGGAATTCCTGTAGGATGTGATAGCGTCATAACCTTTGTTAAAGGTCTTGTTCATTTCGAAAATGAAGTTCTCGTCAACCACATTATCAGCATCGAATACAAAGTATCCGTCATATTTCTCATAATCATTCTTGATCTCTTTGATCAGATAATCAAGAGCATATCCCTTGCCTACCAGCTGTGCATTCCATCTCTCATAAACGATGGCTCCGGCCTTCTTGGCACAGAGTGCAGTGTTGTCTGTACAGTTATCGGCAAGAACAAAGATATCATACATGTTCTTGGGGTATTTCTGTTTCTTAAGGCTCTCGATGAGTTCCCCGATAACCGATTCTTCATTTCTGGCGGATATAAGTACCGCAAATCTATGGAAAGGAGCTTTCCCCTCTTCTGTCTTCTTATTCTTGTATATTAAACCTATGATGAGATATAAAATCTGATATAAATACGCCAGGGTCATAACGATAATGACTATCCTGTTAAGATTAGTGACTGTCTCGATCATTTTACGATTCTCCTATAATTCCTCTCTCTTTCTTTTTAATAATGTATGTGCCTAATCTATGATCAATACGGAGTACGTAAGATTTTTCCGCGCAAAAATTATGAGCCAAATAATTGACCCTTACATCATAATAACGATTTTCAATAAAAAAGCAAGTGATAAATTTATTAATTTTTTAACAATATTGTTTTATATATTGTGTATTTTTTCTTAAAATACACCAAAAAGCCTGAGTCAGTGGGGAAGGTTCTTTTTGACTCACCAAAGGCGAGTCAAAAAGAACCGTCCCCACTGACTCATTTAATCTTACTGGAATAATGATGCATCCGTATGGGGCAGGAAACATGCTGCCACAAACTCATCCATATAACCCGGCGTAGTAGAAAGCTCGATATAGGTCATGGACTTGCCTATCTCATATACCTTCTCCTCAGCCTCATTTGAAAACAAGGCGGTATAAGCACCTGAAAGCGATGAGTTACCGATGTACTCATATTTCTCCAAGGGAATCTTGGGAAACATTCCTATATTAATGGCATTGGCCATATTAATTCCGCTTCCGATACCACCGGCTACCATAAGCTTATCGATCATATCAACATCAAAATCAAGGGAAGCAAGTAAGGTTCTTATACCTGAGAATATAGCTCCCTTTGCTCTGATGAAGTTATCTATATCTACTTCATTAAGCTCTACATCTTTAACGGTTCCGCTCTCTTCCTGGAAAGCAACAACGTAGCTTCCCATGCCGTCCTCGTCGTGTCTGATGCGTTTGCCCTCTCTGACAAACTTGCCCTTGGGGTTAATGGCCCCTACTCTGAAAAGTTCACTTATAATATCAATAATACCTGAACCGCAGATACCGACAGGCTTCTCCCCCGGCTCTCCGATAACACTGTAGGTAGGCTCCAATGTCTCCTCGTCTATGGTAATGGATTCTATAGCTCCGTCCATGGCTCTCATACCACAGCTGATGTCACCGCCCTCGAAGGCCGGTCCTGCTGAACATGCACAGGACATAAGGAAATCCGAATTACCGAATACGATCTCACCGTTGGTTCCCAGGTCTACGAAAAGGGTCATCTCCGGGTTATTCCACATGCAGTTGGCAAGGACTCCGGCTGTAATATCTCCGCCTACATAACTTCCGATATTCGGACACATGATAATCTCAGCATCGGGGTTAATGGCTACGCCCACGTCTTCCGCACGGAGTCTCTCGGTCTGGAAAAACTCCGGAATGTAGGGCTCCATCCTGATATACTCGGAATGGATTCCCGCAAATAAATGATTCATGGTAGTATTACCTGCCACGCACATTCTGTATATAAAGTCTCGGCTGATCCCTGCCGAAGCACACATCTCTCTGATAAGAGGATTAATGGTCTCCTTTAAGACAGCATCCTTAAGTCTCTTACTGCCGCCTTCCTTGGTAGCTTCTATGATACGGTTGATAACATCGGCTCCGTAGCGGATCTGGCCGTTACCCATGGCACCTCTGGCCAGGAACTTACCTGATATCATATCAAAAAGAACCGCCGATACCGTAGTGGTTCCGATATCCACTGCAAGTCCGGTTACATAAAGATGCTTATCATGAGGGATAACATCATTTACGATGATGTGTTCGTCCTCAGTACTTATAAGTACCTTAACATGCCATTCGTTCTCACGAAGAACCAGCGGAAGCTTACGCATGATATTATAGGATATCCTTATCTTATCATTGCCGGCCTCTTTGGCCACGGCACGGTAGAGCCTCTCGTTATCCGGCATGGTATCTTCTATGGTAGGCTCACTAAGCTGGAGTTCCAGGATCTTGAAATCATTCCCGTTCTTAAGTCCCGTAGCTGCTATCCTTTCCTGGGTAGTCCTGAATATCTTCAGTTCTTCCTCTGAAGACAGGTCGGATATCTTCATCCTCTTCTTGAAAGCAGAAGCAATATCAGGCACCATAACCACTACATCGTCTATAATCTTGCTGTTACATGCAAGACGGAATCCGCTTCTGTATTCCTTCTCGGTAAAGTGTCTGGTAAGAGATGACTCCACGGTACCGCTTACTATCTTAACGATACATTTGCCACAGGAGGCATTACCAGAACAGGGTGCATCGATAACCACATTTGCCTTCTTTGCTACATCAAGGAGCTTCTCTCCCTCGTTGGCAAATGTCTCAACATCGGGAGCATTACTGAACTTAAAAGTGACTTTTTTCATTGTGAGATCCTTTCCGAATCAGCTCGCCCGCTCATTCTTCATATTCTAACCATATTTACCGGTCCATAACGCCTTAATTATACCATCCGGCAACGGTCTTTGTAAACGGAAACGCACAATAATTTCGGGCAGGGAACCAATAAACCCTGCCCGATTTGAAATGGCTACAAGTGTATCTCACAGCACTTATATTTTAAATAGTCCCACACATATAGATAATTATTACCTATTAATAAAGTGTGCCGTTCGAGAATTATAGCCAACCTACCCTTTAAAATCTATACTCTGACCTATCTGCATCTCCTGCTCGGTCTTAACGATATTGCTTCTGTCGGCGAAGTTATAATCTCCCACCTTCTGCAATAATTCTTCAATGGAATCAGCCCGGATAACTTCCGTATCCTCCGGCTTCAGAGATTCCTCAAAGGCTTCTTTTGCCGCCTTCTTTGCAGCAGCCTTTTTCTCAGCCTGATGTTTTTCCGTTACCTTTTCTATATGCTCTTTCTGAGCTTCGGCAGATTTGCGAAGAACGGCAAAGAATCCGATCTCCCCGTCATCCTTAACTTCCAAACCATAACCCAATATATTTGAGCTCTGACCTGAATTATCCATTTTTTCTTTAAGAGCAGACAGATTATTGGCTGCCTTCTCAATAAGCCCTTCGTACTGAGCCCTGAATTTCTCATCAACGGCCATCTGCTCGATCTTATCCTCGTCAATAAGAACAACCATCTTATTGGGATTTGCAAATGCACCGGCATTGGCCTGGGCCTGGTCTTTCATATCCTTGCTTACAAGGATAAAGTCCATATTACCGAATTTCTTTTTTAACTCTTCGTAATATTTTGCCCCTTCTTTTGAGAGCTTAGCCTGGCCTATGGTCTTGCCGTAGTTTCCGGCCTTTCTTGATGCTTCATTTGCCGGGGTTTTAACTTCATTAGTCTTCTTCTCTTTTACTTCCTCTGCCTTCTTCTGCAGAGTCTCCGGCTTCTTCGCCGCCTGAGCCTGGTAAGAATTAATGGCACCGCCGATGATATTGTTTGTATTGATCGACATAACGACTCCTCCCGTAATACTTAAAAAACAATCATTTTATTAATATATAGAAAATTCGCTTCGCGAATATTGTTGCCGATGTGATGTAAAGTTTCACACACTCGCTTTACACCACGTTCACACACACTTTTTTGGAAAACAAACTTTTACTGAAAATGAACATGGTAGCTTTGGATTTGTTCGAGACATCCGAATTTATTCGGACGACGAAAGCAGATATAAGGGACCTTATATCTGTCAGAGATTATTCATCCTTGACATTTTTAATCGCAAATCCTTTTGCTATATGTGATTTTCATAAAGGGAAAGCATGGATACTTCTCCCTTTCTATAAGACTAATCGGCATAAAGTTATATAAACTTTATACCGATCAGCAAATTTTTTTTAAAAATTTTTTCAAACTTCTCAAAGCCTTATTTTAAGGCAATCTTCTTAATAAACAAGAGTCTCGGGCCTAGAAAATAATCCTGTCACGGCCCTGTTCCTTACCCATATAAAGCATCCGGTCCGCCTCCTTAAGATTCTCATCTACAGTCATCTTATTATCATATTCCACAAGTCCGTAGGTTAAAGTCACACATATCTCCTTGTCGCGAACTCTGACAATTGCATGCTTCAAGGCTTTCTGAAGCTCAAAGAGCATTACCATGGCATCGTCGCCGTTGCAGTTGGGGAATGCGATAAAGAACTCTTCTCCGCCCCACCTTGCAATGAAACATTTGCTGCTCAAGGTATCCAGCATGGTCTTTGCCACTGCCTTAAGAACCATATCCCCTATATCGTGTCCATAGGTGTCATTTACTCTTTTAAAGAAGTCAATATCGCATATACATATACTGCAAAGCATCTCATCTGCCTTATCAGCGAAAGTCTGCAGATATTCCATGGCACTGCCTCTGTTGTGAAGTCTGGTAAGGGGATCCGTGCTTGCCTTTTCCTGAAGCTTCTTATTATAAGAAATAAGCTTGTACTCCATGGACTGGCTGTCCTTAGCAAACATATATGCCGCGATACAGGTACACAGGATAATAATGAACATACTGCTGTCCCTGATATACTGATGTTCTGATGAGGTCAGATCAAGCCGGGGCATCTTCATACCGTAAAGGAAGGACATGGCCAGATAAACAATATATGTGACACATCCGAAGATGGCTTTATTACGGAGCCCTCCGTAGCTGGAGAAGAAATAAATAACAATAAGAAATGGCGGGAACATCTGAAAACATGAATCCAGACCAAAGAGCAGGAGCATGACAAACGCCCATACAGTAGTTACAAAGATAAAAGTGCCCACCAGAATCGATTTCGACATCCTGAAGGTAAAACCGAACATACCCAGATACAGCAAAAACAGAATCAGATTACCCAGGGCTGCAGAGGGTTTCCAGATGATGCCGAATAATACTACATTCAAAGCAAAAAAGATCATTAAGGCAATACAAAGGATACGAACAAGCACAGCCATCTTGTTGGACTCATTCTCCCTTGAAGTATCTTTGTATATTAAGTTCTTAAGTCTTTCCTTAAGCCCCATTTGAAATACCTCCGTGCAATTATAAAAAATCACACGCTTTGAAAGAAATTATACCACAGAATTACAAATTTTTTAATTATTTTTAGTAGGAAATTGAAATTAATATTTAGATATAATTATTGTTAACTATTCCTGTTTTTATAGTGAAAAATTGTAATTATTGCATATTGATTTTTCTTCCGTTGCGTAATACCATTTTATGTAGTTATCGAAACTATATAAGGAAGTAAGCATTACTACACAAGGAGAAAACGTCATGATTAAAGTTATTGCTGACTCATCCTGTAACATTCAGGATATAGAGGGAGTGGTGTTTGAATCCGTTCCCATGACAATCTACACGGAAGAAAAGAGTTTTCAGGACGACCGCACTTTAAACTTAAGAAAGATGCTGGAATACCTGAAGAATTATAAAGGAAGGTCCTACACCTCCTGCCCCAATCTGGCTGAATGGATGGAGGCTTTAGAGGGCGGAGACGAGATATACATCGTTACCGTTACCAGTAAGCTTTCCGGTACATATAATGCAGCCATGGCCGCCAGGGATATGTACCTTCAGGATCATCCCCGTGCAAATATTGAAGTATTTGACTCAAAAAGTACAGGCCCCGAGATGCACCTGATAGTGGAGAAACTCTCTGAACTCATCGGCGAAGGACGCTCTTTTGAAGATGTCTGCCGGAAGACAAAGGAATACATGAAAAAAACCAGCCTGTATTTTGCCCTTGGTTCCCTCCACAACCTGGTGGAAAACGGCAGAGTCAGCAAGCTGGTGGCTTCCGCTCTTGATGTGCTGGGTATCAGCATCATAGCCAAGGCAAGCGCCATCGGTGATATCACGGCCATAGCCAGAGCCCGGGGCGAGAAGAAGATTATAGAGAAGATTTATCAGGAGCTTAAGAAGGCAGGCTACCGCGGAGGTAAGCTCCGTATATGCCATGTTATGAACGAATCATTTGCTTTGAAGTTCATTCAGCGTGTTAAAGCAGACTTTGCAAATGCAGATATTAAGTATTATCTATCCAAAGGTCTCTGCGGCTTCTACGCCGAAGAGGGAGGCATACTTATAGGGGCGGAGATTTAGAGCGCGGGCTGTCGCCCTATAAATGAGCAAAAATAAACCCATGTGAATGCAAGCATTCCCATGGGCTTAATTTTACTCATTTGCACGGCTCAAAGCCATCGCGACTATTCAATAATAGTAGCAACTCTTCCTGAACCTACTGTTCTACCACCCTCACGGATAGCGAATGTAAGACCCTGCTCCATAGCGATAGGATGGATGAGCTCGATTGTCATCTCTACGTTATCACCAGGCATGCACATCTCTGTACCTGCGGGTAAGTTACATACACCTGTTACGTCAGTTGTTCTGAAGTAGAACTGAGGTCTGTAGTTGTTGAAGAAAGGAGTATGACGTCCACCTTCATCCTTTGTTAATACGTAAACCTGAGCGGTAAACTTTGTATGGCACTTGATTGAACCGGGTTTTACAAGAACCTGTCCTCTTTCAATCTCTTCTCTCTTGATACCACGAAGAAGTGCTCCGATGTTATCACCGGCCTGTCCTTCGTCAAGAAGCTTTCTGAACATCTCGATACCTGTTACGGTAGTCTTCATGTTCTCTTCCTTAATACCAACGATCTCAACTTCCTCATTTACATGAAGAACACCACGCTCTACTCTACCTGTAGCAACAGTACCACGTCCTGTGATAGTGAATACGTCCTCAACAGGCATAAGGAACGGCTGATCTGTAGCACGAACAGGATCCGGAATATAATCATCAACAGCATCCATAAGCTCCATGATCTTGTCTCCCCACTCACCTGAGGGATCCTCTAAAGCCTTAAGAGCTGAACCCTGGATAACAGGAATGTCATCTCCGGGGAACTCATACTCTGAAAGGAGTTCTCTGATCTCCATCTCAACCAGCTCAAGAAGCTCAGCATCGTCAACCATATCACACTTGTTCATGAATACTACGATGTAAGGAACACCTACCTGACGGGAAAGAAGGATGTGCTCTTTTGTCTGAGCCATAACTCCGTCAGTAGCAGCAACAACAAGGATAGCACCGTCCATCTGAGCAGCACCTGTGATCATGTTCTTAACGTAGTCAGCATGACCCGGGCAGTCAACGTGTGCGTAATGTCTCTTAGCTGTCTCATACTCAACGTGAGCTGTAGAAATAGTGATACCTCTCTCTCTCTCTTCCGGAGCCTTATCGATGTTCTCGAAAGCAACAGCCTCACCTGTTCCGAGTCTCTGGTTAAGAGTCTTGGTAATAGCAGCTGTTAAAGTAGTTTTACCATGGTCAACGTGACCGATGGTTCCGATATTACAATGTGGTTTTGTTCTCTCAAATTTAGCTTTAGCCATTATGTACTTCCTCCTTAAATAAACTCAAAATATTTTTTTCGTTCATAATTTGATTAAAAATCGGCTGTTTCTTATTATATTTCAAAATGCCGTGTTTTTCAAGCAGTTTTTACTACTTAGAATGATTTGAAATTACTTTCTCCTGAACGGACTTGGGTACCTGCTCATATCTCTCGAAGAACATTGAGTAGTTACCACGTCCCTGTGTTCTGGAACGAAGGTCTGTTGAGTATCCGAACATCTCAGCAAGGGGTACGAAACCTCTTACGATCTTACCGCCGCCGAGATCATCCATACCTTCGATACGACCTCTACGTCCGTTAATATCTCCGATTACATCACCCATGTACTCCTCAGGCATGGTAACTTCGACTCTCATGATAGGCTCAAGAAGAACCGGATCTCCCTTGCTCATGGCATCCTTGAATGCCAGAGAACCTGCGATATGGAAAGCCATCTCGGATGAATCGACTTCATGGTAAGAACCGTCGTATACTACAGCCTTAACACCCAGTACAGGGAATCCTGCAAGGATACCTGCCTTAGCAGCTTCTTCGATACCTTCACCGACTGCAGGAATGTATTCCTTAGGAATAGCTCCACCTACAACCTCTGATTCGAATATAAAAGTCTGCTCCGCATTGGGATCTATAGGCTCGAATCTGACTTTACAATGTCCGTACTGACCACGACCACCGGACTGCTTAGCGTACTTACTGTCAACGTCAACCGGCTTGGTAAATGTCTCTTTGTATGCAACCTGAGGTGCTCCTACATTAGCCTCTACCTTAAACTCACGAAGGAGTCTGTCAACGATGATCTCAAGATGAAGCTCACCCATACCTGCGATGATGGTCTGACCTGTCTCAGGATCAGTATGTGCTCTGAAGGTGGGGTCTTCTTCTGCAAGCTTGGCAAGGGCTTCACCTAACTTGCCCTGTCCTGCCTTAGTCTTGGGCTCGATAGCAAGCTCGATAACAGGCTCCGGGAACTCCATGGACTCAAGGATAACGGGATGCTGCTCATCACAGATGGTATCACCTGTACTGGTAACCTTAAATCCAACTGCGGCAGCGATATCTCCTGAATAAACCTTATCAAGCTCAGCTCTCTTATTGGCATGCATCTGAAGGATACGGCCTACACGCTCCTTCTTGCCCTTTGTAGCATTAAGTACATAAGAACCGGAATTCATGGTTCCTGAGTATACACGGAAGAATGCAAGCTTACCTACAAACGGGTCAGCCATGATCTTAAATGCAAGTGCTGAGAAGGGCTCTTCATCTGAAGAATGTCTCTCTGTTTCATTACCGTCAAGGTCAACTCCCTTAATAGCCGGGATATCAACCGGTGAAGGCATGAACTCGATAACAGCATCAAGGAGCTTCTGAATTCCCTTATTCCTGTAAGCTGTACCACAGCATACGGGAACTGCCTCGCACTGGCAGGTAGCCTTACGAAGAGCAGCCTTAAGCTGATCTACGGTGGGCACCTTCTCTTCCAGGTACATATCCATCAGCTCATCATCAAGCTCACAGATCTTCTCGATAAGCTCGTCATGATAAACTTCAGCATCATCCTTCATATCATCGGGGATGGGTGTGATGGAAATGTCCTCTCCCTTATCATCATTATAAATGTATGCTTCCATCTCAAATAAGTCGATGATTCCCTTGAAATCGTCTTCCTTTCCGATGGGAAGCTGAATTACTATAGCGTTCTTGCCCAGTCTGTTACGGATCTGGTCAACAGCAGCATAAAAATCTGCACCCAGGATATCCATCTTATTGATGAATGCCATACGGGGTACATTATATGTATCAGCCTGACGCCATACGTTCTCTGACTGAGGCTCAACACCACCCTTAGCGCAGAATACACCTACAGCACCGTCAAGTACTCTTAAGGAACGCTCAACTTCAACAGTAAAGTCAACGTGACCCGGAGTATCAATAATGTTAATACGATGCTCTAATGCTCCTGCCTTGGGCTTGTTATGATCCTGCAGAGTCCAGTGGCATGTCGTAGCAGCTGAAGTAATGGTGATACCTCTCTCCTGCTCCTGCTCCATCCAGTCCATGGTAGCAGTACCGTCATGAGTCTCACCAATCTTGTGGTTAATACCTGTATAATAGAGGATACGCTCGGTGGTTGTGGTCTTACCGGCATCGATATGAGCCATAATACCGATATTACGCGTTCTCTCTAAAGGATATTCTCTTCCAGCCAACGGCTATTCCTCCTTATTAGAATCTGTAATGAGCAAAAGCTCTGTTAGCCTCTGCCATCTTATGCATATCTTCTTTTCTCTTAACTGATGCACCTGTGTTATTAGCTGCATCCATTATCTCATTGGCAAGTCTCTCTTCCATGGTCTTCTCGCCTCTTGCACGTGAAAATGTAGTCATCCAACGAAGTGCAAGAGCCTGACGTCTCTCAGGTCTAACCTCGATAGGTACCTGATATGTAGCACCACCGATACGTCTTGCCTTAACCTCGAGCTGAGGCATAATGTTGTTCATAGCCTCCTCGAATACCTCGATAGCTTCTTTCCCTGTCTTCTCAGCAACTCTGTCAAATGCGCCGTAAACAATCTTCTGAGCTACACCCTTCTTACCATCTAACATAATGTTATTGATAAGCTTGGTAACCACCTTATTGTTATACATGGGATCCGCTAATACGTCTCTCTTCTGGGTATGTCCTTTACGTGGCACGTTACTTCCCTCCTTAATATAATCATTAATTCATCGGTACTCACATATTTCGCTTACTGTGTTCGTGGGGCGTAAGGATTTCCCTTTATAAAAAATCTAAACACCAACACTACTTTAGTTTACGTTTGTGATTACTTGTACAGCCTCACTTCTTACTTACCGGCCTTAGGTCTCTTAGCGCCGTACTTAGAACGAGCCTGCTTTCTGTTAGCAACACCTGCAGTATCAAGTGTACCTCTTACGATATGGTATCTTGTACCGGGCAGGTCCTTAACTCTTCCGCCTCTGATGAGAACAACGCTATGCTCCTGTAAGTTATGTCCTTCACCGGGGATATAGCTTGTTACTTCAATTCCGTTGGAAAGACGTACTCTGGCGATCTTTCTTAAGGCTGAGTTAGGCTTCTTGGGAGTAGCAGTCTTAACAGCTGTACACACACCTCTCTTCTGGGGAGAAGCAACGTCTGTAGCCTTCTTCTGCAGGGAGTTAAAACCCTTTAAGAGAGCAGGTGCTGTAGATTTCTTAACTGAAGTCTGTCTTCCTTTTCTGACTAACTGGTTAAATGTTGGCATTTAAATTCACCTCCTGTAATTAGAATAAAAATAAATTTAGCATGTACGGGCAAAAATGCCCATACACGCTAAATAATTATAGACACATAGTATTTACTTGTCAAGAAAAACTTATAGTTTTCCTTACTCCTCGTCCATCTCAGTGGAATCTGTCATAACTTCCTCAAGATTCTCCTCGATGTCTTCAAAAGCAACGGGAGCCATATCCTCTGCTTCTGCCGAAGCTGCTTTCTCTTCTTCAGGCTTGGGAACGGCCCTGATGTAATCGGAATCAAGTTTAACGTTGCGGTATCTCTTCATACCTGTTCCTGCAGGTATCAGTTTACCGATAAGTACGTTCTCCTTTAATCCGATAAGAGGATCGATCTTACCCTTAATAGCCGCATCCGTAAGAACCTTGGTGGTCTCCTGGAAGGACGCTGCTGAAAGGAAGGAGTTGGTAGCAAGAGAAGCCTTGGTGATACCAAGCATGATCTGTACGCCCTCTGCCGGCTCCTTGCCCTCTTCCTTCATCTTCTCATTGATCTCCTCATAATCAAGGATATCCACAAGTGTACCGGGAAGAAGTTCCGTATCACCGTTATTCTCTATGCGGACACGCTTAAGCATCTGACGAACGATAACCTCGATATGCTTATCGTTGATCTCAACACCCTGAAGTCTGTAAACCCTCTGAACTTCCTGAAGCATGTAATCCTGTGCTGCGCGAATGCCCTTGATCTTAAGGATGTCATGGGGATTAACACTACCTTCTGTCAGCTCGTCGCCGGCCTCTAATACCTGTCCGTCTGTAACCTTTATTCTTGAGCCGTAAGGAATGAGATAAGCTTTGGATTCACCTGTCTCATCGTTATTAACGATAATCTCACGTTTCTTCTTGGTATCGTTAATGGTAACGGTTCCCGCAAATTCTGAAATAATAGCAAGTCCCTTAGGTGTTCTTGCCTCGAAGAGCTCCTCAACACGGGGAAGACCCTGTGTGATATCGTCTCCGGCAACACCACCGGTATGGAATGTTCTCATGGTAAGCTGTGTACCGGGCTCACCGATGGACTGTGCTGCAATGATACCTACAGCCTCACCTACCTGAACAGCCTCACCTGTAGCCATGTTGGTACCGTAGCACTTGCTGCAGATACCGATCTTTGACTTACATGTAAGAATGGTTCTGATCTTAACCTTCTCAAGAGGTTTGCCATTCTCATCAACACCCTTGGACATAACCAGAGCCGCTCTCTTAGGTGTGATCATGGTGTTGGCTCTTACAAGGACATTGCCCTCAGCATCAACTATATCATCGCATGCATATCTTCCGGTAATTCTCTCCTGAAGGCTCTCGATAACTTCCTTGCCGTCCGTGAATGCCCTTACATACATTCCGGGAATCTCGCCTGTCTCCTCGCAGCAATCAACCTCGCAGATGATGAGTTCCTGAGATACGTCAACAAGACGTCTTGTCAGGTATCCGGAGTCGGCTGTACGAAGAGCCGTATCGGAAAGACCTTTACGTGCACCGTGGGCTGACATGAAGTATTCCAAAACGTCAAGTCCTTCACGGAAGTTTGACTTAATAGGAAGCTCAATGGTACGACCGGTTGTATCAGCCATAAGACCACGCATACCGGCAAGCTGCTTAATCTGCTTATCGGAACCACGGGCTCCTGAGTCAGCCATCATGAAGATGTTGTTATATTTATCAAGACCGTCCAACAGCTCTTTTGTAAGAGTCTCGTCAGTCTTCTTCCACGTCTCGATAACTTCCTTATATCTCTCTTCCTCAGTACTCTGACCACGTTTGTGCTTACGTGTGATCTTATCAACCGTAGCCTGGGCCTCCTCAATGAGCTGAGGCTTCTTAGCCGGAACGGTCATGTCTGAGATGGAAACGGTCATAGCAGCTTTGGTAGAGTATTTGTAACCCATAGCCTTGATGTAGTCAAGAACCTCTGCGGTCTTGGTAGCACCGTGAGTATTAATAACCTTTTCAAGGATCTGCTTTAACTGCTTCTTACCTACATGGAAATCAATCTCGGGAACAAGAGCATTTTCCTTCTTACTTCTGTCAACGAATCCTATATCCTGGGGTATTACTTCATTGAAAAGGAGTCTTCCCAGTGTAGTCTTAATAATGCCTGTTACTTTCTCGCCGTTAAATGTACCCTCCACATTAACGTAAATGTGCTGATGAAGAGTAATGATGCCGTTCTCATGAGCGAGGATGGCAACGTTAACGTTGTTGAAGTAATGACCCATAACGTCTTCAACGCTGCATACGATCCGACGGTCACGCTCAGGATCTATACAAACCTTGATAATGGCATCAGGCTCAAGTCTGGCCATATTCTTTACTGCCTTATCTACAGCAGCCTCGATCTTATCCTTATTCTCCGGTTTAAGATCAATCTTGGCTACTGCCTTGGCCTTCTTATCCTGATATGCCTTATATGCCTTCTGAACTTCCTCTACGCTGTCAAATTCAGCGATGATCTGTGAGCACTTCTCTTCGTCACCTGTGTAGTCTCTCTCTTTATGCATGGTCAGGTAGTAGATACCTAAAACCATATCCTGAGAAGGAACGGCCACAGGGCCACCGTCTGAAGGCTTCAGCAGGTTGTTGGGTGAAAGCATAAGGAATCTGCTCTCTGCCTGTGCCTCCATAGACAGGGGAAGATGAACAGCCATCTGGTCACCGTCGAAGTCGGCATTGTATGCTGTACATACAAGAGGATGAAGCTTAATAGCCTTACCTTCTACAAGTACCGGTTCAAATGACTGGATACCCAGTCTGTGAAGTGTGGGAGCACGATTAAGCATAACCGGATGCTCTTTGATAACATCCTCTAAAACGTCCCAAACTACAGGCTCAAGACGCTCAACTGCCTTCTTGGCGCTCTTAATGTTATGTGATGTGCCGTTTGCCACAAGTTCCTTCATAACGAAGGGCTTAAAGAGCTCAATCGCCATCTCCTTGGGCAGACCGCACTGATAAATCTTAAGCTCGGGTCCTACTACGATAACGGAACGTCCTGAGTAGTCAACACGCTTACCCAGCAGGTTCTGACGGAAACGTCCTGACTTACCTTTAAGCATGTCTGAAAGGGACTTCAGTGCTCTGTTACCCGGGCCGGTAACAGGTCTTCCTCTTCTGCCGTTATCAATAAGGGCATCAACAGCCTCCTGGAGCATTCTCTTCTCATTTTTAACGATGATATCCGGTGCTCCCAGTTCAAGAAGTCTTCTTAAACGGTTATTTCTGTTGATAATTCTTCTGTAAAGGTCATTAAGGTCTGATGTGGCAAATCTTCCACCGTCAAGCTGTACCATAGGACGAAGATCCGGTGGTATAACAGGGATAACCGTCATGATCATCCACTCCGGCTTATTACCGGACTCCCTGAAGGATTCCACAACCTCAAGTCTCTTAATAACTCTGGCACGCTTCTGGCCTGTAGAAGCCTTAAGCTCTGCTTTAAGCTCATCGCATTCCTTGTCAAGGTCTATAGCTGCAAGGAGCTCCTGAATAGCCTCTGCACCCATTCCGGCGCGGAAGTCATATCCGTACTGTTCTCTGGCATCCTGATATTCCTTCTCAGAAAGCACCTGCTTATAAAGAAGTGGAGTATCTGCCGGATCAAGAACTATATATGCAGCAAAATAAAGCACCTGCTCAAGAGTTCTGGGGGATATATCAAGGATAAGTCCCATTCTGCTGGGGATACCCTTGAAATACCAAATATGTGATACGGGAGCTGCCAGCTCAATGTGACCCATACGCTCTCTACGAACGTTGGCCTTTGTAACCTCAACGCCGCAGCGGTCACAGACTACTCCCTTGTAACGGATCTTTTTATATTTACCGCAATGGCACTCCCAGTCCTTGCTGGGTCCGAAGATTCTCTCACAGAAAAGTCCATCTTTTTCGGGCTTCAATGTTCTGTAGTTAATGGTCTCGGGCTTCTTAACTTCACCTCTTGACCATTCCCTGATCTTCTCCGGTGACGCAAGTCCGATCTTAACTGCGTCAAATGTCACAGGCTGGTAAGAATCTTGTTTTGTATTTACAGGCATTGCAATTCTCCCCTTCTTTTATAAATCGTCGTCGGAATCCATATCATCAATGTCATCCATCGCATCCATATCATCAAAATCGTCAAATGCAGCCTCTTCCTCATCTTCATCGGAATAATCCGAATCGTAATCGGAATCACCGTCTCCTGCTGCCAGCCCTTCTTCGGACCATTCTCTGGTGGAGTAACCGTGAGCCTCGTAGGACTCATTATTGTCACTGTAACGGTCTCCCTCAATAACTGAATTGAGGTCCGTATCACCGTAATCAATGGTCTCCATGATCTTGACTTCTTTGCCCTGCTCATCGAGAACATTGACATCAAGACCAAGGGACTGCAATTCTTTGAGCAATACCTTAAAGCTCTCGGGGATCGCAGGTTCGGGAATATTATCTCCCTTAATGATAGCCTCATAAGTCTTAACACGACCGATAACGTCATCAGACTTAACTGTCAGGATCTCCTGTAATGTGTATGATGCACCGTATGCCTCAAGGGCCCATACCTCCATCTCACCGAAACGCTGTCCTCCGAACTGTGCCTTACCACCAAGAGGCTGCTGTGTAACCAGTGAATATGGACCTGTTGAACGGGCATGGATCTTATCATCAACCAGATGGTGAAGTTTCAGGTAATGCATGTGTCCGATGGTAACCGGGCTGTCGAAGTACTCTCCGGTTCTACCGTCACGCAGTCTTACCTTACCGTCTCTGGATATGGGAACTCCCTTCCAGAGCTCTCTGTGATCCTTATTCTCCTCGAGATATTTCAGAACTTCGGGAAGCAGCTCATCGCCGTGTCTCTTCTTAAATTCATCCCACTCAAGGTTAACGTAATCATTTGCAAGATCCAATGTATCCATAATATCGTTCTCGTTAGCTCCGTCGAATACGGGAGTAGCGATATTAAATCCTAAGGCCTTGGCTGCCAGACTTAAGTGAATCTCAAGTACCTGTCCGATGTTCATACGTGAAGGCACGCCCAGGGGATTAAGAACGATATCAAGAGGACGTCCGTTGGGAAGGAAGGGCATATCTTCAACCGGAAGCACGCGGGATACAACACCCTTGTTACCGTGACGACCTGCCATCTTATCTCCTACGGAAATCTTTCTCTTCTGTGCTATATAAATACGAACTGCCTGGTTAACTCCGGGAGAAAGCTCGTCGCCGTTCTCTCTGGTAAATACCTTGGCGTCAACAACTACACCATACTCTCCGTGAGGAACCTTTAATGAAGTATCTCTTACTTCACGTGCCTTCTCACCGAAGATGGCGCGAAGAAGTCTCTCTTCTGCTGTAAGCTCTGTCTCTCCCTTAGGAGTAACTTTACCTACAAGAATATCACCGGCTCTGACTTCGGCACCGATACGAATGATACCGCGGTCATCCAGATCCTTTAAGGCATCATCACCTACACCGGGAACGTCTCTTGTGATCTCTTCCGGTCCCAGCTTAGTGTCTCTGGACTCTGCCTCATATTCCTCAATATGTACGGAGGTGTATACATCCTCCTGAACAAGGCGCTCGCTTAAAAGAACAGCGTCCTCGTAGTTATATCCTTCCCAGGTCATGAATCCGATAAGAGGATTCTTACCTAATGCTATCTCACCGTTAGAGGTTGAAGGACCGTCTGCGATAACGTCTCCTGCCTTAACCTTGTCGCCTTTATTTACGATAGGTCTCTGGTTGTAGCTGTTGGACTGGTTGCTTCGCGCAAACTTGGTAAGGTGATACTTATCCCTTGTTCCGTCACTGCATTTAATAATGATCTCGTCTGCAGTAGAGCGTTCAACCGTTCCGTCGTTCTTAGCAACAACGCATACACCTGAGTCAATAGCCGTCTTGGTTTCCATACCTGTACCCACTACAGGAGCTTCCGTAGTAAGAAGGGGCACTGCCTGACGCTGCATGTTGGATCCCATGAGGGCACGGTTAGCATCGTCATTTTCAAGGAATGGAATAAGGGCTGTAGCCACGGAGAATACCATCTTAGGAGACACGTCCATGTAATCGAACATGCTTCTCTCGTATTCCTGGGTCTCATCCTTATAACGACCGGATACGTTCTTACGAACAAAATGACCTTCTTCATCCAGAGGTTCATTAGCCTGTGCTACATGGTAGTTATCCTCCTCATCGGCGGTCATGTAAACTACCTCATCGGTAACTACCGGATTCTCCGGATCCGAATGATCGATCTTTCTATAGGGTGCCTCAATAAAACCGTACTCATTAATCCTTGCATATGTAGCAAGTGAGTTAATAAGTCCGATATTAGGACCTTCAGGTGTCTCAATAGGACACATTCTTCCGTAATGTGAATAGTGAACGTCTCGAACCTCGAATCCGGCACGGTCTCTTGACAAACCGCCGGGTCCTAAGGCTGAAAGCCTACGCTTATGTGTCAGCTCACCAAGGGGATTATTCTGGTCCATAAACTGTGACAGCTGTGATGAACCGAAGAATTCCTTAGCCGCTGCGGTAACAGGTCTTATGTTAATAAGACTCTGAGGTGTAATGCCATCCTGATCCTGGGTAGTCATCCTCTCTCTTACAACACGCTCAAGACGGGAAAGACCGATACGGTACTGGTTCTGTAACAACTCGCCCACAGCTCTGATACGTCTGTTGCCTAAGTGGTCGATATCGTCCTGGTTACCCAGTCCGTGCTCAAGATGCATATTATAGTTAATGGAAGCAAGTATATCTTCCTTTGTAATGTGCTTGGGAATAAGGTCGCTTACACCACGCTCGATGGCGTCCTTGATATCCTCAATATCCGTGTACTCTTCAAGGATGGCAGCAAGAGCAGGATAGTATACAAGTTCAGTAATTCCAAGGGCTCTGGCATCGATCCCGGATACGAAGTTGTTAATATCAACCATCATATTGGAAATGACTTTGATATTTCTCTCTTCTCCCTGGATAAGTACTGACTGAACAGCTGCATTCTGGATAGAATCAGCCAGTTCCCTGGTAACTACCGTACCTGCCTCTGCAATGATCTCGCCTGTGGAAGTATCTACTACATCCTCTGCAAGGGTAGCTCCGTTAATCCTGTTTCTGAACAGGAGTTTCTTATTGAATTTATAACGTCCCACCTTAGCCAGATCATATCTTCTGGGATCGAAGAACATGCTGGTAATAAGGCTCTCGGCGCTTTCTACTGAAAGAGGTTCACCCGGACGGATCTTTTTATACAGCTCAAGAAGACCTTCCTGATAGTTGGTAGCAACATCTTTTCCAAAGGAAGCAACTATCTTAGGCTCTTCGCCGAAAAGGTCTATAATCTCTGCGTTTGTTCCGATTCCAAGGGCACGAATAAGAACCGTAACCGGTACTTTTCTGGTTCGATCAACACGAACATAAAAAACGTCATTGGAGTCTGTCTCGTACTCTAACCATGCACCCCTGTTAGGGATCACGGTACATGAATAAAGCTTCTTTCCAAGCTTATCGTGAGTAATTGCGTAATAGATACCCGGAGAACGTACCAGCTGACTTACTATAACACGCTCTGCTCCGTTAATTACGAATGTTCCGGTCTCTGTCATAAGAGGAAGATCACCCATGAAAATCTCATGTTCATTGATCTCGTCTTTTTCCTTATTGTAAAGTCTAACCTTTACTTTCAGGGGTGCAGCATATGTTGCATCACGCTCTTTGCACTCCTCGATGGAATACTTGACGTCATCCTCACACAGGGTAAAGCCAACAAATTCAAGGCTTAAATGACCACTGTAATCCGTAATCGGAGAGATGTCTCTAAATACTTCTTTGAGTCCTTCGTCCAAAAACCACTTGTATGAGTTCTTCTGAACCTCAATCAAGTTAGGCATCTCAAGTACCTCTTTTTGTCGTGAATAACTCATTCGAACACTGGTACCGGATTTCACCGGACGTATTCTGTTTTTCTCCATTGACGTTTCACCTCTCGTTATGATGTTGTTTAAGGGCATACCTACCCCTTGGGCATGGTATGTCACAATAATGCATCGTCCATCGTACCACAAATGCAAGTGCATGTCAACGAATTTTTTTCTTTCGAAGAAACGCTTTTTCCCGAGAAAAAATCCCCCGCAAAAATGCGGGGGATAGAATAATCGGTATAAAATTACTTAAGTGTAACCTTAGCGCCTTCTGCCTCGAGCTTAGCCTTGATGTCCTCAGCCTCAGCCTTCTCAGCACCTTCCTTAACGATCTTGGGAGCTCCGTCAACAACTTCCTTAGCTTCCTTAAGTCCAAGACCTGTTACCTCACGAACAACCTTGATAACCTTAACCTTGTTAGGACCTACTTCTGTAAGCTCTACGTTGAAGTCTGTCTTCTCTTCTCCGCCTGCTGCTGCGTCTCCGCCTGCTGCTGCTGCAACTACAACACCTGCTGCTGCAGATACACCAAACTCTTCCTCACAAGCTTTTACTAAATCATTTAACTCTAATACTGTTAACTCTTTGATAGCATCAATAATCTCTGCTGTTGTTAATTTTGCCATTATTATTATCCTCCATTATTATATTAACTAGTTAAGCCTCAGCGCCCTTAGACTCTGCGATCTGATTAACCACACGAGCAAAGTTGGCGATGGGTGACTGAATACTTCCAAGCAATTTGGAAAGAAGTTCTTCTCTTGAGGGAACGTTAGCGATAGCTTTAATTCCTGCTGCATCGTAGAATGTTCCTTCAACGATACCTGCCTTAAGTTCAAGCTCAGGATTCTCCTTAGCGAACTTGTTCAGGATTCTGGCCGGTGCTGTAGCATCTGTCTTAGATACAGCGATAGCATTGGGGCCTTCAAGAAGCTCACATAATGCCTGGCAATCAGTATCCTTGAATGCGAAATTCATCATTGTGTTCTTGTATACCTTGTAAGTAACATCTGCTTCACGAAGAGTCTTACGAAGTTTGGTATCCTGATCAACAGTAAGTCCTCTGTAGTCTACAAGAACTACTGACTGTGCGTCCTTAATAACCTCTGATATAGAATCGATAACAGGTTTCTTAAGTTCTACCTTAGCCATTAAATACACCTCCTTAAATATTTTTAAGAAATGCCTTTAAACAAATAGCTGCTTTGACATTCGCCAAAGCAGCACAAAGATTCTAAACAATATCTTGCTTAATATCCTCGGCAGGTAAGTAAACTGTTACGCCCTATGGCACCTGCTGTCTTCGGCATTGCGTTTTGTATTGTATCATCACGCCCGAAGCGTGTCAATACCATTTAATTATTCTTAAAACTTAGCTGTGTTAAGCTTAACTCCGGGGCCCATTGTAGAAGTAAGAGTAATACTTCTTAAATACTGTCCCTTTAATGCGCTTGGCTTAGCCTTAACAATAGCATCCATTAATGTTCCGAAGTTATCAGCTAACTGCTCCTCTGTAAAGGAAGCCTTACCAACCGGTACATGGATGATGTTGGTCTTATCAAGCCTGTACTCGATCTTACCGGCTTTGATATCCTTGATAGCCTTAGTTACATCCATGGTAACTGTGCCTGCCTTGGGGTTAGGCATAAGACCCTTGGGTCCGAGAACCTTACCGAGACGACCTACAACACCCATCATATCAGGTGTAGCAACTACTACGTCGAAGTCAAGCCATCCTTCATTCTGAATCTTGGGGATAAGCTCCTCGCCTCCGACATGATCAGCACCTGCTGCCTGAGCCTCATCGATCTTCTCACCCTTAGCGAATACAAGTACTCTTACTGTCTTACCTGTTCCGTGGGGAAGAACTACAGCTCCACGAATCTGCTGGTCTGCATGACGTCCGTCGCAACCTGTTCTGATATGTGCCTCTATAGTCTCATCAAATTTAGCAACTGCTGTCTTCTTTACTAAAGCGATAGCTTCTGCTGTATCGTATACTGTGCTGCGGTCAATAGCCTTAGCAGCCTCTGCGTATCTTTTTCCTCGTTTCATGTTTTATAACCTCCTGTGGTTCTATCGGGATATTTCCCTTCCACCTTCTACTATTCTTCTACTGTGATTCCCATGCTTCTTGCAGTTCCTGCGATCATGCTCATAGCTGCCTCAAGTGTAGCTGCATTAAGATCCGGCAGCTTTGTCTCAGCGATCTTCTGAAGGTCTGCCTTAGAAAGCTGAGCTACCTTTGTCTTATTAGGTACTGCTGAACCGGACTGGATCTTGCAAGCCTGCTTGATCATAACTGCTGCCGGGGGAGTCTTTGTTACAAAACTGAAGCTCTTATCTGAGTAAACAGTGATAACTACGGGAATAATAGTGTCTCCCTTATCAGCTGTCTTTGCATTAAACTCTTTTGTAAACTGTACAATGTTAACGCCGTGCTGACCAAGTGCCGGTCCTACCGGGGGAGCCGGTGTTGCCTTGCCGGCGGGTATCTGTAATTTGATATATCCTTCTACTTTCTTTGCCATAATGGCACCTCCTATATTAGGTGAATCTACATTTTTCTAATTTCGCTAAAACTAATCTCAACCGGTGTCTCACGTCCGAACAATTCAACGTTGATCGTAACGCACTGCTTACCTGTGTTGATACTCTGAATAACTCCGATGGTATCTTTCCATACTCCGTCCGTAACGATGATGTTGTCGCCTTCCGCGAAATCGATCACAAGGCTCTCGCCCTGTACGCCTAAAGGCTTCATCTCGCCTTCCGTAAGCGGTACCGGTTTGGATCCCGGTCCTACAAATCCCGTAACTCCTCTTGTATTACGAACAACGTACCATGTATCGTCATTCATAATCATATTAATAAGAACATATCCGGGAAAAAGCTTCTTGGATACCTGCTTTCTGGCTCCGTTCTTAAGCTCGACAACGTCCTGCATGGGAACCCGTACTTCCAATATCTGATCCTCAAGATGTCTGTTCTCGATAATCTTCTCGATATTAGCCTTAACCTTGTTCTCATATCCGGAATATGTATGAACTACATACCAATTAGCTTCTGCCATAAAATCACCCTTGTTTAAATCTTAACCAAAACATCAATTCCATTCTGAATAATGAAATCCAGAATAACAATTATTAAACCTAATACAACCGAAGCAACCACTACAGCACCTGACTGCTTGGCAACTTCCTTGGGTGTAGACCATACTATTTTATTGAACTCGGTCTGCAGGCCCTTGAACCAACTTTTCTTCTCTGCTGTCTGTTCGCTCATAACCTAATCCTCCAAGTTCAACTATTTAGTCTCTTTATGTAATGTATGAGTTCTGCAGAACTTACAATACTTCTTGGTCTCCATTCTATCCGGATGGTTTTTCTTTTCTTTTGTCATGTTGTAGTTACGCTGCTTACACTCTGTACATGCCAATGTTATCTTTACGCGCAATACTTCCACCTCCGCAAAAATTCATCTACAATGGATTAATTGTTACAAAGATCTCTAAGTCCTGTTGGGGTGAACCTGAAAATCTTCCTTAATAAATATAAGCTTAGTCTCTATCGTGGGATTGATATGAGACTTTTGCTCCCGAAGAAAAGCGACACAAAAAAAAGGCCTCTAGTCCTTCGCCCAAATAATATAGCATGGTCCCCTCCCTTCGTCAAGCACATTTTTCGATGAATGTTTAGTCTTCTTCGTCAATTTTCTCAAATAAATTATTAACTTTTTATTAAATCAGGCATTTTCGCTCATTTTTCACTATTTTTTTGCATTTTTTGCGTGACATTTTGCAAATACCGTGATATGATAAGGATGTAAAAGTGGGAATTTTTACGTAAGTTTAGGGACCCCGGATTTACAAAATATTCAGAAAGGAGGGTTGAAGATGAGTGCAGGACTTACTACTTATAATTATTTCATGTCGAACTACGCTTCTTCCGTTAATAAGTCTAGCAGATATGACACGCATAAGAAGAGCGAGCTCAAAGGCATATATAATTCAATAGTGAAGATTAACAAGGATAATCCCATCTATATGTTTAAGAAGTCCCAGGAAGCGACTGCTATGGCCGTAGACATTAAGGAAAGTGCCAGAGAGTTGACCAATACCATGGCTTCCATCGCAAGAGACAGATATTCTGATGATAATCTGTTTAATAAGCGTGTTGCATTTTCTTCGAATTCCGATATTCTGGATGTTAATTATATAGGTGATGATTCTGATTCCGATATGGGAACCAGTTTCCAGATCGAGGTTAAGGAACTTGCCAAACCTCAGATTAACCGTGGCAAAGAAATGTTCCCCAATGATGAGGTTATGTTAAAGCCCGGAGATTATTCATTTGACGTGGATATTAACGAGATTAACTATGAGATGCAGTTCTCCGTTAATCCCGGTGATAATAATGAGACTCTGCTGAACAGAGTAGCTAAGCTCTTTAATAAGTCAAATATCGGCATTGAGGCGTCAGTCAAGAGCGGTGAGTACGGACAGATTTACATGGAGCTTACCTCCACAGCCACCGGCGAGCCCTCCTACGGCGATAAGATATTTGATATCAAGGCTAACGAATCTATGGGCAGTGAAGATGTTATGGAATACATGGCTCTTAATAATACAGACCAGATGTCTTCCAACTCAGCCTTCCTTTTAAATGGAGCTGAACGTTCATCCTTTGCAAATGAGTTTACCGTTAATAAGAATTTTGAGATATCATTAAAGGATATAAGCGGTGATGCCGGGGCCGTTACCGTTGGTTTTAAGACACCGGCCGATTCTATCACCGATAACATTACGAAAGTAGCCGAGGCCTATAACAGCATGATCGATACCGCTAAGGGTACTGAGGGCGGCTTTACGAGCACAAAACTCCTTCGCGAGATGAGCGGTCTGTCTAATGAATACAAGAATGAGTTTGAAGCTCTTGGTATCAACGTCGACGAAGAAGGACGCCTTACCGTAGACAGAGACCTCTTAGCAAGCAATCTTGATGATGAAGAGGGCAGCCGCGAGATCATGGAGTCCATGACCAAGTTCGAAAATTCCCTTTCCAGAATGACTACGAGAGTTCTTCTTAATCCTATGGATTATACTGATAAGACCCTTGTTTCCTACAAGGATCCCACTGTTCAACATTATAATGCACCTTACTTCTCAGCATACAGCGGAATGATGTTCAACAGTTATTGTTAAAAGCTTATAATGCTAAAACAGCTATTGCTAATGCAATACTTTGTCTTAGTTTTATACCTTATCCCCTAGTACGAGTGCCTCCCCGGGCACTCGTACTATACTGTAAAAGAAAGGATTAATTACATGAGTATAATTTCAGCTTACCACCTTCCTCACCTTCAGGTTTTAGTTCCGGAGATCGGCCAGGGCAAAGAAGAAAAGATGGTTAAGACCACGGACTCCATTAAGGAGGTTGCCAACCGTATTAATGAGGGGGCTCCCGAGACTCTTCTTATTATAAGCTCCCACTCCGATGCCTTCGAGGATTACTTCCACATTTGCAAAGGCGACGGAGCTGCAGTTACTTTTGAGGACTACGGGGTAGAAGGTCTTGAGATCGATATGAAGTATGACCTGGATCTTATTAAGGCCATTTCCGAGGCTTGCACCGCCCACGGTCTTGAAGGGGGAACTGACGGCGAGGAAGCCGAGACGGTAGATCACGGCACGGGAGTACCCCTTTATTTCATCCATCCCGCCATGAAAAATGACTATAAGGTGGTCCGGGTTTCCATATCAGGCCTTAGCCTTCTTAAACACTACACCTTCGGCAAATGCATTAAGGAGGCAGTGGAGAAGACCGGACGCCGGGTTTGCGTGATCTCCAGTGGTGATATGTCACATAGATTAAAGGAAGACGGACCCTTCGGTTATTCCAAGGACGGCTCCGTATTTGATACAGCATTTTGCAGTGCTCTGCAGTCTGCGAATTTCTTGAGTTTATTCGGTTTCGAGGATGAAGTACTGGATAATGCCATCGAATGTGCCCTTCGCCCCGCCACTATTATGGCGGGTACCATGGACGGGCATTTTGTCAAGGCAGAGATGGTGTCATATGAAGATACATACGGAGTAGGCTGCGGAGTCTTTTCCTATAATATAGAAGACGCCGAAAAGGACGTGGCAGAACCCACCAGACAATTCGATGTAATGCTTATAGAGCAGATTAAATACCAGCTTAAGGAAAATGACAAGAACTTGAATGAGTTTGTCCGCCTGGCCAAGGCCGCTGTAGAGTTTTACGTATTTAACGATCGTGAGATGACATTAGATGAATATAAGGGGAATCTTATCCCCGATCTTACGGATAAGCGGGCCGGAGTATTCGTAACCGTGAAGATCGGCAAAGGTACCAGGGCCTGCATGGGTTCACTTTCCGCCACCAAGGACAGCATCGCTGAGGAGATAATCCAGGCTGCCAGCGATGCCTGCCATATAGACCCCAGATTCATTCCCATTGAGATAGAGGAGCTGGACTCCTTAAGCTATCAGGTGGATGTCTTAGGAGACTTCGAGCCCATCAAGGGCCTTAGCAAGATAAATGCGTCAAAGCACGGGCTTTGCATCACCTTAGGCCCCAAGACCGGCATCGTCCTTCCGGGGATCGACGGGGTTAAGGACGGCCAGGATATGCTGAAGATCGCCATGACCAACTCCGGAATCAAGTCCGGTGATGACTATAACATGTACAGGTTTAATGTAAAGAGGTACGAGTAAAACTCGTACCTCTCAAATAGTCTTTCTCCAAGGCAGCTCCTCGCTCTCATAAATATATCTCTTTGTATCACTTGTCAATTTCGTACTGTACACCGAAAGCTCCTCCATTATTATAACTCCCCGCCAGCATACACGGTATTCCGCGAGAAGAAAACTCATCTGCCGCTTCACATATTTGACGGTAGGAGTCAGAAGAAGTGCTTACACAGTACAAATTCCCCATCGGATTCTGTATGTCTCCATAGTTTAACAAAATATATTTGCTATTGGGATATTCTTTTTCTATCGCTTCGGGGGTCTTTGCAACGCTTTCATTTAATACAGTAAACATATGATTTCCTCCTGTTACCATCATACTACAGCAGGGTATTGTAACCTGTCAATCAAGTATTTGCCTGCAATACAGCCATGAGGATCACTTCAGACCAACCGGTTTAGCGCCATAACCTGTTTCATGGATTTCAACATATCTCTATGTCTAAAGAACGTTATGGGTTATCCCTTAATAATTCAAGTAAATACTATTGAGCATTGAAAATTAATAGTTTACCCAAAATGCAAGACCGTTAATACTGTGGAGGCCAATTATAAAGCATGGCCGGGGCTTCTCTCCAGTTCAATCACCGGGGGCTCAGAAGCAGGATTCGAACCTGCATTTCAAACTTCTGGGTTTGTGTCTTATCCATTTGACTATTCTGAATATCCAACACTTGCAATATTGGTAAATGTAACGTAACCCTGTTACAGGGAAACCGGGTTTGAAGTTTTCGTATTGCAGACAATTATATAATTTTATATCTCTATAAATGTTGTTGCGTTTGACACTTTAACCTGTGTATCAAGTTCTGTAAGAAGAATATCTCTCTTCTCCCGAAGGATTGTAATCTTATTCTGAACATCTAAAGGATCAACGAGTTCGGTGGTATTCTCTTTTACATATGCTTCAACGACTTCAAGTGGCTTATCATCCTTTACCTTACTATCCTTACCCAAGATGGAAAGCCTCATACTCTCAGCCGTTCCCTGAAGCTGCTTGTTCTTCATCTCAGCCGTCGAAACTCTTCGTTCGTGCTCTCGTTCCATTTTATCCTGTAGTGCAGACTCAAAATCAGCTTCGCCAAAATAAGACCCTTTGCCACGAAGCCTGCTTCGAAGCGAAATGGCTCCTGCAACGGAGAGTTCTCCATATGACGTATTAATCCTAGTCTTTGCATTTGATGCAACAATCGCCGCATCAATTTTTTGAAAACGGGTAATCAAATCCAAAATCTGCTGATAGGAGCTTTCGGCATCCTTTGCAAACTCATCCCTTGAGACTCTTGCGTCAAGTACTTTCTCTTCATTGGGCTTAATCGTATCTACGAAACTTGCCTTTGCAATCTTATCCTGAATCTTCTTAACAAGAAGGTCCCTCTCATCAAGAGCCTGCGTAACTAACATTTTATCTGCCATTGTTCTTTCCTCCCTCAAATCGTTAATTATTATTACAATGAAAGTATAAGCCGCTAATTTTGGTTTGTCATTGTACTTGTAGTATAAAGTAAATTTCTGTAAAACAATTATTCTTTCCCTTTTCTTCCTGCTATGTATTATAATTAAGATGATTGGATTTCTAAGTCAGACAAGGGGGGTTGATAGTGTGACGGATTATGAGAAGGCTGTTAGCGAATGGAAGGATAGGATTATTAAGAATGATGCGGAGCTGGCGGAAGTGCTGAACAGCAAGAGTATTATATATGCATATCATTCCGGGAAGCTGGAAAATGAAAACATAACATACCACGATACCCGGGAAATATTTGACCATGACGGGGTGACATCATATACCGGGGATCTTCGTACTCTGTTTGAGATCAGAAATGCTAAGTCCGCATACGAGCTTTTCCTCACTGCTTTTGGTGAGAAACGTACTTTGTCAGAGACATTTGTTAAGGAAATCCATTTCAAATTCGCGCAGAACACCTATGACACAAGACGGTATATGCTGGGAGAACGTCCGGGAGAATACAAGTTTCACGACTTTGTTACCGGACTGCATGAAGTAGGCGCACATCCCGACGATGTTCCGGAAGAAATGCAGGAATTGCTGGAAGAATTATCAGACGTGCCGGAAGAAAAGGCTTTAACGGCAGCCGCATATTTCCATTGCAAATTTGAAAACATCCATCCTTTTGCAGACGGCAACGGGCGCACCGGTCGCCTCCTGATGAATTATTTCCTGGTTACCCACAATCATCCTCCTATCGTAATCCACGAGGAAGACCGAAAAGGATATTTCAAAGCATTAGAGGCTTGGGATGTATCTCAAGATCTTAATCCAATGAAGGAATACCTGGTGGAACAGACTGTAAAGACCTGGACCAAAGATTAATACAAGGAATATAGGGAACTTTCGATGCCGAAATACTTCGAAAAGTTCCCTATTTTTTCTTCATTTTTACTCAAACGAAAACTTATATGGCAGGTTCAGTTTATCTCGGAGGGTGGTGAGCTCGTCCTGTACGGCCTTGCCTACAGGCACTCCCTTATCCTTACGTTCTAACCAGGTAAGGTACTCCTTCTCTCCCGCTGTATAGATCCTATTATAGCCCGGGGCCTTCTGTGAGGCACGTAACGCACGGCAGATATCACCGGCTGTCTTCTTAAAGGTCTCACGACCCATAAAGGCATCAGGATCAACTACGAAGAAGAAATGACCCAGGTGGTACATCTGAGGCTTGCCCTCAGGAGATACTCCGGTCAGGGCCTTCATAAACTGTCCTCCGGATAATGCTGCAGATAATATCTCTACAACAGCGGCATAACCGTATCCCTTATAGCCGCACATCTCATCTCCGGGGCCGCCTCCTAAAGGAGCAAGGGCCGCCGTTCCCTCAACCAGCATTTTTAATATAGCTTCCGAATCCGTGATGGTGGAGCCGTCGTGGGTAACCACCATACCGGCGGGAGTTTCTTTACCCTCACGGGCGTAATATTCAATCTTTCCACGCTGAACCGTAGATGTAGCGCAGTCTATGCAGAAAGGAAATTCTTCATCGGTAGGCAGGGAAAAAGTCAGGGGATTCGTCCCCATCATATTCTCAACACCAAAGGTAGGTGAGATGGAGGGTCTGGCATTGGTTCCCGAAAGACCTATCATACCTTCCTTCGCCGCCATGCCGGTCCAGTAACCGGCGATACCGTAGTGGGTGGAGTTCTTAATAGCGCCCCCGGCCATACCGTACTTCTTTGCCTTCTCTATAAGGGCCGTCATCATCTTATGGCTGGCCACCATACCCATACCGTCGTGGGCATCATAAACAAGAGTCGTGGGGGTCTCCTTCAAAACCTCGATATCCGTATGGGGAAGGAGTGTCCCTTTCTCAAAGCGGTCTATGTAAATGGGCTTAAACCGGTTACAGCCGTGGCTCTCGATACCTCTCCTGTCCGCCTCGAGAAGAACGTCTGCGCAGATCTTCGCATCCTCCTCCGGCACATTGTAAGCCTTAAACACATCAATCATAAAAGAATTAATAACATCCCACGCTACGTAAGGTCTGGTCTCCATAAATCCCCCTCCAATTCGCTTTATTATCTGTTTCTATTATACTCAATCCGGTTCAAATTAATACAAGATTATGTTAATTCTGAACTCCCATCACTTCTTACATAGAATTTAGCAGATCCCTTTTCAGTTAATTTATCATCACTGGCATGAACGTGCATACACTCCAAAGTACAATGGGATGTATAGTATAAATAGTAGCCGGCGATCTTATATGGATAGTATTTAGGCATATACTGATTCCTCCAGCACCGCCTTATTACGTAAATATAGCTTAAGGATGATACTATCCTCCTCATCCGTCATAAGCGATTCTGCAATAACATCATTCTGAATAGTTGCAACATGGCTTATATTCGACAAGTCCGTAACTTCTACATATCCATCCCTAACTATGTACGCATATCCGGATACTATCATATCTGCCCGATCCGCAATATCCTTAGCCGTCATACGATCCTCACCTCTTCAATCCCTTTAAATATATCTAATGGCAAATGCAGCCTGTCTGCTATAAATGCCAGATCAATCGAGTCCTCCACCAGGCCATCAGAGTTGGTATTCAAACATGTACACTCAATATATCCCGTATCATCCCATTTAAGGATCTCGCAATACTTTGTCAGGAATGGAGATGAATAAAACTTAATCCTGGTATTACCAATCTGAAATATACTATAATGCTCCTTATTAACAGACAGCGTAGCCACTTTTTCATTAATCCTTTCAGCATATGTAATCACTCGCTTAGCCTGCTCTTCTTTGAGAACGCGTTCATTCTCTGCATCGAGCAGCTCTATGATCATCTGATTGAGGCTCTTACCCTGTACTTCTGCCAATCTCTTGTACTTCTCTCTGTCTCCCTTCGGAACACGAAGGCTAACCTGATCATAATTATTCTTTATATACTCGATAGTCTTCTTATCCGTATAACCTTTTTTATATGTGGATGACATACCTGTTCGTCCCTTTCTTATATGACCCGAATCTATTGCTAGCAATATTATAACACAGATCATATTCCCTATCAATACCTTTCAATAGTATACTTTTGGGGCAAAGTCAAGTTTGCCTAGCGGTATAAGGTTATATTAGATCCCCGGGCTCGACATGCAATGCCCTCGCCAGGGAAATGACGCTTCCCGCCGAAGCCTTGGTGATGTCTTTATCCCCGACCTCGTACTGCTGCAACGTACGAAGGTTGACCCCAGACTTCTCCGACAAAACAGCCTGGGTATATCCTAAACGTTTACGATACTGTTGCAGCCTTGAGATTACTGCCCTCTTCTTGCAAAGCTCCAATATCTCTTCACATGCCCTGTCTTCAGATACTGTATGCAGGGCCGGGTACATGCGCATAAAATCCTCTGTCTTAACAGCATCAGTAATGCTCTTAAATGACCAGCCGCTCAGCCACTGGGCATAGGCCAGGATATACCCTATCCAATAGAAAACATCGGTATCATACCTGACTAAAGGAGCCGGATAAGGATCTCTCCCCATCCCGCATTTGTCCATAACAGCCATATAGAGCTCTGTGCCTGACATTCCGCTGACCACCTGAGGATCACCCATCTGGAACCTCTTAGCATATCCGCTAATGATGAAACAACTGAAGGTCATATCAAGGTCGGCATTACAAGCATAATGAGCATACTCAGTCATCTCACCCATATTTGTAATGGCATCATTAAAATACATCTGGTTATATGCCACGCTCATGGCTTAACGCCTCCTTCTCTCATAATATCCCGGATATAAACGCCCTCATCCGATTCTTCTTCCAGCAGCTTGTAATAATCCCTTCGGGCTTTCTCATCCCTCTCCATCCTCTTGGGATAATACACGCTTCCATCTACAGCGTCAGCCCCTAAAAAGGATATCTTTTCAAAACTCTCAGGGCTCTTCAGGCAAACCTGTATCCCCAAATCACCCAGATGAACAGCCCTCTCCAACTGCTCCAGGGAAATAGTCCCGGAGAGGAAGGCTCTGGTAAAAGTAAAATATGAGTCGTCTGCCCTGTATCCTCTGATTACGTCATAATCCTCGTAGGACGGGAGATACTTTGATATCACAAACTCTGCTCCACGCTTCTCAACAGGAGAAGAATACCTTACCGCCCTGTTCTTCATAAGTATGGCAAGCCACGGCAATAACCCCAGATCACCGATATCCATGACCTTAAGGCCGACAGTATCAAGATCATATCTATTAACGAAACCGCCCTCATCGTCTTTGCAGGCCCACTCCCTGGCCAACTCTATATCCTCAGTACAGTAAAAGCCCTGTCCGTAATCATTATTAAGCCTGCCCAAGCCAAACTCAGGCCGTTCTACCATAACCGTCGAGCCGTGATAAATGATCATAAAACTACCCTTCCTTAAACAAAACTACGTCCACAGACGTATATATGTATTATACTTCTGTGGACGTAGTTTTGTCAATTCGTAATGTGATCTTAGGAAATACGCAGTGTCCCTTTTTCAAAACGGTCTATGTAAGGTCTGGTCTCCATAAATCATTGCCCCCTTAATCTTATTATATATCTTCCGGTCACAGTGCGTTCATTTCAGCTTCACGATCCAAAACATACTCTTTAAAAAATGGAAGTATCATTTTTACATAACCACGCGTTTCCCCATTTATTACTCCTTTTCTGATCAAACGCTCCCGGTATGTGCTAAAAATATTAGTTTCCATATTTATCTGCTCCCGAATACCTATAGTCTTTCCATCGGGAGATTTGGCTATTGCTCCAAGAACCCTCCGGTCATTTAACGATAATTCTGACCATATTTTATCATAAACAGACTCTTCTAAATATTGCCTTGTATCTGCTATCGCAGCTTTATAATCACCGTTTTTTTCATATGTATAGTATCCTAAAACCTGGAATGCAAAGGGATATCCCATAGTAAGCCCTGCCATAGTTCTTGCATCAGAATCTAAACATCCAAAAACATTCTTGTAATTCTCAGCAATGCTTCCTATGTTAAGGGGAGTCAGCTTCACCTTCGGTGCCCTATGAAGGAAAGTAAGAATCTTGTCATTTTGTAACTCATCGATATTCTCATACAAGCCGGTCATTATAAGATAAAGCGGATACTCTTTGCGAATAAATATCTGAAAGGCACTGGCGAATACCCGCATCTCCTCAGTACTTGTCACCTCATCTATGGCTACTAAAACTCGCTTCTTCTTTTTTTTCAGTTCTGAAAGGATACGCTCTAATGCCACCTCTATATCCGTAACAGGCTTACTGCCACTTACCCCTACTCCGATTCCAAAGGCCGACAGATTAATACTTGCTGCCTCGAGGATATTAGATACACCTTTTTCTTCATATAGTTTAGAGGCCAAACCTGTCAGCAAGTCTCTTGCAGGATTCAGTTCGACCACTATCCAATCCTTCTCTTCCCGTATCCTTTTGGCAATCTCAGTCATAAGCACTGTCTTTCCGGAACCTCTTACACCTGTTATCATAAAAATCTGCTGGTCCGGAGAATCTGATAATAAAGCATTCAGTATCTCTTCCGTCTGCGAGATACGCTTAATCGTCTGTGAAGGTTCTTTTCCGAACATCCTGGAAAATGGGTTATTTTTTGCTACCTTATCCATAATTACCTCTGAAATAGAAAAAGTATTAATGCGTACATTATTATTTTAATACTCGTTAATACTTTTAGCAATCTTTAATATTCGTTAATAGTCCTTAATACTTTTATGAAAGCGGAATCAAATCCCCGGGCTCGACATGCAATGCCCTCTCCAGGGAAATGACGCTCCAAGCTTCTCCACAGGTGTCGAATATCTGATATTTGTCAATTTTGAAATAGCAATCTGTACCGGGTTATCAGTTTTATACCGATACCGGTTCCTTTTGCTGTGGTTCTGCCTTCATACTCTGAGCAATGCCTTCTACAACCGAAAGGCCTAGTTCGGTATTTTTGCTCACAAACTCCGGGCTTTGTCCACTCTTAAGCAGATTCTTTGCAATTCTTTCGGCTATTCCGTTGCCAATCATTTTCTCCAGTATAGTTAAGTATTTCTGGTATGATTCTGCCGTTATGCTTCCTTTAGCCTCTTTTAGCAGAGATAAGAACCACTCCGGATCACTATCCAGTTTTTTTAAGATTATATCATGTGCTCTGTCCTGAACTTGATGGCTCTCATATCTCGTTATGGTCTTACCGCCCCATCCTAGCAACTTACACAGGTCGCTCTGAGTAATGCCGTATTTTCTACGAATGTTGCAAATGTCTTCACTTGTTAAAAGGCCTTCCGCTCTCCTATATGCATTCTTCATCCTAATATCATTATCCTGCATTTGTTGCTCATTCATATAAAGCTCATCTGCAACATCGCAGTACATATATGAAGCCTCATAATTCACTGTCCTTCCCTTAAAGGTTGCTTTTTCTATAATTCGAACAGTTTTCACCTCATGCTCTTCCATACAGCACGTGCATAGCTTCTTCTCAATTTTTAAAATATTCATATCCATGAAAGCACCCCCTTTATTTCTTCCGATACGGAAACATATCAGGTGTAAAGGCTTTTTCTGCAAAATGGAATGACATTATAAACATTGTAATATTTCCATACTGCCCCAAAAGCCCTACTCTAATCTTGATATAAACATCTTCATTGTTGTTATATACTTTACCAAACTCTCGCATTTCACTTCTCTTAGGAAAGTGTAAATCTTTTACAGTCTGAATGTACAGTTGTCGGGGCTTACTATTATTTAGGTTACATAAACTCTACCGTCTTATTCTTCTTTACCACCGGGCGGGAGTACTCCACATCGGGGATTCCCATGGTGAAACAGATCTGAGCCTGCTCATTTTCCTTGATCCCCAGGATTGCTTTAAGCTCCGGGCTATTGTTAATGGCAGCTCGCATATCACCCCTGTAGGCGGTTCCCACGCCGAGATTCGCTGCCTCCAGCTGCATCCGTTCCGCGGCAATAACCGCGTCGGCCATCCGATCCGGCTTTCCTGACAAAACCACAAGGTACTCCGCATTCCATAAAATCTCATCCCGATTACGATCTAATCCCATTATATAAGGATACATCGGGGATTCCGGCCCCGCCTTTTTTGCATCCGCCACAAGAACATCCACGGCCTTGCCGTACACATCCGGCAACCCTTCCTTCACAAACACTATCCTGACAGTCCGCTTGTTTCTCCCTGATGGCGCAGTCTGGGCTGCAAAAATGATCTTCTCCAGCGCATCCTCCGAAACACGGGCGCCCTTCTTGTACCTTCTGACCGTCCGTTTTTCAGACATATGTTTCAGCAAATCATCCGGTTCAAATGAGGGTTCGATAAGGCGCTCCCCGCCGGTTATGGCGCCTTCCGGGCACACAGCATTACAGTGGCCGCATTCCATGCATTTCCCCTTGCCGGTGAATGATGCAACCCTTTTCCCGTCTTCTGTTTTCTTTAAATAAATGTATCGGATAACGCAGTCAGCAACGCATCTCCCACATCCGGTACATTTAGATTCGTCTATTCTTCTTGTCATAAACTACATCTTGCCGTCCAGGCTTTTGCCCGTCTCTATATGTTCAAAATTAGGAAGATAGCCTTCGATGATCTTCACGATATCTGCCTTCCCACAGTCTTCTTTCTCAAAAGCCTTATCCAGTACGCCTATCAGGTGGGTTACCGCCTTCCGATCCGGCTTCGGCTTATCCGTGATCACTCCAAGAGCAGCAAACCGCTCCGTATCCACCGCTTCTCCCTCAACAAAGAATTCCTCATATGCCTTCTCTCCGGAGGTATCGGAAGCCGAAAAATGAACGGGGTATGGCTGCCCCTTCGTCCACCGGCTGGCCTTCTCTATGGCCTCATTATCCGAGCTGCAGTAATCTATTCCATAACCCATAGACGCTAAGAGATCCTCTGCGATCTTATCAAATGTGGTCATCTGCGCTTCTTCAAGCTTCGGGAAGAAAATGTTCCTGTTAGCTCCCAACATGGCAGAAAGCATGCATATCTGTCCCGATTCCTTGGGGGATACAAAATACCGTCTGACATCCAGGGGTGCCGAAATAGGCTGCCTCTTGCTGATACGCTCAAGAAATCCGGCGGGAAGAGATCCGTTGCTGAAAGCAACATTTGCAAATCTCGCCGTTTTTACCGGAAATACGTCACTATAGCTGAATATCAGATCCTCCATTATTCTTTTGGAGGCTCCCATAATATTTACGGGGTTTGCGGCCTTATCCGTGGAAACGCAGAAATAAACCTCCGGCGGATAAGCCTCCAGCAGGTCCAGCAAGCCCTTAGCATTTATAACATTGTTGCGTATCAAAGCCTCTACGCTGTATATATCTTTCTCAGACCTTACGTGTTTGTGGGCCGAGAAATTAGCCACGATATCAAATCCGGTCTTACCACCACTACGCCTGTGATGAGTAAACATACGTCTAAAGGTCACGGTGCTGTAATCCATGGGATAGGGAAGATACACCTCCGGGATATAGCCGCTTAACACATCATCAGACCTTAAAGAACGGGTCAGCTCCGTTAAGGCGTTCTCGTTGGTATCCACCACCACCAGCTCTGCCGGTTCAAATGGCAGGATGGCCCGAATAAATGAAGATCCTATGCTTCCGGCCCCACCAATCACCAGGACGGATCTGCTTCCTATGGATGAGCACAGCTGCTCTCTGTTTGCCTCAATATCTCCTTCGAACATGGAGGTCTGACGCTTCGTAACGTATTTTCCTATAAATGATTCCAAATCAAAATGTCCGCTCATATCCCTTTACTCCCTGCTTTCTTATGTCAGCCGATCAGCCCTTCTGCCATGCCCTTCATGATGGATTCAGCCATAAAGAAATCAAATGCGTCATCGATGTCAACGGAACGCTCCTTAGGCATGATATATGCGAAGCATTTTTCTTTGTAAATATCAGCTTCTGTCTTATAATAATCCATCTTTACTATATAAACCGCTCCGTTTAACCGGTAGTATTTATCCAGCTTCTGCCGGGGAGTATTAAGGGCCTTTCGATCAAGAAATCCCGTCATATCGAGATTTTCCCCTATAACATTGGTCCAAAGGGGGGAATGATCCGGCTCACAAACGCTTACAACTGCATTTGCATCTTTTTCATCGAATAAAGCAAATGCACCTTTAATATCCTCAGCCCTCCTTAAAGGAGATGTGGGCTGGAGAGTTGTAACAGTGTCAAATGACAGCCCCCTCTTTTCATATTCGGAAATCACATAAAGACATGCATCCCTTCCCGAAGCCGTATCACTGGCCAGCTCAGGTGTCCTTAAGAAGGGAACGTCGGCCCCCCATTCTCTGGCAATCTCAGCATACTTTTCAGAGTCTGTTGAGACATGAACGCAGTCAAACATGCCCGATTCCTTTGCCCCAAGAATAGCGTAGGCCAGCATGGGTTTCCCGAGAAAGTCCAATATATTCTTGTCCTTTAATCCCTTAGACCCGCTTCTGGCCGGGATGATAGCTAAATTTTTCATATATCGTAAAACCTCTTTCTTACGGATAGTTTATCATTTATAAGATAGTCATGAATAGTAGATGCGATAAACTCTGCAGTGCCGGCCTTCTCATAGGGATTCGCCACGTCTGCCAGGCTGTCCTTAAAACCGGGATCCAGCGCCTTTTCCATAGCAGCCTTAATTGCATCGGCCACAGGGGCGCAATCTATTACCGAATCTGCCCTGACACGGCCTGCCTGCCTGTCACCCACATTAACCGTGGGAATATGAAAGCTGGGTGTTTCTATAATACCGCTTGAAGAATTTCCAAGGACAAAAGCCGCATATTTCATGGCACTTAAGTAGCGCTTCATTCCAAGAGACGCCACAAGCAGGGTATTATCATGGCCTGACACGTACTCTTCAAAAACCTTATTTATTACCTGGCCACCTGCATCTGCATTTGCTTTGGTAATAACAAAGAACAGGTCCGGATATTCATCCATAGCCGAAAGAAGCTCCCGCACCTGGACTTTCATCTCCCCTGCCTCAGTGGTAACAGGATGAAATGTAACCAGGGCAAACTGTCCCTCCAATGAGTCTGCACCCTTAAGCTCTCCTAAGGCTTTTCTTATCTCTGCCTCAGACATAAGATCCACTGATTTTATATTCTCAACTCCGGGAGCGCCGCTGTTATAGACATTCTGCGGGTTCTCTCCCATCTGGATTATTCGCTTTATGTATTCTTCAGTAGAGGCGAAATGCAGTGAAGACATTTTAGTAAGGCAATGCCTTACTATATCATCAACTGCGCCTTCTGTTATCTCGCCGCCGTGGAGATGAACAACCGGGATATTAGCCAGCACTGCCGCATAAGCAAAACCCATCATCTCATATCGGTCTCCCAGAATAACTACTGCATCCTGGGGCTCCTCATGCAAAAATGTGGCAAATCCCTTTAATGCTCTGGCAGCTACCGATGACATATCAAATCCATCTTTAACTTCGTCCATTATGGGAATCTCAGCGGCGATAGCCAGGCCATCTTCTTTGATCTCCCTAATGGTATATCCCTGGGCTTCAACCAGGTGTGCACCTGTAACTACAACATTCGTAATCAGGTCATCAAAAACTGAGAGTCTCTTTATAACTCCCCGTAATAACCCGTATTCTGCCCTGGTAGATGTTACAATGCAAACCTTCTTCATAATTCAATCAATTCGTCCTTCTTGTAATCCCGGTCAGCTTTTCTTCCCAATACTTCCGGCCATCTCATGGGACTAATGCCGGTGCCCGGTCTCTTAACCGTCAGGTTATCTTCGGTAAATACTTCTCCGGCTTTTATATCCCCTGCTGCAACTATGCTTTTTCTGGCAACCGCCTTGTTGGCTCTCTCTGAGTCTGTAACATGTTTATCACCGTCACCCAGAGCTTTCTCAACATTCCTAATGGCAGTAACCATCTGCTTTAATTCCACCGGGTCGATGCTTGCTTTGTGGTCAGGTCCTTCCATATTCTTATCAAGGGTAAAATGTTTCTCAATAACCCTCGCTCCCATAGCCACTGCTGCAACGGGAACTTCAATCCCTAAAGTATGATCCGAATACCCCACCGGAACATCAAACTCCCGCTTTAAAGTCTCCATGGCTTTGAGATTAACATCTTCAAAGGGAGTAGGATACATGGTATTGCAGTGCAGCAGCGTCAGCCCACCGCATCCGTTATCCCGCAGCACCTTCACTGCCTCCCTGATCTCATCTATATCGCACATCCCCGTGGACATCACCACCGGTCGATGGGTCTTTGCGATCTTAACCAGGTAAGGGTAGTTGGTAACCTCTCCTGAAGGGACCTTCCAAAGGTCCATATCAAGAGTTTCCAGAAAATCAATACTTTCAAAATCAAAGGGCGTTGAAATAAAGCCTACTTTCTTCTTACCGCAGTATTCTTTTATCTCTATAAAATCATCCTGTGTCAGTTCAAGTTTCTTCAGCATATCCAGCTGGCTCTCGGACTTGCCTGTATTCTTTTTCTGATACTCCGCCTGCTGGGCCTTCTCCACCACCAGTTTCTCAGCCTTAAAGGTCTGAAACTTGATATAATCCACCCCGGCCTCGGCGGCAACATCTATCATACGCTTAGCTATATCTATGCTTCCGTTATGGTTAACACCTGCTTCGGCGATTATACATACACCCATAAAACGACTTCCTCCGTCAAACTCCTCTATTTGGTCACCGGTTTTGCGGGAACCCCCACAACCGTTACGTCCTCCGGAACATCCTTAGTAACCACAGCTCCGGCACCAACCGTGGCACCTTTTCCTACCTTTAAGCCCTGGATAATGGTGGCATTGATGCCTATAAGGGCATCCCGGCCCACGGTAACATTTCCGGCGATAGCCACCCGAGGGCTTACAGTCGCAAAATCCCCTAATTTAAAGTCATGGCTTAAATGGGCCCCGATGTTTACAAATGTAAATTCACCAACAGTACAATCGGTGGTAATCAATACGTCCCTGCAAATAATGGAACCCCGGCCGATAACCGATGTATCTGAAACAGCCGCACCTTTCATCACTATAGCAGGAAACTTGATATGGGGATTCTCCTTTAAACTGTTGTACACACGTCTGCGAAGAGATGATGTTCCGAAGCACAAGGCCACATTTACGTCTTCCTTCATGTTCAGAAGATAATCATCATTGCCCAGATACTTATACCTGCCGATAATACCTACTGCCGGCTCAGCTTCCGGTGCACAGTACCCTAAAACCTTATATCCCGATTCTTCAAACTGCCAGAGAAGCTCCTTCATACAGCCTCCCGCTCCGGCCAAAATTATATCCATATTTCCTCCAAATTGAATATTCATTAAGAAAAACTTAACTTTTAATTTGATTTATCCACACAACTATGCACAAAATGACCAGTTATCCACAAGAACTGTGCTTATTTTAATAGTTTTTTTATTTTTTCGGACACGAAATGAATCTCTTCATCCGTTATCTGGGTACTGCAGGGGATATTGATCACCCTTTCAGAATAGTATACTGCCCTCTCAATATTATAAGCAGGGCTGTTTAAATACGGTTTCTGAAGGTGTATCAGTCCCCAGATGGGTCTTGTCTGGAAGCCCTCTGCTGCACATTTTGAATCAGGTCCTGAACATCCGTATTATTAGCCCTCATATCCACATCGAGGGCATACAGCCATTTGTTGGACCGTGTATCCTTCCTGTAGGGAATAAGTCTTGCACTTTTTAGATCTGTTAAAAGTTCATTATATTTATCGTAATTATTATTCTTTCTTTTAATAAATTCCTCCAGGTATTCCAGCTGAGCAACGCCTATAGCCGCCTGTACATTGGTCATACGATAATTATATCCGATCTCATCATGTATATAATTATGGGCATCGGTCTTGGCCTGGGTAGACAGGAATCGGACATGATTTACCTCATCAGGGTTAATCCCTGTAACAGCACCTCCGCCTCCTGTAGTAATGATCTTATTCCCGTTAAAAGAATAGACGCCAAAATCACCTATAGTCCCTGCCATCCTGCCGGCATATCTACCGGTCTCATAGTAGGATCCAATGGCCTCTGTAGCGTCTTCTATCAATCTAATATCAAACCTTCCGGCTATGTCCATTATGGCTTCCATGTCAGCCAGGTTACCGAATACATGTACAACCACCATAGCCTTTATCACGTGGCCGGTGGCCTTATAAACTGTTCCCTCCGGTCTCTTCTCACATTCATTTGAAAGAAAGCTTTCCAGCTTATCCGGATCCATACATAGAGAATCATCGCAGTCCATAAATACGGGCTCTGCAAACTGGTACCTTACGGGATTAACCGCCGCGATAAAGGTCAGTGTGGGAACGATCACATGATCTCCCGGCTCCACTCCGCACTCCACCATGGCAAGGTGAAGCCCTGCCGTTCCGCTCTGGCAGGCAGCCACTTCCGGAACCTTAAGGTAGTCCGCCATGTTTTTCTCAAGCTCGGTTATATAGGCTCCCCCGGTGGACACCCATCCTTCCCGGACAGCCTTAGTAACATATTCTTCTTCATTTCCCTCGAAGTTGGGAATGGAAAGTGGAATCATTGTAAGTCCCCCCTGTCTATCATCTTTTTTATTATAACATAATAAGAATAATACTTTATAGATTCTTTAGCATCTGATTCATTCTGTGGATATGGGTATGGGCGGCACAGACCTTTTCGTAGCCACGTCTTGCTATGGCCGACCGTTCATCCTCGTGAGAGAGATAGTAGCGGCATTTATCAATAAGCTCATCAAGACCGGAATAGCACTCCAGGTCCTCCCCTATTACAAACATATCCTCAAGTTCTTCCTGGTAATTGGTCATAAGAAAGCCGCCACAACCCAGGATATCAAAGCATCGCAGTGGTAGACCCTTTTCTATGGGCCGCATTGTAATATTAAGATTTATTTTTGAAAGATTGAATACCTTAGGCATCTCATCAAGGCTTCGGATCCCGGGATGAACTCTGACACCCCTTAAAGAACTTGTGTCACTTCTTGTGTAAAGATCAATATCAAAATGCTCCGCAAGAGAATTAAGGGTCTGCTCCCTTTCAATAACCGCCAGGTGTGATCCTATATATCTATGGGATACCACATATCTGTCAGTATCTTTTGCAGGACCGTTAAACCGGGGGAATTCCTCGCCGGCTGCTTTTTTAATCTCAGCCACCAGATGGTCATCCAACAGGCTCGGAGCATTATATGCTCCATAACTGAGACTGCATTTTTCCATGAGTTCATCTATCTGATGCCACGTTTTCTCTGATAATCCCTTAAGATTAAACAGGGGATCCTTTTCCCGATATGTGGATCCCACAAATGAAATATCACAGGAAAACTTGCTTCTATCCTCATCATCAATAGTCTGAATAACCTTATCAAACCGTCCCACAGCCGATGCAAGGGGCAAATGAAATACACCCTCTTTATTATACTGTGAATAAAGCTCATACTGCGCCCTGTCGAAGAGAAATATTCTGTTTGTGCTATTACATAAGGATTTATCAAAGAGAGACAGAATGGGAGAATCAACTGTCTGAGAGAGGTAGAGAATGCCATGGATGCGGCAGACCTCAGCAATAATGGGATAATAATTAATCCCGTAAACAAAGAGGGGAGAATACTCCCCTATAGCAGCCTCAAGAATCTCGGCCCGCTCACCGTTAGAGATGTCTTTATCATCCATCTCCTTAGTTATCTCAACAACCGTCAGCCCGGCCATCTTAAATGCCTCTATCATATCCGGCTCATATATGCTGTTGTATCGGTAGAACAGTATCGGCTTCATAATCATACCTTGAGATTCAGCTTCTCCTCCATCCTGCTCATTTCCTCGAACTCACCCATATCAAGGAATGAATCCTCGCTGATGGGGTACATTCCCACCTTCATGCTTTGGGACAGGAGGTAGTCTGAGAGGTGGGTCATATGGTAGAACTTGTTCTCCGGTATATATTCAATCGCCTCAGGATTCAATACGTACATTCCTGTATTAACGAAGTATGAAAGCCTGGGCTTCTCATCCATGGACAAAACCTCTCCGTTTTCTCCGGAATTAATAACACCGTAGGGAACCACGATATTCTTCAACGCAGAAACGATAGTCATTACGTTGCCTGACTCGCTATGGTATTTGTAGATTTCACCATAATCCGCATTGATTATAATATCGCAGTTAGTCACAATAACAGGCTTGGGAAATGTCTCATTTATAAGGCGAATGCTCCCGGCAGTACCTAAAGGCTCCGGTTCCTCGATGTATTTGATCTTATATGTGGCGTTAAGATCATTAAAATAGGACCTGATCATACCCTTCTTATAATTAACCGTGGCATAGAACTTCTGCACTCCAAATGCAGTAAACCTGTCAATTATCCTCTCCATAATGGGGACATCCCCGATAGGGATAAGGGGCTTGGGCAGTATCTTGGTATAGGGGTAAAGTCTGGTTCCCTTGCCGCCTGCCATAATGATCACCGGCACGCCCTTTAAGGATTCATTATCCTCGGCAACTGTCTCCGAGTCAAAATCCTCTTTAAATATCACATCGATTACCTTACCTTTTTTCGATAAAACTGGTATGGCATCAATGCTGTGTTTCCGCATGATCTTCAATGCGGAGGGTATCTCCTCCCTGTATATGGACACAGGCATCTTATTAAAAATGCTGCGAATACTTGCGTTAACATCCCCGGTCTTAATAAGCCATCTACGGATATCACCATCTGATAATGCTCCCTTCAGGCATATGTTCTTATCAACCACAAAGACTATTCCTTTAACATTGCGGTCTATAGCCTGCATGGCATCAACAACCGTTGCATCCTCATTTATTAAGAGATTATTCAAGTCTTCCTTCTTCATAACATCCCCCTGTTTTTTGTAGTCTTCAATTTCTTGTCTTATGCAGCTTCTTCGACAGCTATGAGTTTATCTTTCTGTATCAATGTAATTATCAATTACAAACCGTTCAAAAAGCGGTAAGGTGAACTCAACCTCCCCATATTTATCTCCATCTATGATTCCTTTTTTTATCAGACGCTTTCTATATGGGTTGAACTGGTTAGTGCTAATACCAAGGACATTACGAACACTGACTACCTTATGATCTTCCGCCTTTGCAATACCGTACACTATGCGTCTGTCTCCGTCAGAGATCTCAGACCATATTTTCTCATAGACATACTCTTCCAGATACTGCAGATACTTATCCTCAATACCTGTGTAGTCTCCGTTATTCTCCCATGTCAGGTATCCCAGCACCTGAAAAGCAAATGGATAACCCTTTGTCAAACGAGCCATATATAGTGCCTGGTCATGATCAAGCTTAAACGTCTCTTCATAATGTGTGGCAACAGCACTGATATTAAGTGGCCTTAATGCCATCTTGGGTGCACGGTATAAAAAGGTTAACGTGTTTTGATTCTGAAGCTCGTCAATATTTTCAAATAGTCCGGTCATAATGAGATACAGCGGGAGATCCTCCCTTATGAACATCTGAAATGCACTGGAGAATATTCGCATCTCTTTCGAGCCTGTCACTTCATCTATAGCAATCAGTACCCGTTTATTATGCTTCTTGAGACTTCTCAGAATCTTCTCTATAGCCACCTCTATATCTGTTATCCTATCACCTTGTGAATAACCGATACCAAATCCCCAAAACGAAAGATTGATCTTAGCATTCTTAAGTATATTCCCGAGTTTCCCTTCACTGGCGATTTTAGCGGCAAATGATTCAAGCATATCACGTTCTGGATTGAGATTAACCACAATCCAATCATCATTTGCTGCAAAATGCTTAAGGATCTCCGTCATAAAAACTGTCTTCCCGCATCCGCGCACACCACTAACCATATATATCTGATTATCTGAAGTCTCACCGGAAAAGCTATCTACAATCTCATTGAATTGGACTGTTCTGGCTATCGACTGTGCCGGTTCCTTGCCAAATAGTAATGAATAAGGATTCTTTTTCATTGTCGCGCCTCTTTCGAAAGTCTTTACTGGTCCGGAAACCTTTTACTGGTCTTTACTGGTTCAAAATCATTTTACTGGTCTTTACTGGTTTTGTCAAACAACTATCTGACAGTTACCACCCGCGTCAACTGCGATGCGAGATTATAGCCGTCCCATATGAGATCAAAATCCATGGTTTTTCCAACAGGCACTACCCGGTCGATCCCTTTGATTCCGGCTTGCAGTAACGGAGTCAACATTTCCTTATTTCCTATATACGCCACTGTCTGACACCTTTTGTCATTACAGAGGAGTTTTATTTCCATAATGTCTTTGCACTCGTACTCATAAAAATATCCGCTGTTATCCCTGTAGTCCATAAGTCGTGCCGATACTTCCGGCACAGAAACCCGAACAATGAGATTATCCTCATGGGGCTCAACTCTTATTCCATCAAACTCCGTTGATGCTCTATATGCCGTTGTCAGCTTGTTAACACCCTGGATTGATTGAAAATTATACTTTCCCTTTACAAGTTTATGCTCCTCTCCCCAGAAGGCCTTCTTTGCCTCTTTAATCTTACTGCCGGTCCATACCACTACTCTTGGGCTGGTGCAGGCATTCTGATCCGAGAAGAAGGTATCATTATAGAAGTCATTGGCAACTCGTTTTTTATCTTCGATTCCCAAATAATACTCTGAATCTATTACAGCTATTGAATATCTGTCGGCGAAGGTTATTTCACCGCTTCTGGGCGGCAGTGGTGACTGTCTCAGTTCAGCAATTGTCTGATCCCCTCCCCATACAACTCTCATATCAGCCATGGAACTAAAATAATCATTAACCAACCTGTCTCTGTCATAACGAACACAGGCAATAAAGTGTCTTATTTCTTCGTGAGTATCTAATGCCTTATTAAAAGCATCCACAATTATTCTCACCTGCTCGAAATCTTTGGATGGGACACGAACAATATTTGCATTTCCTGTGATAAGTCCGGAAACCAAGCTATAGGCAAAATTCACCGGCACATTGGAAGGTGCTATATGAAACACAACCCCTTTTCCCAAACGAAACTCTTTATCATCTTTTAAAAATCTCTCCTTTTGCTTCAAAAGAGAGGCTTTCCGAATCCAAAATCCAAATGTAACTACATCAGAAAAAGACTTGGCCTTCTTATTACCAAGCAGTTCCCTGGAAACATCATTTAATAAATCAACAACCTGCTCATCAAAGGGCACTAATGCCGGAGTGTTCGTCATCTCATTTATAACATCAATGGACCCAACAAGATAAGAAACACTCTTAATACTCTCAGAATTTGGCTGCATAAGTATCACTGCACCCCCTTATCTCGGCATTCTTTAATCTGCCGTTAATCTTAAAATACTTGCCTTTACGTCCGCATTGGCAGTCATCTATGCCCAAAACAATACCCTCATCCTCCGTCAAAAGACTGTGTCCGGGATAAGACTCCGGAATCGTGGAAACTACCTGAATAATACCCGGCTCTCCTATGTCCGCTTCGGTAAAATCCAAGGGGCGTCGGATAATCACATCCGAAAAGATGCTGGCATGAAGATGCCCGCATTCACATTCCATATATATACATCCGGTCTGTTCAACCATTCCATAATAATCATGGATATCCTTCAAGCCGCATGCATCCGTAAGCCGCCTATGAAACTCATCATGGCTGACAGCCTCCGATATCAGCTTCTTCCAACCTCCGCCGTGGATTAAAATTCCATTGGACAAGTCAAAAGTGATTCCCTCATCCTTTAACCTCACCAATTCCTTATAAAAATGCTGCCATATCATAAAGGTAAAGCCGAAAAGAAGAATCCTTTGTCCATTATACTTTTCGAGAAACTCTTTTACCCCTTCAACATCCAGCTTCATTTCATCATCAAGGGCATATATCTTCTTTGCTCCGAAAATAGAAAATCCGAGAACACCTGCTCCTCTTGCGGAAAACATGGCTCGATTCTTAACCACACTAGGACAATCAATGATTATCATAGGCATTCTTCCCGCTCCGGTAAAATCCGATACAATCTTTACCATAGTTTTCTGCTGATTAGCCGCAGTATCTTTATCAAGGAATATCTTGCTAACCGCCTGCCCTGTTGTCCCTGAGGACGTCATGGTCTTTACCACGCTTTCCTGTGGAACAGACTTTAACTCCAGTTCTTTGAATAATCGTACAGGCAAAAAAGGTATCTCTCTATAATCAGATACCTTATTAACATCAAAGTTCACCGCTTCCATCATACAATCGTACTCATGGCAATTATCCAAATGATGCTTTGTCAGATCCACAAGCCTCTCTGTCAGCAGCTTATCTTTTTCTTTTTTATCAAGTGAATATGGAGAAATATTCGCAATCTCTTCAAATGTCATCTGTGA
>Ga0256404_1001344_pt1 | contig 60374 bp, 47 predicted proteins | sample RumenRJG_01DNA_FD_185990 | JGI IMG/M metagenome (GOLD analysis project Ga0256404, IMG submission 185990) | Bovine rumen microbial communities from Lethbridge, Alberta, Canada - RJG_01 | ecosystem: Host-associated > Mammals > Digestive system > Stomach > Rumen | place: Canada: Alberta | collected...
ACCCTGAAGTCCGCCTGCCCGAAGTCGACCTGGCACTCGCCGGCGAGCCAGTCGAGCTGCAGGAAGCCCTGCGCGTCCCTCTGGTCCGCCTCGCGCGCCATCTCCTCCCGGCGCCTCCTCACGTACCTCTGCACGGTGGAGTACGACCCCTCGTAGCCCTCCTCGTCCCGCAGACGGACGTACACGCGGACGGCGGTGTGCCTCTGCTTCCTCCAGTACCTCGCGTCGTCGGCGAGCCACCTGTCGATGGTGGCCGCGTATGGGGCGAGCAGCTCGCTCTCGCCGCCCGTCCTCCTCGGCGGCTCGGGCGACAGGTCCTCCATGTCCCTGTACTTGCGCACCGTGGGCTCCGAGACCCCGGTCCTCCGGGCGACCTCCGCGACGGAGAGCCCCCTCCTGCACATCGTTCGTATATCCTGAATCTTGTCCACGCCGATCATCCTCTCTTGGCCTCCTCGTGTCGGAAACGGACGCATCGACAAAGGTAGGCCACGTCAACGGGTGGTCGGCGTGCCCATGCACATATGCGAAAGTTTTTCGTGCTCAGACCCGAAAGATCTCGGTGCTCAAACCCGCAACTGAGAGGCTATCAAACACACATATGGGCATTACCTGCAGATTACTCGATAGGCACAGACTGTATAAGTATAGTCCATGCCATGTGGGAGCATCGCCTGCAGCAGGCTCTCCACATCTTCACGGTTGTAGGAGGAGGCGTTAGTCCCTGCTGTAGAGGTCGCGTGTGAAGACCTTGTCCTTGTAGGGCTCGAGCTCTGCGGTCATGCGGTTGGCGAGCAGGATGTCGCATCGATCGAACAGCTCGTCCATGCTGCGCACGATGCGCGCACCCATGAACTCGTCCTCCGAGACGAGCGGCTCATAAATCGAGACGTCTGCTCCACGGCGGAGCAGCTCGCATGCAACGTCCACCATCGCGCTGCTGCGCAGGTTGTCAGAACCCGCCTTGGCCACGAGGCGGTAGATGCCCACACGCTTCCACCCACGTGCAAGGACGGCATCCACGAGATCCGCCTTGCGCTCGGCATTCTCCTCGACAACAGCCTTTATGAGGCAATTGGGAACATCGTCGCCAAAGCTGCCAAGCAGGGCCTTGGTGTCTTTGGGCAGGCAGTAGCCGCCATACCCGAAGGAAGGGTTGTTGTAATGGTCGCCGATGCGACGGTCCAGACAGACCGCCTGGATGATCTTCGAGGCATCGAGCCCACGGTGCAGCGCGAAGGAGTCCAGCTGGTTGAAGAACGCCACGCGCGTGGCGAGATAGGCGTTAGCGAAGAGCTTGATGGATTCCGCCTCTTCGATGGAGCAGGAAAGTATTGGCGGAACCTCAACGCCGTTTGCACGGTATACGCCCTCGAGCCAGCTGCTATAGGTGCTTGCGAGCTCCTCGCTACCGGCGCCGACAACCACGCGCGACGGACGCAGGCAATCCTCGAACGAGCAGCCCTCACGCAGGAACTCGGGATTGTAGATTGCCCGATGGATCCCGCATGCTTTTGCGAGCACCTCGGTTGTGCCGGGTTGCACGGTGGAGCGGAGCACCACGACGGCATCGGGGCATTCGGAAGCAATCTGCGTGAAGAGGCTCTCTACGATGCGGGTATCAAATCCACCGAGATCATCGGAGTAGTTGGTGGGAACGGCCACGATGACCATGTCGAAGCCTGAGAGAGCTCCCACAGCGTTGGGGGCGGCCTTCACGATATGGCCGGAATCTCGCAGCTCGCGCAGACGGGTGGAGATGGCGGTATCGGAGAAGGGGCACTCGCACCCGTTGACTGCATCGACCTTCGCCTGGATGACATCGAAGACGGTAACGTCATGATCTGCCGCCCATAAGACACCCGACGCCAGTCCAACGTACCCTATGCCCAGAACTGCAACCTTCATGATTCTCCTTGTGTATAGCCCGATTGAAGATTATACGTTGCCCCATCACTAACCGATGCTCGAATCCGTAAATGTTTGAGTAATCCGCTAAGAGCGTATAATCATCGATGTACTGCACCGCTTTCGCTAGGAGTCCGATCGATGAGGACTGTTGCTACGTATGGCGTTTTCGACCTATTCCACGAGGGGCATATCAACCTCTTGCGACGTGCCCGCGCACTAGGCGATCGGTTGATCGTGGGCGTGACGACCAACCACTTCGATGAGATCCGCGGCAAGCTCAACACTACCGACTCGTTCGAAGTGCGCAGACAGGCAGTCATCAACAGCGGTTTCGCAGACGAAGTCATCGCCGAGACCTATCCCGGACAGAAGCAGGACGACATCCGCAACCGCGGCATCGACGTCATGGTGTTCGGCTCCGACTGGACGGGGCACTTCGACTACCTGCGCAGCCTCTGCGAGGTGGTCTATCTACCCCGAACCGAGGGCATCTCGTCTACTGCGCTACGCAATGCGCGCCATCCCGAGGTTCGTCTGGGAATCGTTGGCACGGGCCGAATCGCCCGACGCTTTGTCGCAGAGGCTGCGGGCATAGCAGGCAAGCAGATCGTAGGGGTCTACAACCCGCACGAGGGCCATGCCGCGCAGTTCGTGCGCGAGCTGGGCATCGGGGCTGCTCCCGAGAGCACGAATGGCGAGCCGCCATTCCTTGCTGCCGACGATCTGGACGAGCTGCTCGATGCCGTCGACGCCGTCTATATCGCTTCGCCCCATCAGTTCCACTACGAGCAGGCCAAGACGGCGCTGCTCGCCGGAAAGCATGTCCTCTGCGAGAAACCCATGGTGTTCTCGAGAACCCAAGCAGAAGAGCTGTTCTCGCTTGCTCACGAGCGCAACCTTGTACTGCTCGAGGCTATCAAAACCGCCTACTGCCCTGGATTCGACGAGCTCGTCAGCGTTGCCCGAAGCGGAGCCATCGGTGAAATCCGTGACATCGAGGCGGCGTTCACACGCCTCACTCCCCGCGGCGTGCGCGAGCGCGAAGACGCGGTTTTTGGCGGCAGCTTCTTCGAGCTGGGCAGTTACAACCTGCTGCCCGCCGTACGTTTGCTTGGCGCAGACCGCGTCATGGGCATGGACGCCAACTTCCACACGCTGCGCGATGAGAAGGGCGTCGACCTCTTCACCAAGGTGTTCCTCTCCGGCAATGGAGCTTCAGCATCTGCAAAGACCGGTCTTGGGGTGAAGGCGGAAGGCCAGCTCGTCGTGAGCGGAACGGAAGGTTATATCCTCGCCCCCGCGCCTTGGTGGCTCACCTCGTATTTCGAGGTGCATCACGAGGATCCCGACGACATCCAGACCTATGAGGTCCCCTTCCTCGGACAGGGCCTTCGTTATGAGATCAGCAACTTCGTGCACCTCGCGCTGCATGACGAGGACCGCTATCCCAAACTCTCCCCCGAGGAATCCATCGCCATCGCCTCCGTGTTCGAACGCTACATTGCAAAGCGGGATGCATAATGCCAGCCGACCTGGGCCACCCGTCCGTGGGACGCCCGTCCGGCGTGGGACACCTGTCCGGTAACTGTCCCAAAATGGGACAGTTACCGGACAGGTGTCCCACGCCGGACGGGCGTCCCGTCGAGAAGACGGTCCTCATCGCAAATCTGTCGGTCAATCCGGGAAACGGGCTGCTCGTTGAGGCAGACGGTTGCTGGACCAACTGGGAGCCCATCGAGCTCGGAGCAGGAAGTACCATCGCGCCTGCCCGCGAGGGCATCGAGCTGCGCATCTGGTGCTACGGGAACCGTTTCGATGAGGCGCTGGCCCGCAGCTACGCTTACGACGAGGAATCCAACTGGACGACATTTTTGCCCGACGAGGGATCATGTGACTGGATTTGCAGCCCTACAGCCCCGTGGGCCTGCCCGTCCGACCGCTTCGTGCGCGTGACTGTGCGGGGAGCTTCCGAACCTGCAGTGCTCGGAGACGCCGCATCCATTCAGGCGATTCCTCCGGAGCGGACTCCCCTCCCCAAGGACATCAACGCAGAGATCGATCGCGTCTGCTCCCGCGTGGAGGAGCTCCGCGAGCCGGACGACCTCGTGCTCGTCCTGCTCTCCGACATCCACTACGCCACAGGCTGCATCTGGCCCGACACCGCCCGCACTGTCCAGACAGTTGCCTCCCGCATCCATCCTGACGCCATCGTGCAACTCGGCGACCTCACCGACGGCATCGCACCGGCACGCGTCACCGCCTCGTTCGTCAGCCACGTGCTCGATGACCTGCAGGCCTGCGACGTACCCGTGCTCGGATGCACCGGCAACCACGACACCAACTACTTCAAGGGCAATGCCGAGCAGCTCTCCGCTCACGAGGCTGCACGGCTCTGCACGGGCAGGGATGACCTCTGGTATTTCAAGGATTTCCCCGCGAGTAAGGTGCGCTGCTTCTTCCTCAAGTCATTCGACCACAACCGCAAGGAACGCTACGGTTACGAGGCCGAGCAGGTCAAATGGCTCCGCCGCGAGCTCCGACGCACCCCGCACGGCTGGCAGGTCATCGTCTTCTCGCATCTCACGCTCCACGCCAGCCTCCACTGGTGGAGCAAGACCATCATGAACGAGGGGCCGCTCGTGCGCGCGCTCGAGCGGTTCAACTGGTGGCGCAGGGGTGCGCTTGCCGCGTTCATCCATGGGCACAGCCATGTGGACCAGGTCTACCACAGGGACTCGTTCCCCTGCATCTCCATCGGCTGCACCAAGTTCGAGGATTTCCAGGAGTGCAAGCCCTGGGGATCCACCACACCCGCACGTGAGATGGGCACGGCTTCGCAGGAACTCTGGGACGTGCTTATCCTCAAGCAACGCGAGCCCCGCCTTCAGCTTATCCGTTTCGGTGCCGGAGACGATAGGAGCGTGACCTGCTATGATCGCGCTCGATAGCAACATGCTGCGGGAGCTCCAGCTCACAGAGCTCGAGCTGCTCCAAGAGGTGGACCGCATCTGCACGAAGCACGCGATTCCCTACTTCATCATCGCGGGCACGCTCTTGGGCGCCGAGCGCCACGGGGGATTCATCCCCTGGGACGACGACGCCGACGTTGCGCTGCTACGACCCGATTACGAACGTTTCCGCAGCATTTGCGAGCAGGAGCTCGACACGGACCGCTTCTACTTCCAAGACCACGTGGTAACACCTGGTTACCGCTGGGGCTACGGCAAACTCCGCCGCAAAGATACGGTCTTCCTGCGCGAGCATCAGGAGCATATGCCCTACGAGCAGGGCATATTCATCGATGTATTCCCCCTCGACAGCGTCCCGGAGTCGCACGCTGGGCGTACCGTCTGGAATTTCATGTGCTTCTGCGTGCGCAAGGTGCTCTGGTCGCCCGTGGGAGCTGTTGCTGCCAAGACGGCTCCTGCCCGCGCATGGTTCAAGCTGCTCGCACGCATCCCCGAGCAACGCGTGAAGGGCTGGCTCAATACCCTGATCGCCAACGCGTCTCATATCGAGAGCCGCTGGGTGCGCATCCTCACCTTCCCCACCCCTAACAGGGAGTGGGGCTATCTGCGAGAATGGTATGAGCACCGCAAACCAACGGTGTTCGAGGGCGTCGCGTTCCAAGGCATCGAAGATGCGGACGCCTACCTCACCTTCAAGTTCGGAAACTGGCGCGAGCTTCCGCCCGAGAGTCAGAGGAAGACCCACCCCGTCACGGCGTTCAAGCTGGTAGGCAAACCGGAGAGGCACGCATGAGGACTGCGGAATTCATAGAGCAGATCGAGCGCCGGGGGTGCATCGTCTTCGGCACGGGATTCGTCGCCGAGCTCTTCCGCGATGCTCTCGCTCAGGCGAACCTCTCCTCCTGCGTGCAGGGATACCTGGTGACCGCACCTTCGGAGGGCGCAGCCTTCGACGGTCTCTCCGTGCATGCGGCAAGCGATTCGGCAATCGACCGCTCCGCGCTCATCTGCATCGCCGTGCACGAATCCAACCTTGCCTCTGCAGAGGAGACACTCGCACGCGAGGGATTCGCAAACACGGTGTGGGTCTACCCCTTCCTCCACGATCTGCTTTACGGCGAGCCGCTCTATCGCGACGTATCCCTTCCGCTCGAGATGATCCTTTCCCGACAAGACCCGTCGAGCAACTGGATCGCCGTTCGTGCCCTCGCCGCACAGGATGCACTTACGGGCGAACGTGCAGGCCATGATACCTATGTGGCGGCGCAGGCGCTCCACTGCAGCGTGGAGACGGCAGAGAAGCGCTATGGGATGCTCTGCGATCTCGTGGAAAGCGTGCGGATGAAGGGCTTCGACCCCTCGCAGCCTGTCCTTGTCGACACGAACCTCAACATCATCGACGGCCTGCACCGCGTAGCCGTGGCGTGGGTTTTGGGCATCGCATCCATCCCGTGCCAGATCGTTGCAGCAAACGATGCCTTCGGCCGCCTCATCACCGAGAGCAACAGGATGCCCGATGCCCTGCTTGCTCAGGCTGGGCTCTCCCAAGAGCAGCTTGCAACGGTACATGAGATCCGCAGTCAGATGGCACCACGCGCAGCTGCCAAACCCGAGATCACCATCATCATGCCTGCCTACAACGTTGCGGACTACATCGACCAGTGCATGGAGAGCATCGTTACGCAGACCTTCGGCGATTTCGAGGCGCTGCTCATCGACGACGGATCCACTGACGGCACGGCGGAGAAGTGCGATAGCTGGGCTGCCCGTGACATCCGCATCCATGCCATCCATAAGCCCAACAGCGGGGTCTCCCCCAGCCGCAACCTGGGCATCGAACTCGCGCGCGGCACGTATCTTGCTTTCGTCGATCCCGACGACTGGCTGGACGAGCGTTACCTCGAGCTGCTTCACGATGCAGCCGAGGCGGAAGGCGCGGACTTCGCCGAATGCGACATCTGGCGCTACGACAACCGCTCCGGAAAGAAGATCCACCGCTTTTGCGGGCAGCGCATGGGGGTGCGCTACACGCTCGAGGAGCATATGAAGTACGGACCCACTGCGAGCTACAAGGCCATCTCCAAGCGCAGCCTCTGGGTTGACAACAACGTACGGTTCCCAGACTGCTCGTTCGAATCGCCCGCCATCTATGCCCTTATCCTCGCTCTTGCGGGAGACAGGAGCACCTATATCCCCGAGCCGCTCTACTACTACCGCCGCTTCCGACCGGCCTCGCTCGTCGAGACGGCCTATGCCAAGGCACCTGGCGTTGCGGACAACACGCTGGGCGTGGATGCCATGGCACACCTCATCGCGCAGTTCAAGGCGCGCGGCATGTACGAGCGGTTCGAGAAAGCCATGCCGGGACTCGTGGCGTGGCGTCTCAACGACATCCTGGCCATGCAGTACCATCGGCGCTCCGCCGAGGACTTCGCCGAGCTCGTAGCCAACCAGCGGCGCTTCCTCGAGCAGGCGTTCCCGCAGCTCCCCCAAGGCGCCTATATCACCTGGGGCGGATACAACCTCAACAAGATCCTGCAGCATCTCCCCATGCTCAACGATCCCTCATGCCGCTTCAACTTCTCGAGCATCGCCGCCATCGGCTTCGAGGGTACCGGCGGTATCGTGCACCATGCCAACCGCTACCGCGAGATGATGCTGCAGCGCGAGCTCGACCAGACCTTCTGGACAGTGCTCCGAGAGCAGCAGCCACGCTTCATTTTCATGGACCTCATCGATGACCGCTTCGACTTGGTGGACTGCGGAAACCGCTATCTCACAGCAAGCGATGCCTTCGACGGGGCGTCGATAGAGGGTGTGACGCAGGTTCGTCGCATCGCCTTCGGCTCCAGCGAGCATCTTGCGATTTGGCGCGAGGCCTTCTCGCGTTTTGTCGAACGCCTGCATGCCGAAGCGCCTCAAACACGACTCATAATCGTTGAGAACTACCTTTCGGATCGTATTGGCACGCTCGAGAAAACTCGTGAGTTCGAAGACGCAGAAGGCATCCGCAAGGTGAATCGTGCCCTAATGATTATGTACGGTTATGCGCGCACCGCATGCAAAGATGCAGTTGTCATCTCTGCGTTCGAATGCAATGATTACTTCACCGATGAGGCTTACGAATACGGCGCATTGCCGCAACACCTCAACGATATCGTGAACCAACGCGTTGCATGGCTGATCGAAAGGTCCATCATCGTTGTGAAAGGACCGAGTTAATGACACAACCGTATCGCATCATCATCTATGGTGCAGGATTCGAATATGCCACCGTTGCCAACACCATCCTCTCGTTCGTCGAAAAGGACCAGATTGAAGTGCTGGGAATTATGGCGGGATCGCTTCCGCAAAGCGGCACGCTCGACGGATTCCGCATTCTCCCCAAAGAAGCGCTCTGCGACCTCGAATTTGACTATCTGCTTCTTTGCCTCAAGGGCGATCCCAGGGATGCCGTTCAAAGCATTTCCCAGACCTATGGCATCCCCCGCGAGAAGATCATCCGCTCGTACGTCCTGCACCAGCCCGGCTTCGACTTCGAGCGCTACATACACCTGCGCGAGAGCAACCTCACAATTGTCGCGGATACCTGCTGGGGCGGCTTCATGTACCGGCGCCTCGACCTGCGTTGCGCTTCGTCGTTTTGGAACATCCACATCTGGGATGCCGACTACCTTCGCCTGCTCGAGGACCTCAAGGGACATTGCAGCGAGGAGCTTGGGTTTTCGCACTACTGCCCCGACTATCGGGGGAGCCATACCCATCCCGTGATGAAGCTGGGCGATGTCCGCATCCACTTCATCCATGTTGACACTCCCGACGAGGCCTGTACGCAATGGTACGAACGCGTGGGACGAATCAACTGGGACAACCTCTTCATCATGATGTGCACGGAGCGCAGGGATTACGAACACACCTTCAACAAGCTCTGCGGAAATACGAAGGGCATCTGCTTCGTCCCCTACGAGACCTCCGAGCCGCATTCGTTCCATCTCATCACGAGCGCTCATGCTGACGCCTTCCATGCAGCGGTCAATGAGCCAGTCAGGGTCTACTACGGAAGCGCGGGATATCCCTTCGACCCCGTGAAGCTGCTACTCGGCGAACCCGACTTTTCGCGCTACAAGCCAGAGAGGGGTGAGCTGACAACATGACGCGACCGTATCGCATAGTTATCTGGGGCGCGGGGCGCATGTATTACGCCGTCGTCAACACCATACTCTCCATCGTCGAGAAGGGGCAGGCCGAGGTACTGGGCATCATGGCGGACTCGCTCCCACAGAACGGTGTGTTCGATGGCTTCCACATCCTTCCCAAGGAAGCGCTGTGCAGCCTCGAGTTCGACTACCTGCTCCTCTGCCTCAAGGGCAATCCCAAGGACGCCATCCAAAGCATCGTCGAGACGTACGGCGTTCCCCGCGAGATGATTATCCGCTCGTGCGTTATGCAGGAGCCCCATTTCGACCTCGAACGCTACATCCGCCTGCGCGAGAGCAACGTCACGATCGTCTCGGACCTCTGCTGGGGCGGCTTCATGTACAGGCGCCTTGACCTGCGATGCATGTCGCCGTTCAGAAACCTCTTCATCCACAACGATGACTACTTGCGCCTGCTGGGAGATCTGAGGGAATATTGCGGCAAGGGGCTCGTGCATGTGGGCTTCAAAACGGATCCCGAAACTGGTGTGTATCCCGTGATGAGGCTCGGCGATGTCGAACTCCGCTTCAACCACGCGAAGACCCCCGAGGAGGCTGCTTCGCAGTGGCACCAGCGCATCGACAGGATAAACTGGGACAACCTCTTCATCATGATGCACACCGAAGACAGAGAGCATGAGCACGCCTTCAACGAGCTCGAAGGCTACGAGAAGATGATCTGCTTTGTGCCCTACGAGACCTCAGAGCCTCATTCGTTCCGTCTGATTCAACAACCATCCGAGCCCTTCCATGGCATGGTCAACTTAACCGCTTATAGCGCCGCCGTAGCAGACCCCTTCGACCCCGTGAAGCTGCTGCTTGGCGAGCCCGACTTCGCACACTACAAGCTGGAGGAGAATTGCCATGCCTGACGTGAGCGTGATTATTCCCGTTTACGACGTGGAGCAATGGTTGCCCGCTTGCATCGACAGCGTGCTTGCCCAGACGCTTCAGGATTACGAGGTCATCTGCGTAAACGACTGCTCGCCTGACAACTGTGCAGCTATCCTCGCCGAATACGCTGCCCGCGATTCGCGCATCCACGTTATCAACCTTGAGAAGAACGGCGGCCAAGGCATCGCACGCAATGTGGGGTTCGAAGCCAGCACGGGCCGCTACGCCTACTTCCTCGATTCCGACGATATGGTTGCGCCCGAAGCTCTATCCGAGCTGCTCGCCTGCGCAGATGAAAACAACCTCGATGGCATCTTCTTCGACTCGTCTGCCGTGTTCGACACTCCAGAGCTGGCCAAACGTCACGAGTCGTATCCGGCTTGCCACACAGGCTCCTATCCAACGGACGTGATGCGCGGAATCGACCTCTTCGAATCGTTCGTTGCCCAGTACGACTGGACTTGCTACGTACAGCGTCAATTCTGGAACTCTGATTACCTGCGCAAGAATGGCATCGTATTCCCGTATCTCTCGCCCCACGAAGACGAGGCCTTCGCTTTCGAGGCGATAGTACGTGCCGATCGCATCATGTACCTTCCCAAACCCTTCTTCATCAGGCGTTATCGTGCAGGATCTGCGATGACGAGCAAGATGGGGCTCAGGAACTTCATGTCATATTTCCAGGCTCTCGACCTCATGCTCAACATCTCCCACAACCTCGGCCTGGACAGCAACGAGGTCAGGAGCAACATCGGACGAATCTTCTTCGCCTGCAAGCGTCTGTTCGAGCAGCTCAAGCGCGAGGGGATCGACCCAGGTGAAAAGCTTGCCCAAGACCCCAGCCTTTTCAGCAGCTATCTCGTTTTCTCCTCCTCGCAAGGCTTCTTTTTGCATTACGGACTTCTCTCGCCCTACGTCAATGAGCAAATTGCACAGTTTGAAAGGCTCTATATCTATGGTGCGGGCGCCATCGCAAGCGACGTATTCGACATGCTCGCGCTCACTGGACATGCAATCGAGGGGTTCCTCGTCACGAGTTTGGACAAAAACCCGTCCGCCTTCAAAGGACATCATGTCCGCGAGCTTGCAGAGGTTCCCTGTGACCGCGATGCGCTCGTCATCGTGTCGGTAACCGACGGCTATCGCGCTGACGTGGAGCAAGCACTCGACTCGGCAGGCTGGAATTATGTGTACTTCAAGGATGGAAGGGCGTAAGCAGATGTCAAGCAATCCTCGCACGATAGCCCTCTGGGGATATGGCCGTTACGGAAAGCGTTTGCTCGAGATGATCCGCAAGAACTGGAGCGATTATTACGTCGTAACAGAGGTGTTTGACAAGCAGATCGACAAGGATGGGGACACTGTGCTCGAAGGAGGGATTCCGCTTCTCAGCTCCGAAAAGGCACTCTCAGAATACAAGGCAGGCCGCTTCGAGGCACTGCTTGTTTCCGTAGCAGATCCGTCCATTTATAAGCAGATCACGCGCGAAGCAGAATCACTGGGCATTCCGACTACCAGGCTTGTCTCCAGAAATGATTTCCGGACATACGAAGAGTTCGATGGTGCGATTGCCCACGAATACCCCTATGGCTACACGATTCACGAGTACAGCAACCTTTACGGATTCTACAATCCTCTCTGCCAAAGACTGACGCAACCCTATCTGTTCGATGAGAACGGGAAAGGCTTGCGAGATATTTGGTATCTCGAATTTACTGGTGCAGAGCCCAGCGTCTGGAACCCCGCTCGCCCATTCGACCTCCGAGGTGCCAACGTAATCCCCCTTGAGGGAGAGTACTTCCTCGGCATCGGCATGTATTTCCGCAACCTCTGGCACTTCACCTACCAGACCCTCGACAAGATCGCGGTGATGGAGAAGGCGGGTTTCAAAGGACGCTATCTTCTGGCACGTGCGGGCTTCACCGTACCGCTGCTTTCCCTGCTCGGCCTCGATCTTGAACGCGTTGTGTGGCTCGAAGACCTCAATCCAGATGCCATCTATCAGTTTGAGAAGGTCTTCGCTGCGGAACTCCCGGATATCTATGATAGCAAGCCGTCCATCGATGCGCTTCTCGCTCTTGGGCGTATCATCAGCGAAAACGTAGGAGATGACGGTAGGGAGTACCCCTCGCGCCTCTACGTTAAGCGCATCGGCATCAGGAAGTTGCTCGGTTCGGACGAAGTGATCGAACATTACGGCTTTACCACCATGATTCCGGAGGATTATTCCTTTGAAGAGCAGATTCGCTTCTTCAAGCACGCTGATATCGTCGTCTCTCCCCACGGTGCTGCTCTCACCAACACGCTCTACATGAAACCGGGTTCGGTGGTCATCGAGACGTTCAGTAATTCATGGATAGTTCCCGTCTTCGTGAACGTCATCCATGCAAAGGGCATCCACTATCTCCCCATTGTGGAGAAGACCGATCTGGCGCATGCCATAGTTCCCGAGAACGTTTCCGACTACTCCGTTGATAACAACATCCTCTCCAACGTGATTGAGTCTGCAATCAAACTCGTCGGTCAAGAGCTCTTGCCATGACATCCTCCGCGCCAATAAGGACGTCTATCATCATCCCCGTCCTCAATACGGCGGCATATCTTCCCGCCTGCCTTGACAGCGTCCTCGCGCAGACCGACCCTTCGTTCGAGTGCATTATCGTCGACGATGGCTCTACTGATGGGAGCGTTGAAATCGAGCGGTTCTACGCTATGCGGGATGCGCGGATTCGTATCATCGAGCAAACCAATTTACGGCAGGGAGCTGCACGGAACCGGGGGCTTTTCGATGCTCGTGGAACATTCATCTATTTCATGGATTCCGATGATGTCATAGAACCCGAGCTCCTCGAGATATGCTGCAAGCGCTGTTCCAACAACTCGCTGGATTTCATGATGTTCGATAACACTCAGTTCCGTTCAGAGCCAGGCGACTCCCCAGGGCTTAATACCTTCGGTTTCGGTAACAGACAGGGCGTTTGCACGCAGGAGATCACAAACGGGGAATCATTTTGGCTTGCATACCATCCGCAAAACCGTCTCCCTCCGTTCTGCTGGCTCCAGTTTTTCAGAAGAGATTATCTCGTTGAAAACCACCTCTTCTTCAAAGAGGGGTTATTCTATGAGGACTGCGAGTGGATTCTTCGAACATACATGGCTGCTCAGAGAATCCAGTATGTGCCCATCACCCTCTACCACTACCGCGTTCGCGAGGGCTCTGTTGTCAATTCCCCATTCGATAAGCTGCATACCGAGAGCTGTCTCACAATCCACGAATGCTTATCAAACATGCTGGATACCTGCACGGAATCCCAAGCGGAGATGATGCTCAGCGGTTCTCGGGTCATCGATTACCTGATCAGCAGATCCCACGAATTCAATCCCGATAAAGAGTTGATGAACCGCATCTCGGCAATCGAGGATGAGCTCATCGAAACGCTGTGGAATCCGTCGGCAGATACAGTCAGAAAGAGATTCGCCATCAGCACGCTCCTGCATGTATTCACCGGCACCGAGGATTGGCCCATGGGAAAGCCAGCTCCAGCGATTCCGAGACAGCTGGTTCCCCAGTTCATGTTCCCCGACCTTCCCCTTCCATTAGCGGGAAGAGCCGTCGGAATCTACGGTCTGGGAAATGTCTGCGAGCTCCTCTTGAACTGTCTGGGGCCCGATTTCGAGCCAGCGGCTTTCCTTGCATCCGACGCCTCCCCTGGCACCTTGTATCGAAACCGCCCTGTCATTCCGATAACCGATGCAGGCAGAATCGGACTGGAGCACCTTTTAATAGCTAGTTCCCGTTATCATTTGGATATGGAATCAGCCGCGAGACGCTATGCACCATCCGTGCCCCTCACATCCCCCGATCCGCTGATAGCGAACCTGCTTCTTCGCCATATCAGGAATGGAAACATGAGGTTATCGGTGTGAACGCTATCCCGCATATCGTCGGACAGGAGAGCTAGTCGTGGGTATCTTCGAACAACCGAAGACCTCAGTCATCATTCCCGTATACAACACTGAGAAGTATCTTTCCTCATGCTTGGAAAGCGTGCTTGCCCAGACGCAGCGCGAGATAGAGGTCATCCTCGTAGATGACGGTTCCACCGACGGAAGCCTTGCCATCGAACTATCCTACGCAGAACGCGATCCGCGGGTACGTGTAATCCAGCAACCCAATCTGCGCCAGGGAACTGCACGCAATCGCGGCCTTGCCGAGGCAAGCGGGAAATACGTCTACTTCATGGATTCCGATGATCTGATCGTGCCCGAGTTGTTCGAGACCTGCTATACGGCATGCGAGGAAGATGAGCTGGATTTCATCACCTTCGACACCGCAGGCTTTGTTGACGACCCCAGCGTCATTCGATCCGAGTTGTTTTCTGAAATCAGGGAGCGTTCCCACGCCGTTACGACCGAGATTGTGGACGCCCCAACCTTCTGGATGTCGGCTTTCCATGATGGATACCTCATCCCGCTCTGTTGGCTCGAGTACTTCAGGCGCTCCTTCCTCCTTGAGCATGACCTCCGCTTCGCAGAGCAAATCTACTTCGAGGACAATGATTGGATCGCTCGTGTCTTCATGGAGGCAAAGCGAATTCGTTATCTCCCGGAAAAACTGCATCGATATCGAGAGCGTCCAGGGTCAAATGTGCATTCAGGGTTCTCCCACGTTCTCGCGGACAGTTGTTTCGATGTCCATGAAATCCTCCTCGACCTCATGAGGGTAAATCTGGATGACCCAACCCGTGCCCGCATAATCCAAGATGTGAGCAATCTGAAAGATGCCCGTTTCAGGGAATTTAGTGTGCTTGAACCAACTGACGAGTTGATTTCGCGCGTCCGCTCATTCTCTGAAACCACCATTTCCCGTCTTAATGAGAGCGACGAGAACGACCTGCTCAAAACCTTGGATTTCCATGCCCTTTCATCTTTGGCAGAAGGAACGGAACACTGGTCGCGCGAACCGCTCGTTCCCCTTACGGAAGAGCTCATCGCAGAGGTGCTGTTCTCCAGACTGCCTTCTGAGGAGGATGCACACAGGCTTGGTATTTTCGGAGTTGGCATGGCTTGCACGCGTTTCATGGAGCACTTCGATCCCGGGTCACGCGAGCTCTTCTTCCTTGAGACCAAGTGCGAACCTGGCAGGATGGCTTTCGGAAAACCCGTCTATCCGATAGACGAAGCCGCAAACCTCAACCTTGACGCCATCATCATCACGAGCGCGAAATTCGCAGAGAGCATGAAGGAAGCCGTCGCCTCTCATCTCGGCACGGAGATACCCGTCTACGTGCTTCCACATGCAGTACTCTTCACGTAAGAGGTTTTCGGGCAGGGAAAGGGAAATCTGTTCAATGCTTTTTGAAGACCCGCAGACTTTCGTTCCTTCTTGCACGTAGAATGGAGACGCGGGGAAAGACCGCACGGGATCGGAACATGAGGTTGGAGCGATCGGATCGTCAATATGGGTGATGAATTCAGCTATATGGTAACGGGCGGCGCAGGGTTCATTGGCTCAAGCCTCTGCAGACACCTCATCGAAAAAGGCGCGTGTGTCACCTGCATCGACAACCTTGTCTCGGGAAGAACAGAGAATATCTCCGACCTTCTTGAGAACGACCGCTTCAGGTTCCTCGAACGCGACATCACCGATGCGGGAGTATTCGACGATTTCGACCATGTCGACAGGATCTTCAATCTAGCCTGCCCGGCAAGTCCTCCATTCTATCAGGCAGACCCCATCGGAACGCTCAAGACCTGCGTGCTCGGCGCAATCAATGTGCTCGAGCTGGCACGTCGAACCGGTGCCCGTGTGCTCCACACCTCCACGAGCGAGGTGTACGGAGATCCCCTGGAGCATCCCCAGAGAGAGACATACCGCGGAAACGTCAACCCAATCGGAATCAGGGCATGCTACGACGAGGGCAAGCGCGCAGCCGAGACGCTTTTCTTCGATTACCACCGCGTTCACGACGTGGATATCCGCGTGGTTCGCATCTTCAACACCTACGGTCCCGGCATGCGTCCCGACGACGGACGCGTTGTGAGCAATTTCATCATGCAGGCGCTTACTGATGAGGACATCACCATTTATGGAGACGGTTCACAGACACGCAGCTTCTGCTTCGTCGACGATATGGTGGAAGCGCTTTTGGCGATGATGGACTGCGATTGCTTCAACGGACCCGTCAACTTGGGGAATCCCGGCGAGTTCACCATGCTGGAGCTGGCGCAGAAGGTCATCAACCTCATCGGTTCCTCATCGCGCATCATCTACCTCGATCTTCCTGAAGACGACCCGACCCAGAGAAAACCTGATATCGCACTTGCTCGCGAGCGATTGGGATGGGAACCCAAAACCATCCTCGATGAAGGGCTTGCACGGACCATCGACTACTTTAGGACCGTCTGATCATGTCCGACAGCCGCATCGCAAATCGTGTCGACATCGTGCAGAGCATGCCGGATGGCTTCCTCCGTGAAACCGACTACAGGATCGCCACATTCGAGGCTTGGTGCAACAAGTTGGAAGGGCGCTGCGTAGGGCTCTACGGCACTGGTGCAAACGCTCGTCATATCCTGGATTCGGAGAAGTTCAAGAGCGGATCGACGATTGTCATCGACGATAATTCGGTTGGAAAGAACGTCTGCGGAATAGCAGCCGTCTCCTTGGATCAAGCGTTTGCCAAAGGTATCGACTCCCTCGTCATCGCAGCTGAATATATTAATGCACGCACTGTTTTCAAGCGCATCCAACAAACCTGTCGAGAGCATTCCGTGGACGTATTTGACATGTACGGAAACAATCTCGAGCAGCTTGAGAAGAAGATCTTGGACATGCTCGATAAACCACTCGCTGCACAGCTCGACGAATTGGAAGCATGCGATGTCATCTGCATCAATCTCGACTGCCTTATCCGCATGCGTGGTGGAAGAACGGTATCCAACTGCCTTCGGGAAAACTCCTCTTTGGGCTCATGCCTCGTCACGCTCATCCCCTATTTGAGCATACAGGGCAAAGAGCTTGTCTTCTACTCCTCCGACATAACGCTCTGCAGGGATGCTGCCCTCGACGTGCTCGAGGACATACCGCTTCCTAGAGCATGCACCTTGCTGCTCTCAAGCGAAGTGCATTCGGTTTCCGCAGGTGGCCTATTCCGTATCGTTTACGACCGGTTCCCCGATGCCCGCATCGTACATGTCGAACTTCTGGACCAATCTGGGCTCATAAACTTCTTGATGCCCCTCGTCTACGGGAAGGAGATCATCCCCGCCGATCTTCTCCCGAGCTCATGCAGGCCAAATCGGTCAAATCTCGATTCGGCGACCGGATGCACGGAGCCTCGAGAAGACAATCATGCAGAATGCCGGCTTTCGTCATGCATGGAAACTGCGCTACCTGAAATAGCAGACGGTTTTGGAAGCGTCCTTTCGCCCACCATCGGCATCGTCGCGCAGCTTGCCATTGGCTTCACGACATGGCTCGTTCAATGCCTCTCGCTGCGGAGCAACGAGTTCGCAGAGGTGCTCTTCACATCACGTGATGGCTATTTGCTCAAAAACCTCTATGACATGTTCAGGGAAACGCACCCCGAAATCCCCCTTCCCGCCTCACGCTACTTCTACACTTCCCGCAAGGCGAGCGAATCGGCCTGCGCACCGAAGGAAGGATGGCTCGAAAAGCGGATGTGCTACCTCGAATACATCTCCGCATGCGGGCTGAGGGCAGGATCATCCTACGCTTTCGTCGATTTCGTCGGCGCAGGCACCTGCCAGCGACAGCTTGAGCCTTTCGCTCCATTCCGTCTGCTCGGCTTCTACTTCGGTTCGCGTATCGGACCAGCGCTTTCCTATATCACCGAGGCGAACTGCTATTTCGACGAGACGATGCAGGCGTTCCATTCCCGATACCTCATGCTTGAACCCTATCTGAGCTCTCCCGAGCCATCTCTTGACGGTTTCTCCACAAGCGGAACACCGATATTTGCAGAGGAATGCAGGCCATCCGAGGAAATCCGCATCCTGCAATCGGTTCATTCCGGAGTCTTAGCACTCGCAACAGAGTACTTCACGCATTGGTACGGTTGGGGAGATGTCATTCCATCAAGCTATCTCAACGCCCTGATGCCCGAGCTCGATCGTTGCGACACGTCCGCAATGACGCTCTTCAACGATATCACCGGAGAGAAGCTCTCAAAGAATATCGAGGAGAACAAACGCTCCTTTGTTGAGCGCGCAAAGAAGATTGAAGAATCTTCGGCGCATGGCGGCAATCCCGATGCTCTTAAGCTTGATGCTACCCACAAGCGGCTGCTTGAAACGCTGAAGGCATTTGATGCCCTCTGCAGTCAGCATGGGCTGACCTACACGGCATCCCATGGAACCCTGTTGGGCGCGATTCGGAACAAAGGGCTTATCCCCTGGGATGACGACATCGATGTGGTGATGCTCCGCGAGGACTACGACAAGCTGCTCGCACTCTCTGGAACAGATGCGATTCTTTCGCGCTATCGCCTCCAGACACCCCTCTCAGACTGCAAGGATTTCCTCGGAGGTTACTCCAGGTTCCTCGATCTATCCGAGGCGGAGACTCCTTCCGACGACGTGTCCAACGATTCGGTGGGCATCATCCACATCGATATCATGCCGCTCGACAACTGTCCGCTAGACGAGCGTACGGAAACCAAGCAGAGGAAAGCTGTACGGAGATGGCAGAGCCTCATCTATGCAAAGACCAGCGACCGCGACTTCCACCTCTTCATGGAAATCGATCCCAGGAGGATCAGCGCGTACTACATCCTTGCCGATTGTATGAGCTACCAGCAGCTCTATAGGGGGCTGCATGCAGCATGCACCGCAAGCAAACCCACAGGAAAGCTTGCCATCCTCGTGGGAAACAACCTGTCGAAACTGTCAAAGGAGTGCTTCGCGCTCGACGATATTGCCAACTCCATCCGCGTGCCCTTCGAAGACGGCACCATTCCCATTCCCCAAAATGCAGAGAAGTGGCTCGACACCTACTATGGCCCCGACTGGAGGGATGGGCGGCGGAAGAAAGACTCACCCAAATAAGACGATCTTTTGGACTAGCCCCTCTTGATTCCGAGCAGAGCGTTCTTTCTCGCAACGGCAGCGTCATACAGATTGTGGTATATCGGATTGAGCATGGCAGCAGGCTCAATGGTTTTGCAGGGTACGCAAAGAAGCAAGGTACCTTCTGCATTTAAACAATGCAATGAGCAAGGGGTGGCATATTCTTAGGAGGAGATACGCCGCTTTCTCGCGCGGGGGGAGCGGTACGGTTGCGAACTCGCTTGACAGCAGGTAGGAGCGGACGTCTTGTCGCTCTCGGGCGTGCTCCCCGCCTAACAGGTAGGTGCTGCAATACAGGATCCCGGTAACGATGATCGACTGTCGCGCCGAAGCTGCTGCTTCGGGGCACATGGTCTTAAGGGCTTCGTAGCGTTTACGATATTGCAAGAAACGCCATTTGCATGCCGAGTTATCTTTTGAGGCGGCTTTCGTGATGGCATCGGAACGTTGACGATAGTGGTAAAGCGGCTTATCAAGCACAACGACGCGCCGCGCGCGTGCTACAGCGCGGAACGTGGTGGCTACATCCTCCCATTTCTCACCTTCGGGAAATGAAATCCCAGCGTATAGTTCACGCAAACAGTATTTATTCCATGCATATGGCGGCAATGCGAGGCTGGCAAGGCCCGTGAGGATTTCGTCTGGCATATACGTTCCAGGTTCAAACGGGCACTGTTCCACGAAGGAACAGTTACCCATTTCGTACTGGGCTTCGAATATGACCATGTCTGCCGCTGTTTGCTCGACAGCTCGTATGGCTTCTTCGAGAGCGTTTGGAAACAGCCAGTCGTCGCTATCGACGAACGTAACCCATTCGCCTTTGCATATGTCGAGGCCGGCATTGCGGGCGGCGCTCAATCCCGCGTTATCCTGATACAGGTATACGATGCGATCGTCGGACTTCGCGAATTCCTCGCAAATCGCGGTTTCAGCCTCGTTTCCCCCATCGTTTATCAAGATAAGCTCGAAGTCTTCGAAGCTCTGACCCAAGATGCTGTCCAAACAGCATCGAAGGTACTTCTCCACATGATAGACGGGAACGATAACGCTAATTTTGGGGGCTTGCCTAGAGAAATCGCTCATTTTCACCGCCAATCACTTTCTGGAGAAATGCTGTTTGGCGTTGTCTCCCCTCTTCAGCTTCTTATGAACACTTTGCACGTAGCCGAGGAGGTGCAGCTTCGAAAGAATAGCTTTTGCACATCTCTTCACGTTGTAATGCGCCTTCATGCGCATAAGCTTACAAGCGGTCGAGACGGAGCTTCGTTCTCCCACAGCCTTTTGGGGCCTGGCAACTTCGTAGATGTATGGTGGCAAAGGCGTGTTGCCACTGCCCCAATGGACCAAGTAAGCCCAAGAATGTACAGCGTCTTCGTACTTGTTCTTGTAGCTGACTTGACCTCTCGAGAAATCCGACGAGAAGCTGGTGGCGAGAGGATAGAAGCAGATGGGAGCTTGCTCCCTGTCAACCGGTTCGAAGCCATGGACTGCCATGGCGAGCGCGATCACGGGCTCGTCGGCAGGGTCTTTGAACTGGCGGAACGTATAGCGATAGTAGTTCTCCAAGACATGGTCACAGGTGTTTGCGAACGCTTCGAGCTCCTTCGTCTTCCTGATGAAGTAAACTCCTCCGACGAAGTCGGGTATGAACTTGATCTTCTCGGCGTATTCGCCCACGTCATCTACCTTGAACCAGGCATAGCGATAATCGGTTGGATAGGTCAAACCAAACGCGGTGAAATCCGCAGCGTTCTCGAAGAAGCTCCAGAAATCGTTCAGATCGCGATAGGCGAGGTTATCCGAATCGATGAAGATGGTCTCGTCGTAGGGAGCAAGACGCGGCAAAGCGAGCTTGTCCAAATACGAACGACGGGGATTGTCCATTATCACAACATCGTCGAACAACTGGGTGTACTCGTTTTCCACATCGCAGATGATTGCGAAGGGCAGAGGATCAGCGGAATAATGCCTATAGGACTTGAGCAAGTTGACGGCAATGATGTAGAAACGCTCCCTGCCGGTTGCAATTGTTACGAAGCCTCGGCTCATCGCGCCTCCACATCAACATGCACAGCCAGCCCCTTGCGGATGCTCGAGGAACTCTGCTCTTTGGTATAGGGGAAGAACTCGATGGTTGCACCGAGCTTCTCAAGCTCGCTTTTCTCCCACGCCCAAGCTTCGTTGCCCGCGTAATCGTCACCCGAGAAGAAGCAATCGAACGGCCTGCGCTTCCATTCCCTGATACGCGATGGATCGTCATCTATCAGGACGACCTCGTCCACCTCGGCAATTGCCCCGACAATCTCCATGCGCTGCTCCTGCGGAATGGTGGGGATGATGCTCTTGAACTTCAAGACCAGATCGTCGCTCATCACTCCCACGCGAAGAAACCTGCAGCGCTGTTTTGCCCGACGGATCAGCCTCAGATGACCCACATGGAAGAGATCGAACACCCCCATAAGCAGCCCGACATCGTACGGCTTTTCCCTGCCACCTTCCAGAGAAGAAGCGTCAGCAGACTCGAGGAGCATTTGGCGTCGACGAGTCGCTTTCCGTGCATCGAAGCTTTCCCATCCGAGCAGTTTCCCATAGCGTTCGAAGTTGCGGTTCTCATTCACAAAACGATCCTCGACCTCAGCAAATGCATCCCAAATGCGTCCGAGGCCGAAGCGCGTCTTCATCATGTCGAGGGGGATGGAACGCTCGGCCTGAGGGAGATGGATCCATGTGTAATGGATTGCTCGGAAGAGGATGTAGAGCGCAGGGCAGTCCTCGATCATGAACTCCTGGTCGAAGAAGAGAATCCTGCCATCGATCCAGAATGCGTTATAGGGAACCATATCGATGAAGCCATGCCTGAGGATCGGCCCCAGCTCATCTGCTCGAGCGCCCCAACGATTGAGAGCAAACCCATCATCCACATCGGTCTTGTCGGACGATTGCAGGATATCGCGATAGAGCTTATCGAACACAGCAAGGAATTCTTCAGGATTGCCGGGGAGCAGGCGTTCGAGATGCTCCATAAGAGATTGCTCGGTGACAAGCGGCATGCGGAGCTCCTCACCACGGAGCTCCTGTTCGATGACGAGCAGCCCTCGCGTGCGGAGCTCCTCGCCGCGCTCGAAAACAGCCTTAAGCGAAGCGGTGCCTTCGGGATAGGCGGCTCTCTTCGACGCGGTTCCATCGGAGAAGAGGATTGTGATGAACGAATGCTCCACTCCCCTGTCGAGCGAAAGGGCAACATGGCATGCATAGGGCTCCAGAGGGGCTGCTTCCTTGCAATACGCTTGGAGGAAGTAGTTCGCAACGCTCATGAGCATGCCCTCGTGCACGATAGCACCATAGAGGTCGTGCTCCCAAGCGATGAGGGGACTGTAGGGATCGCTGAGCGGAACCACACGATCTTTGATGCCGCTTCCAGGGATAAGGCCATCCGTATAGATGGCCTGGGTGAATGATGCGTCGGGCAACGCACCGTATGTCCTTACGCAGGTTAACCCTGCGCCCTCGAACAGCGTGCGCATGGTCGCAGGCCCATGCAGAGATGCCCCGTCGAACGTAAGGGTTTCGAACGGTTCATGCACCGCGGCGTCGATTCCCCCGCATAGATATTTGATGCCGAAGCGGTTCCTGAACCCCACGAGAAGCACTCCAGCGTCCGAAAGTCCCCTTGCAAGCTTTGGGGAGATCGATCGCAATCCTTCCTCGCATTCCTGAATGTCGAGGACAACGATGCAGTCGTAGATCTTGCCGGGTACCAGCTGGTAATCGACGGTCTCGAATCGTTTCGCAAGGATAGGGCCGAATGCCTCGCAATCCGTTCCGAGGAACAGCGCCGACGCCCCCTCCTTGAAGGGATACCACGCAAGAAGGGCCTGCCTCAGCTCGACAGGTATCTCATCCCGATGGCTCGCAACATGGATCATGCCCTTTTCCGCAAAAAGAGAGCCTGTCTTCGGGCTGTCTTGCCCAGCTATCTTCAAGCCCCTCGGCTCAAAGGGATCGCCGAAGGTCTCTGCGACGAAACGGCCCAGTTTGCCGCGCTCATCGATGGTTTTGGCGGCCTCGATTGCTTGGCCGAGACCGTATGCGCAGGCGATGTCCCGCGCAGACGGGATGAGGACCGCCTTGATGCCCAGCTCTTCGGCCGGCTCGATGTCATATGGGATGCTATCCCCGATATGTGCGACTCCCCTCGCTCCATCCACGGCAGCCAACAGCGTATCGAAGAGGCCATCCTGTTTGGAGCATCCGCAGTCGCATGAAACCAGCAACCTCTCATACCCAGTGATGCCGTTATCCTCCAGAATCCCGGAAAGGATTTCCTTGGGCAGATACATATCGGACACGAGGAACACGCGTTTCCCCGTATCGAGCGCCGATTGGAAAACATCCCTAACGGGAATTCGGGGAATGATGGCTTCCCGCTCGACCTTCAGCTCGAGTTCCATGAGGGCGTCGCGCTGCTCATCTGTCAGTCCATAATGCTCTTGAACTATGCGATAGATGCCGTAGATATCCGAAGCGAAGGATTTGACTCGAACGTCGCCAAATCCTTGGACAGGCAGCCCTCGGTCGCGCGCCTCAACCTCCACGCGCGCGAAGACATCCTCGGGAACGAGCGTCTCCCGCTGGATGAGGGTGTCGAACACATCGAACGATATGACCTCGCACGATTCGATGGCATCATCGAGCGTCCGTCGCAAAAGCAATGGATCGAGCGAGGCATACGCTCTCGCCCTGTTCCTCGAATCGTCTGCGGCATATCCCAGAGCACCCAAACACGCCGTGCGATACGTAGAGACCCCGTAGTAACGCGGAAGGATGCACTCCTTGGGAATGCCGTGACCGATATTCAGAATCCGTGCCTGAGGATACCGTTCGCAGATCGACCTCCACGAGCCATCCTCGCCCGAACGCATAACGAATACGTCGCGAACATCAACGCCTTCGGGCACCAACCCCGATGCAACCAGAGATTCGACCTGCACTTGCTCGTCATAGGGGCCATGGCCGATGAAGAGCACTGTCTTTCCTTGCCTGAACAGCTTCTCCACCACACGCCCGATCCTCCGATTGGGAGCGAGAAGGCCCTCTCCATCGGGCGCATTTCTATGCAAAACCGTGTTTGGGAGTTCGAAGACAACAACATCGAACGGGGCAGCGATGGAAAGCCATTCGGAAACCGACCGCGCATGCTGCGCATCGATTTCATTGCGGACCGCTAGCCAGTCGAGGCCATACATGTCGAAGAGCGCAATTCCCCTCTCGCGGCAGGAATCGCCGATCGCCTTGTAAACCTCCTCAGCATGCCTGACCCGCTCGGTCAGGATGATGGCATCTGGTTTCTCGGAAAGAAGCCTCTCCTCAGCCCAAACCTCTTTACCGCAAAAGAAGCCATCATCCTGCTCCATCGATGAAACCGCCACGAAGTGGAATGCAGCATCATACTCCCGAATGATGGCCTCGGCATATTCGCGCGTACCATGCAGCACAATACGCTTCCCGCGCAATGCAGCGAGCTTCTCCCCAAAGCCCGCAAGCACATATGCGACTTCATCCGTCATCATCCGCGCCTTAGAATCTCCGAACGGTACTCACGAAAATCACGCTGCATGTCGCGGATTACCGGCCCCTCCGCCTCGTAATGAGGGGTACGTGCCCACTCTGGGGGAGGGGTCATGTAGTCACCGTACATGATGCTGAGCAATTTGTCATAGTTCTTGGGCACAGCGAGCTCGCAATCTTCAAACGGTACGTGGACCAGCTCATCCCAATCGCGACCATCGAACTTACCTGCAAACTCCACTGCGTCGATGGTGCCGATCCGCTCCGCATGTTCCGGATTGCGAACAGAGGCCCCAATGAGCAGGTTGCTCAACCATGCGAGCAGGCCAAAGGGAAGCCTGACGATTATCTTCTTTGCGAGCTTCTTCCAGCCACTCCCCGAATGACCCACGGCATTCTGGCATCGATAGAACTCCGCCGCGCGAAGACGTCGCGCAAGCTCGATCATCTTGGTCTGCGCCTTTCTGCCGAAATCCGTCTTCGCAGCACCGATCATAGGATAGATGTCGAGGTAGGCTCCCCAATGCGTATCGATCGAAGCAGCGAACACCGGAAGCACCGTCGTTCCATTTGCATAGACCTTCGCCCATGGAACGATGGCGTGCATGTCGTTCTCGGGAGACCTGAGTTCGTACTTGTCGGGAAGGCATTTCGCAACTTTGAGAAATCTTCGGTAATCTGGGAGAGGCATCATGAGATCGACATCGTCATCCCAAGGGATGAAACCACCGTGGCGGATAGCCCCGAGAAGCGTTCCGCAATACAGCGAATAGCGAATGCCGTGCGCATCGCAGAGAGCCGCGACCGCCTTGAGCATCTCGAGCTCTACGCGCTGAACTTCTCTGATAGTTTCCTCATCGGACACGTTTCCCTGCACGCCCTTCATTCTCAATTAGTATGCGTTCTCAATCATACCAAGATTGAGAACACTGCCATGTACCGCAATTACACCAATACAGTTAAGGAATACAAGAAATAATTAATAAGCGTTATCATTCATGGAGTTGGTGATTGTACACGGGAGCATGAGGCATGCCGATAATTGTCAGTACATCAGATGATTTCACCGATCTAAAGCTGTCCTCTCGGAGAATCATCATCTACGGTGCAGGCGCCTATTGCATGAGGTTGCTCCGAACGATGGAGAGCTCGCACACATTCAAACTATCCAGCATCGCATGCATCATCGACGGCAACCCGAAGAAACAGGGAGCAGAACTCGAATACGCCGGAAAGCGCTTTCCCATCTGCTCTCCAGACGTTCTCCGCTCCCTCGACCCAAGCAGCCACGTCGTCATCATCTCCAGCAGGAAGTATACCGACCGTATGATGGAAACGATCCTGCAAACCATCCCTTCGTCGCCTATGCCCGTTATTGCGGATTGTTACCGCATCTTCCGTTCCCGATACGATACGGTCGAGGAGCTGCTCGCATCCAACCCGATATCACAGGACGGTCTGCGCCACTCGGAATGGTGCAAGGACGAGAGCACGGTGCTGCATCTCTTCCATTCGACGTTCGAACATGTCCATGGAGAAATAAAGGCGGATTTCTTCTTCCCTATACCAGGCGGTATGAACAGCCTCTTGATCGGATACGAGGTGAATGGGGAGCCGTTCGTCTTCCGCGTCCAACGGATCAACCTGAAAACTGGTGGGGAATTCTTCAAAGGGAATCCATCTTTTGCGACCGAGCTCATTAATACTGTTGCTGAGGCGGGAATAGGCAAAGAGCTGCTTGTCTATCAGGATCACCAGGGCTGCAGGATCGAACGGTATGCAAGCCCGCTTACCAGTGCAGATATCGAGGCGGATGGATTCATGCCCGATGCACTCGCTCAGCTTAGGAAGCTCCATGCAATCGAGACGCCCTACCCGTTCAAGGCAAGCATCCTTGAATGCTGGTGCAACCTCCATGTGAAATCGCTCACGAAGCTGTTTCCCTGGCATGCGGAAAAGCTCTTGGAGCTCCACTCCATCTTCCGCGAACTATTCTCCAAATATCAGAAGCTCCCCTTCAAACCCTGCATCTGCCATGGCGAGCCGCAGCTGACTAACATCGTCCGCTACAAGGGGAGCCTTGTGCTCATCGACTGGGACTGCATCACCGTGGATGATCCCCTCTTCGATGTGTGCACCCTCCTCTTCAGCACGATGATGCGCAGATGGTGGCCTGAAGAGATGCCCTATGGAGAGATTCAGAAATCCTTCTATGACAGTCTCGATGAGACCCTGCGGTACTACTACGAGAGGCCCTGCACGGAGCTGGAGCACACCCGGGCGGAACTCGTCGCAAAGGGCATCGAGATACACAAGCTGATGGAGAGCCTGGCGCTGACGGGCAAGCTCGACGCAGATAGATACGATACCGTGGTCTCCTCGTGCTCCAACGTGGTTGCGTTCTGACGCAATGCGCTAAGATAGACAGATGCAGAGCTACCATGTGCACATAGAGCCGAAGACCGAGGGATTCAGCCTCAACCTCCGCGAGGTTTGGCAATACCGCGACCTCATAATCCTGCTCACCAAGAAGGCTTTCACGCTTAAATACAAGCAGACCATGCTCGGTCCCGCGTGGATTCTCCTGAATCCGCTCCTTTCGAGCTTCGCCTATCTCTTCATCTTCGGCATCATCGCGGGAATGAGCACTGATGGTGTGCCTCAGGTTCTTTTCTACCTTACGGGCACAGCACTCTGGACGCTGTTCTCCTCCACCCTCACCGAGAATGCCCAGACGTTCATCGCCAATTCCTACATGTTTGGCAAGGTCTACTTTCCCCGGCTCACCGTATCCATTTCCTACGTGTTGGTGAACCTCATCATCTTCGGCATCCAGATGTTCATGGTGGCTGCGCTCCTCGTCTTCTTTACGGTACAAGGATTCATTGCCCCCCGATGGGAGCTTCTCATCGCCATCCCCTTCGTGCTGCTCCAACTGTGCATCCTCGCCATGAGCCTGGGCATCATCCTTTCGAGCATCACCACAAAATACCGTGACCTTCAGATCCTGGTCTCGTTTGGCATGACGCTCTGGATGTATGCGACGCCGGTTGTCTATCCTGCATCGCAGCTTGTGGGAACTCCGCTCCACACCGCAGTGATGCTCAATCCCGTATCGTCGCCCATCGAGCTGCTCCGTTACATCCTGTTGGGAACCGGAACCGTTGAGCCATTGTTCGTAGCCATCAGCATTGCCTTCACGTTCGTCTGCGCTCTTATCGGCGTGGTTCTCTTCAACCACGTCGAGAAAACCTTCATCGACACGGTGTAGCTATGGAACGTGAAATTGCCATCAGCATCCAGAACGTGCGCAAGCGCTATCGCTTAGGCCAAATCGGCGGCGGCACACTCCAAGGAGACATCAAGGAGTGGCGTGAGCGCAGGCGTCTTCTGCGCGAGGGCAAGCTCACCGCTGAGGAGGTGCGCAAGCTCACCACCCATGACGATTTCTATGCACTCAAAGGCATTGATCTCACCGTGCGCAAGGGAGAAACGCTCGGCATCATCGGCAGGAACGGAGCGGGAAAGTCGACGCTCCTCAAGATCCTCTCCCGCATCACCGCACCAACCGAGGGTAGCGTGGACCTCTACGGACGCGTTGCATCCATGCTCGAGGTAGGTACAGGTTTCAACGGAGAGATGACAGGCAGGGAAAACATCTACCTCAACGGCGCCATCTTGGGCATGTCGAGGCGCGAGATCGACGCCAAGATGGAGGATATCATCGACTTCGCCGAGGTGCGCGACTTCATCGACACCCCGGTCAAGCGCTACTCCAGCGGCATGTTCGTGAAACTGGGCTTCGCCGTCGCTGCGCATCTGGACAGCGAGATCATGATCATGGACGAGGTACTCGCGGTGGGCGACATGGCATTTCAACACAAATGCCTCGACAAAATGCGCGCTGCATCCCGTGAAGAAGGACGGACGGTTCTTTATGTTAGCCATAACATGAGCACTATCAAGCGTTTGTGCGATCGCTGCATCGTGCTCGACAAGGGCAGGATCGTCTTCGACGGCGACGTGGAAAAGGCCATCGCCCTCTACTTGGGTGCAGGCGATACGCTTCTGCGTACACGCTATGAATACGACAGCGGGTACCGCCCATACGACAGACAGCTGCGCATCAACAAGCGGTTCGAGATGAATTCGCTCTGCGCAATCGATGTTACCGAACCTGTATTTAACGTAGACGAGAAGCCGCATCTCGTGCTCACGTGTACGGCGCTGAAGCCGCTCCGCCAGGTTGGATTCCGCTTCGAGGTGCGTTGCGAGGATGGAAACAGGGTCGGCACGATGCTCTCGGGCAATTTCGTCGACCTCGAGGAAGGCGAGAACCGCGTGGATATGGAGCTCGATATCTCGCACCTCGTCACGGGGCAATACAGTGCCGACCTAGTGGCTTACCTGCATGATAGCTATGGAAACGAGGATATCCTCGACGGCGTGTATCCCGGCTTCATCTTCAATGTGGAAGCACCGCTCTCAGAGAGCAACTACCTCGATTGGCACCACCAGTACTGGGGCTATGTGCGTCTGAACGATATGGCTCTTCGCACCGACAGCTAGTTGTTCCAGAGACGATGCGAAGCTAACATCTCATCACTCCGCAAGCCTCCGATAGATGCAGCTTTCCCCCACGCGCTCGAGGTGCATCGAGGCGGGGTCATCAATCTGCTCGTGTGCATCTTCCGAAACGACGAGGATACCGCCCAGCACGAGCGTCTCGGATAACTTGCGCTGAACCAGGACGATGGCCTCATCATTGAAGAACTTGATCACGTTTCGGCAGGAGACGACGTCGAAACCTCGCGGGTAGTCATCCGTCAGAAGATTGACGTGCGAAGTCTTGACCATGCTTCTCAGATGCTCGTCGAACTGGAATTTGGGTGTATGCAGCACGCGACGATTATCCGACGGGGACACATCCGAGTATTGCAGTGCATGGCAGCGGTAACGCTCGGGTATTTCGAAAAGCGTCGATACGGGATACACACCCTCTTCGCACTTCTGCAGCATCTCGTCGTTGTAGTCGCTTGCAAGCAGATCGATCTTCTCTGCGGGCAGATAGTCAAGCAGCGTGAGGAGCAGGCTATAAGCCTCTTTGCCCGAGGAGCACCCCGCGCACCACACCCTCAATGATTCACCACCCCCACGCGCAGCAAGGGTGGTTCGGATGCACCTGCGTAACTCAGGCCAGACATCCCCACGAAAGAAGTGCGACCCAACAAAGGTGAGATTCTCCTTCAAATCCGCGAGTTCATCATCATGTTCGAGAAGGAACGCATAGTACTCCGACAAACCCTCGAAGCCCTTTGATACGGCACGATCTTTGAGCCGCTTGACAGCACTTTCCCTATAACCCGCAAGGTCAGGAATCAGGCCGACGATCCTCTCGAACGCGGCATAATCGGACTCTGCCGGCTCAGTCCCCCCGTTCATGAGCGATTTCGCTTTCACTTTGAGGGAGAACAGCTGGTCTTTAACCGCCTTCGTCGCCCTAAAGCCGGCAAGGAACAGCTTGTTGTACGTTTTTCCATTATCTGGCATGCTTCTACACCATTATTCGTTCTCGTAGGTCTCACCAAGCTGTACAAGGAACTCGCGAAGTGCATCGGCGTTTCGAAGTGGATTGTCCGTTAAGAGCATCTCGTAGGAACGAATGGCTTTGAGCCGTGAAAAAATGGCCTTGAACGACTCTTGAACGTTCTCATTAAGTCTGACCTGCTTTGCTGCCGCAGACACCGCATCCATAAAGGGGGCTACCGAGCGCATCGAAATGACCTGAGGGGTAGCAGAATCGCAAATGACTGGCAAAATCAACGCTCGAATCTCAAGCCCTTCTCGCGCAAAATTGTCGAATGACGTGAGATCGACAATGAATTTGTCCTTCTCAGCCATATGGCAAACAATATGCTCACGCATCGCAGGCAGCATCTCGAGTGTATCTGGCTTGAGATACCCCGTCGGAAACGTTGGGTATCCGACAAGCTGACCACTCCTGGTGACAAGGGTGTAGTCTTCTGAGACATACTCCAAACCCGATAGCAGCGCAGCAAGAGCCAAGGTGGACTTTCCCCTTCCTGAAGGGGCCGTGATTAGCGCTCCAGTCCCATTCGTCCCCACAAGAGCACCATGGATAAGAAGGAATCTGTCGTGAAGCCACCATTGGATCTCGTTGGTGAACGGTTTTGCAGCGCAGGCCTCGGGCGTGAAGAAGCCATTCTCAAAACAGATGTATGATTTGCTGGCGGTTTCGTCCCGCGCCGTCAGCCTTCCGTTCGCGCTGTGGAGAGAAATTCTATAGCCATCACCTTGATGGTAATGGATATGCCGTTTGTCGAAGGGAACCATGCTTGAAGCCATGAGACACTCTAGTGAATCTTCCCAGAGGAAGACGGTCTCGTCCGCATGCTCAACTGGAGACGAGATGAACAGTCCCAGGTTCAACCGGATGATCTCATTCGGTACGATGCCCGCAAATACCAGCTTGACGGAATAGCCGTAGATCGATAGCCAGATAACCGTCTTTTCGCCAGCAACAGCGAAACGAGTGTCGAGCAGGGAAAAGAACTCCTTGCCGTTAGCCATGCAACCTCCCGTCTTTCGCCTTTGCGGCAAATCGCGACAGCCCGGCGCGCGTGATGAGGCGCAGGCGCGTCTGCCTGAGCGGGCTCTGCTCATAGTAGCTGCGCCAGATGTCTCCGAGGGGTATGTCGGAGAACATCCACGGTTTCATGAGGCCGCAGAAGTGGATGATACGGGCATGATCCCGCGCTGCCGAGAGAGCCTGCTCGTCGAGCGGGCGATTGATCTTGAAGTTGTACACATCGGGATCCGCATACCCAATGCGGCCGCAGAAAATGCAGTTCACCAGATCCTGATCTGCATACTTGAGGGGAATGCCGCGGCTGTAGACCTTCAGCATCTCGCTCCGAAGATCGGCTTCCCGCCATGCGTCTAGGTTGATGAGCATGACCCCCGCATTGATGTATCCGGAAGGATCAATTCCCAGAGCAACGCATTGCTCGGAAATGTCTTTCGGGATCTCCCCTGCGTAAGAACAGGCGATAAGCGCGTTTTTTCCGAAATCGATTCCATAGAGCTCGCGAAGGCTACCCGTCACAACGAGATCCGCGTCGAGCCAGAGAACCCTGTGGATATCGCTGGGAAGCACATCGCCCGAAAGCAACCTGAGGTATGTCTCGCGGGAGATATACGACGCCGTGGGAAAGTCCTCGAAGAAGGAGTCGTCTACAAGGAGCTGCTCCATCCTGGCGCTCGAGTTCTCGACGAACTGCGCTATCTGCGTGCGGGAAGCATCGGAAAGGCCTGTATAGAGCAGCCAGACAGTGATCGTTTTGGGATCGTTGTGCATGAACAGCGACGTGAGCATCACGGTAAGCGGCATGGTATAGGCATCATCCACGCTTACCAGGATGTTCATGGCGCCGCAATCACTCATGGGCTCCCCCGCGCTTCTGGGACATCTCCCAGACCGCCTTCATCTTGGCATAGGAGGTACGGCGCAACGGACGGTTCGCAAAGGGGCTGCGCATGTAATAACCGGTCCAAATGTCCTCGAAGGGGATGTCGGTGAACTGCCAAGGTTTGACCGACCCAACGTAGTGGATGATCTTCGCAACTTCCTTGAGCTCGGGGATGTCCTCGGGCATAACGCTGTGGATCATGCAGTTGTATTCTCGCCAATCCGCTGTCTTAACGCGCCCGTTGAAGACGAGGTTGGTGAAATCCTGGCCGGGGAACTTCATCTGCCGCGGAACGCTTGCGATCTGGGCGATGCGCTCAGGGATGCCCATGTTGCGCCAAACCTCGAGATTGCAGAGCATGACGCCTGCATTGAAGTACTGCTCGGGATGCTCGATACCGATCATGGCGCAGTCCTCGAGGATGACAGGGCGCATGGCCGACCCATGTGGGCACGCGATAACCGCAGCGCCCTCGAAATCGGAATGGTAGAAGGACGAGATGTCGCCGTTCACCACCATGTCAGCATCGAGCCACAGGATGCGGTCGACGTCAGCAGGGAGAAGCTCGCCTGCCAGCAACCTGAAGTAGGTCTCACGCGAGATGTACTTCTTGGTGGGAAGGCCGCGGAACTCGTCCTCGCCCACCTCGATGAAGATGACCTCGGCTCCATGCTGGGCAGCGAAGCGCCCGATGAACGCCTTGCTCTGCTCCGAGAGGTCCGACCACAGGAAATAGATGGTGATGGGCTCGGAGTTGTTCTCGAACAGCGATTGCATCAGCACCGTGAGCGGCATCACATAGCCATCGTTGGTGCTGAGCAGGATGTTCATGGAGCCGGCCATGGGCTACTCCTGCGGAAGAACGGGCCAGCCCATATCGGGATCGACCTCGTGGATGGGATCGACCATGAAGTAAGCGGCGACATCGTCGTAGCCATCCATCTCGAACGACAACCCACCTTCCGCGTCGAGCGCAGAGCACTCCATGGCGGGCAGGTTGGCGGGCGCCTCGCCCTCGTACTCCTCCATGATCTCCTTGTCGAGCACATCTGCGAGGAACGCATCGAGCTTTGCAGCAGCATCCTCGCCGAATAGACCGGCAAGCGCAGCGGCAACCTCCGCAACGCTGTAACCTGCGTTCAAATCGTCAACCGCAGCCGTCGCAGCCGCGTTGAAGGTGTAGTAGGATCCCGTCTCGATGGCGAGTGCCACCAGCTGCCCATCGACGCTGTCGACGAACGCCTTCTCGTCATTGAACCTCAGCATGATCTTGGACTCCCCGTTTTCTCTCCGCCCAGACCTTCGCGCGTTTGCGGATAAGGCCCGGAATCTCCCAAACATGTTCGATATGGTCGTAGCTCTTGAGTCTATCCTGCAGCAACGACACGTACGAGCGAACCGCCGCAGGAGTTGGATCCGCCAAATGGTAGCTGCAGGCATTCTCATAGTAGATAAGCCTGAGTGCATGGATCAGATGGCGCGGTGCGGAGGACGCCAAGAAATCATCCTTGGAAACGGCAAAGCAACGCATCCCCGCTTTGATGCGCCGATACACCCGCCGATCGATCCGTACACCCGCTAGGGTGCGCAGCTCGGAAAATCCATCTGGAAGGAAGTGGCCGATAAGCGCTGCAGCGATCACCAGTTCCTGCAAGACTCCGTACTCGCGGGCATGCTCGACAACGGTCGCGTACGAGAGCTCGTAGCGCTCGGAAAGGTCGATGCAGTCGGCAAGCCAGCTGATGGAGCCCTTACCGTTTTGAAGCATGATGTAGTTGCTCGCCGCATTGGTGAGGAGATTGAGGAAGGTGTCCTCTGGCGAGGGAACCGAGAAGGTGACGCCGTTCTTCGTTATCTTTGACCCGCGCTGCACGATGGTTTCTGTTGGCTCGTCGTGATGCACGTTGCCTTTGAACATGCACCAGTGCACATCGACGCACGGCTCATCTCCTACGGAGATATCGACGGAGTGGCTCCAGTAGCCACCGATGCTGTATCCGTTCTCCTCCAGCACGCGAAGGCATTCCGCATACCGGTCTTTTGGAACGGCGAAATCGATATCGGTCATCTTCTGGGGAACATCGGGAAGCAGCGCCATACGCAACGCTCCACCCCGCATGATCAGCATGGGAATACCTGCCCCTTGAATAACACCCATGATCTTGAGCGCACGCGACATAAGCGTCATGTTCTTCACTTGGAAGAGTCTGCGGATGCCCTGAAGGCGGGGAGCAAGCTCTTCGGGAACATGCTTCCAGGTGAACCGAGCACCCAAGCGAGCCAGCATGCAGTTGAAGGAGAAGCGCTCCCCATCCAAATCGATGGATAAGAAGAACTGCTGCCACGCGGCAGGGTCCTGCTCCTTCTTAGCATAGAGTCGTATGAGTTCGACTTCCTTCTCCTGAACCCCCAGGTTGCCGCACAGCAGCTCGACCGTACGCGCCGTGTAATCAGCTCTTGGCATCGCGCTGGGCCTTCCGCTGCTTGATGATGGCCATGTAGCTGGCAAGCTGGGTCTTGCGGTCGCGACGCCCGAAATTGGTGCGATGGTAGCGGCGCATGAGCGTGACCGCATCTATGTTGAACGTCACCACTCCCGCATCCTTCATACGCAGCATCCACTGCGCGGTCTCGGAGCTGGGAAGCGACTCGTCGTACTTTCCCACGAGGTCGTACACGCTATGCCTGATGAGCGTGCAGCCTGCAAGCATGCGCTGATAGGGCTCGGGATTGATCTTGAGCTTCGCCGCCTCCTCCTCGGTGAGGTCGGGCGAGATGAAGTCCTGGCAGCGCGAGCACACCATTCCGGCTTCGGGATGCTCGCCTGCAACGGCAAGAAGCGACTCCAACGCATCGGGAAGAAGCACGTCGTCGGCATCGAGGTAGAAGATCCATTCGCTTGCGGCATGTGAAAGCGCAGTGTTTCGGCTCGCCGCCTGGCCACGATGGGGCATGCGGATAAGCGAAGCCTTGACCCGAGCATCACCCTGCTCGAGCGCTTGGCTTGCACAGGCAGCGCTGTCGTCCTCGGATCCGTCATCCACGACGATGAGCTCTGCCGGGAGTACCGTTTGGGCGAAGACGCTGGCAATCGCCTCCGTTGCATACGACCCAGCGCGGTACATGGGGATGAGCACGGATATGCCCGAAGCATATGCAGATGAACTATCAGCTGAAGCAAATGGACCAACCAAAGCATGCCCCCCAACGAATGTCGACGATAGGCTGGCCTGCTCTTGCAACAAGAAACAGCGCAGACAAAGCATCTTAACAAAGATAGTATATACGCTCTAGCAGGAGCATTTTCGCGCCAGCAGGAGTCCCGCCTCCCGCTCTTACCTTATCTCACCTTGCGTGAAGCACTTTGGCAGGGTTGCCTGCAACAACGGTATTTGCGGGAACATCGTGGATAACCACAGAACCTGCCCCGATAATCGAGTTCTCGCCAACGTCTATTGGGCCAATGACAACAGCATTCGCACAGACGTGCACGCCATCGTGGATGGTCGGATTACCGCCATGCCTACAACCGATGACCACCCCCGCCCCGATGCAAACGTTTTGCCCCAGCACGACGTTACCGATGACGACCGATCCATGGAGAAGCCTCAGCCCTCCCCCAATTGATGTGGCGTTGATCTCCACGGACGGATTGGGCGGAAGCGCCTTCATACAGCGGTTAAGCAAAAATTTTCCCGTTGTTCCGAGCGTTGTACAACGGGAGCACCGATAGTAGAACACAGAGCGGAACAGAGCACTTCGGTACAAAAGGCCCTCAAGGCAAGCCGCCGTGCCCATGCCCTGCCGTTCAGCATCCTCGAATCCGGAATAGCTCTTCGCATCCGCAAGGACGAGCTGCTGTGTTTTGGAGTCAAGGATCTTGAAGAGCGGGCCGCAGTAGCGCGTGCGGTACCCGTGAAGGACCGTCCTCAGCACCTGCTCAACGTTCCTTCCAGACATTGCAACCTTCCCTATCTGCCGTCCTTCGTAACGGTTCCTCCCTCGACGCGATAGATGATATCGCAGTTCTCGATGGTGGTGAGGCGGTGGGCGATGATGACGAGGGTTTTGGTTCCCTGAATGGTCGAGATGGCGCTCATGAGCGCCGCCTCGGTCTCGTTATCGAGCGCGCTCGTCGCCTCATCGAGAACCAGCACGGGCGCATTGGTGTAGAGCGCGCGGGCAATACCCAGACGCTGGATCTGTCCGCCGGAGAGTTTGATTCCCGCCTCGCCGATCTCTGCATCGAGTCCATCCCTGAGCCCGTGTACGAAAGCGGAGAGCTGGGCCATCTCGAGCGCCTCCCAAACGCGCCCGTCATCTGTTGATTGCTCATCCTGGCCGAACACGACGTTATCGCGGATGGTGCCCGAGAGCATGAAGACGTTCTGCGGAATGTAGGCGAACTTGGCATGCCACTCACGCGATGAGGAATCGACGACAGAGCCGTCCATGAGGATCTCACCGCCCTGCGCAACGAGGAGGCCCAGCAGCACATCGACCAAGGTGGTCTTTCCAGCACCGGACTCACCCACGATTCCCACGGATTTGTTGCGGGGAATGACCAAGCTTACGTGCTCGAGCACGGGCTCATCCCCGCCGGGGTAGGTAAACGAGATGTCCTCCAGGCGAATGTCATGCTCGAACTGCGCTGGAACATTCGAAACGGCAGGATTCTCCGTCTCGGCAGCCTCCTCACGGGCGAGCGTATCCATAAGCTCCGCCACATGATCGAGCGACTCCTTTAAGTAGTTCGCATAGCTCGCAGAGCTCGACATGCTTCCCACATTCGGCAGCATGCGGGAGGCTGCGAGCACGAAAGCGGAGAGGATGGGCACCAAACCCGAAACGTCATTTCCCCGCGCCAACAGCATGAGGATGTAAACCAGCAGAGCGCTCACCGTGAGCGCCTCCACCATGCGCTGCGGAACACCCGAGAACGATTGCTCGATCAGGTGGGCATGGGCCAAATGCCGAACCTGCTTGTCGTAGCCCTTTTCGAAAAACGGCTCGGAATCACCTACCTTGACCGATTTGATTCCGCGCATCATCTGGAGGACGATTCCGTTGGCCACACCATGCGATTCTCGGTAGATCTGGCCCTGACGCTGCAGGAAGGGTCTGATGAAACGAAGGATTACCGAATACTCGACAATAAGGACGACCGTGAGGAGCAGTGCGATCCTAGGGTGGATGAGGAACACTACCACGGCCATGATCACCGAGATGATGAGGCACGAGAAGAAGTTCAGGATATGGCCAAGCAGCATGAAGTAGCTATCGCTATCGGAAGTTACGCTTCTCAGCACCTGACCGGACTCCGCATCCAAGAAGAAGCTGTACGGACGCGAGAGGTAGTAATGGAGCATGCGGTTCTGGATACGCACACGCACCTTCGACAACGCAAGATTCTGGACGTAAGACCGCCAGATGATGAACGCATTCTTGACGAGGAAGAGCACGATCATCACCACAAGGATGGCGCTCAGATACGATTCGCCGCTCCTGGAGCCAAATAGCGCCGAGAGAAGCGCACCCATCGCACCGCCCTCAAGGCGCGATGGGTCCATGATGCCCGAGATGAGCGGGACGACCAGCGAAACGCTGAACGATTCCATCAGGGCGCTGACAACCATGAGCAGCACGAGGGGGATGGCGTTCAAACGCTCTCGCCTCGTTAAGACGGAACAGGCTTTTCGGATGATCTCCGGCATGGATACCGTTATCCCTCTCCGCTCAGATCGCAATCGCCGCACTGTTCTCTCACATGATAGGTCACATACCATTCCACGAAACGGCGAATGCCCTCGCGCAAGCTCACCTGCGGGATAAAACCGTAATCGCGCTCGAGAGCCTTGGTGTCTGCGAATGTGAGTGGAACATCGCCGGGCTGCATGCCCACGAGCTGGCGATGGGCCCCTGCGTCGTAGCTTGTCGAGAGCGCACCCGCGCGTACCAGCTCTTCCTGCAGAATGCCGACCATGTCGATGACCATCTCGGGGTGTCCGCCGCCTATGTTGTAGACAGCATGGGGTGCAGCCGAGGGCCCCTCCCCGCCAAGTGGAGCGCCGCGCATCACGCGCACAACGCCTTCGACGATATCGTCGATATAGGTGAAGTCGCGCTTGCAGAGACCCTCGCCGAAAAGCTGGATGGTCTCACCGGAGCAGATCTTTTCCGCTGCGGAGTACACGAACATATCCGGCCTGCCGTATGGCCCATACACCGTGAAGAAGCGCAGTCCCGTTGCGGGGATTCCGTAGAGCGAGCTGTACGCATGGGCGAGGAGCTCGTCGCTTTTCTTGGTCGCCGCATACAGGCTCACAGGGCAATCGGTCTTATCGTCCGTGGAGAACGGCACCTTCTTATTGCCCCCGTAGACCGAGGAGCTGGAAGCATACACCAGATGCTCGACAGGATTTCTGCGGCAGGCTTCCAAGATGTTGTAGAAGCCCACGATGTTGGTCTCGATGTATTCATCGGGATGATCGATGCTGTAGCGGACGCCCGCCTGGGCGGCAAGGTTGACCACGACGGACGGACGCACCGCGGAGAAAAGGTTACCAACCGTGCGTGCATCCGCAATAGAGCCCTCCACGAACTCCCATGTGGACGAACTCGATTCCGCAGCCGCCTCCACCCAATCCAAACGGGCGCGCTTGAGCGCCGGACTGTAGTACGCGCTCAAGTTGTCGAGACCGACGATGCGGCTGTTCTCGGTAGATTCCAACAGGCGCACGCAAAGGCTTGCGCCGATAAAACCCGCGGAACCCGTTACGAGAATGGTTGCGTTGTCTAGCGAGACGGGACGTTTGCCCATGAACGACCTCCGAACGGCAATAATGACCGTACTAAGCCTAACCCACTTCTCGGCATCTTCTGCCCATTTATGAAAGAGCCCCGACCACGTTCACAGAAGACGTTCCCATGCTCGGACCGCGCTCTCAAGGGAATAGTCAAGGGCGCGGATGGTTGCCGCCTTTGCAATCGTTTCCCTTAACGCGGAATCATCAGACAAGCGGCACAGAGCAGAACACATGGCAGCTGCATCGCCCACAGGCACAAGCAACCCATCCTCACCATCGTGGATCAGCTCATCCGATCCCGTGCACGCCGTTGAAATGCACGGAAGCCCCATCATCATCGCCTCGATCAGGGCGTTCGACATCCCCTCAAAGTCCGAGGAGAGAACGAACATTTGAGCATCGGCTATCGCCGCGTGAACGTTATCGCAGAACCCCTCGAACCTCACGGAGCCGTCGGGGCAGCAGCTATCCGCAAGAGAGCGCAGGCTTTCGAACTGATCCCCTCTGCCGTATATGTGGAGCGTATGCTGCGGATGGGACGCATGGAACGCAGCGAATGCCCTGATGAGCATGGGGTAATTCTTCTGCGGATGGAGCCTGCCCACCGTGACGATCCTTTTTGAAGCGCTTTGGACAGCTTTCGAGGTGACCTCCACAGGATTGGGAAGGATGCGAGTCTTCGCCCTGATCATGGCGGGGTATTGGTTTTGGACCTTCTTGGACTGGAATACCCCGAAGTCAGCGAGAGCGAAGCTGATCTTTGATTTCAAGCGATAGCCGATTGGCTTCATGCTGGGGTCATTGCGTTCGCACACTATCCTGCGATGCCTGCCGATCGCCAGAGCGTTCATCAGGTTGGGGGCCGAGAGCATGCTTATGGAGACATCGATATCCAGCTGTTTGCATATTGCAGCGACAGACTTCACCCGATCGGCCCAAAGCCGAATCTTGTGGATTGCCCCACCCATAGGCAGCTTCCAATAGCTGATGGCCGGAGGAACATACAGGAGCTGCACGCGGGAATCAATGCTGTAGCGATTCTCCTTTTTGGCAAAATAGAATATCGAAACCGTGTGACGCTCGCACAGAGCGTTCGCGAGCCTGCACGCCACCCGCTCCGCACCGCCTCCTCCCAGCGAATCGACAATGAGCAGAATTCTCTTCCGCTCATCTATGGAAGCACCCTCGCGGCGCTTTCCCCTCTTTCGCGGAGCAAAGCAATCGTTCAGCTGAATGATGCCCTTTTCGTCTCGCCAGGCAAGCGGCTCGCCATGAGGCACCGATGACGCGTCCAGAAGCAGCGACGACTCCTCGAGAGCCCGCTCGCCTTCACGCCCTGCCGCCAGACGATAATCATCGTTTTGCGAATCTCCATTGCGCGCTGCAGTACAGAAGTGAAGCTCACAGGATGGATTTGAATTTGCACCGAAGCCCGCTTTACCATTATCGAACGCGATGCAGTTCCATGCCTCATGGACAACATGCTGTTCCTCACCGCCAAGCTTGAATCCCACACCTCCAGGCCTGGTCCGCATGCGCGAAGCATCCCCAAGGGCACCATTGCCATAGGCAACGCAGCAATCAAGCTCAACGGGACCCGTTTGCCCATAGAGCGCCTTGGTATACAGGTCGAATCCATCATCGATGTTATGATGAGCAATGCAGCGGAAGAAGCTGTTTCCGCTTCCAACGCGCAGCTTGGCGCCGAACCCGTCGGCATTTGAGCAATACTTGTCGCAGTTGTCATGGCTGTCGCACCCCACGATGGAATTGTGATGCGGCCACGAGCTGCGCAGAGCCCCGGGGCGCGATATGATCAGGATTCCCGTATCCCCATTTCCGCATGCTTCGCAGTTTTCAATGCGGTTTGCGCTTCCGAACACAGTGAGACCGCACAGCGGGCTGTTCCTGAACACAAGCCCATCTACATGCCAGAAGTCGGCATCGAGCACGAACAGAGGCTGGTCTGCTTCAAGAGACGATCCATCGATAACGACTGCCCTCGCATGCTCCGCCGCAACTGTGATCGGAGCTCCAATCTCACCGCAGCACCATGCGGGAACGACAAGAGGAGCGCGGGGGCGGTAAACACCATCGCCAAGCACAATGCGGGCACCGGGCAGGACGTGCGCGATGGCCTGCTCTATCGTCAGCGGATCATCCTTCGTACCAGCAGCATCGCTGTTCCCGTCGGGAGACGCAAAGATAACCCCGGCAGAACGGGAAGACGCGGGCTCAATCGAGCTGTCCTCCAAAATCGAGCGCGAGAACGGATAGTCGGGAACGCACATGGCGATTGTTCCCTCAGGAGTATGGCTCGCCTTTCCGGAAGTGGTGATGAAACGCACGTCCGATATGGTTATCCGCATGCCCCGTGCAACGGAAAAACCCACATAAAGGGTTTGATTTTCCTGCTTCATGAGAAAGTCGCATCCGAGAATGAAGATACGCTCTCCGTTGAAAGAAGCATTGAAGCCCTCATCCGTCTTTTCAAGCTCGAGCCGTATGGGCATGCCTGAAAGCGGGTCCAGCGAAGCAGAATTGAAACGCCTGCTTTCATCGACGACACGCGCCCCACTGATCCCGCACGCTTCGGAATCGGAGTGCCCGGAGACAATGCGCACGACGAATCCATGCTGCCGTTCCAGCCAGCCCAGCATAAGCTGATTCCTATGGCGGCAACTGATTCGCTGCGAGGCAATGGAGTCTGCAACCACGATTCCGAAGCCGCTTTGCTGGTCGATGCCCGCGTCGGTCGCAGATGCCTCGAACGTCGCACCAATTTGGAAGGTCTCCCGATTGGGATCGATTGCGCAGTAACAGAACAGGTAGCCGTCCTCCGAGTCGGAGAATTTGCCATCATCGCAGGCAAAAGAGATATGGTCGCCCATGCTGAGATGATGCGGTTCCCCTCGGTCAATCTCGAAGCAGCGGTCGTCCACACAGACGGTACCGTGCGTATTCCCCATCGGGACTGCGACCCATTCGAAACCGTCGTGCGCTGCTCCCATAACCTATACGCCTTTCACAAACAAAGAGGGTACACGGTGGCGGATCTCAAGTTGTACTCGGCGCATTATCCGTTTAGCGCACCATGCCAGATGAGCGATGCTCGGACTCGATGCGAACCACGCCCCCACATCGCGCAGATAGTGGTCTGAACAGCGACGCCATACCTCTTCATCTCCGCTTTCAATGGCGGCGAACATGCCTCGCTGCTGTTGAACCAATGTTCGCTGGAGCATATTCAATGCACAGGAGTGGCCGTGCTCATCGAGCAGCTTCCAGCACTCCGAAAAAGCCTCCACGGAGCTGATCGCCAAACGGGCATCAATCGAGGCGCTACCCGTCTTGTTTCCAGGCCGCTGTGATCGATACACGTAGAGCGCATCCTGAACGAACACGACCGAGTCGACGCGCATCAGGATCCGTGCGAGCCATGTTGTATCTTCGCAGGCAATCCGGCTATCGTTGAAGCGAATCGGCTGTCCCGCCTCATCGAGAATGGCCCTGCGCCTGAACAGCTTGTTCCACACGAAGGGGCTGTAGCGCATGTCTCCCATCTCTGGGAAGCAGTACGTGAGGGCCGTTTCCGAATTGGCTACAGTTCCCGTCTCAACTTCAAGGCTGCGATCGGTCATCTTATCCGAACTCAAGTCCAGCCAACCGCAGATTGCCACATCGGCATCCGTCTTCTCCAGCTGGCCGACCATGTCGGAAAGCATAGTATGCTCGATATAGTCATCGCCGTCTACGAATGCGATATACTCTCCTCTCGCAAGGTCAACGCTGAGATTCCTGGAGTCGTACAATCCCGCGTTGGCTGCTTTGCGGACGACGCGAATCCTCGGATCCCTTTCAGCCCAAGAGTCGGCTATCTCGCCCGATCCATCGGTCGAGACATCGTCGATGAGTATGATTTCAAGGTTACGCTCGCTCTGACCGATTATCGAGGCGATGCATTCATCAAGATACGGTGCCACGTTGTATACGGCAACGAGCACACTGGTCAGCCCTTTCACGACATCCGTTTCTGCCGCAGCCATCATGAGCCTTCCGCGGGGAGAGCCGTGCTGCCATCTTCCTGCACAAGATACGCGCGCCCATGATAATGGGTCGGACCTGAAGGAGGGCTCATGTAGTCCCCGTAGACGTTCGTCAGCCACTCATCGCAACCAACAGGTGCGGGGTACTGCTTTCCCCTGATTGTGACAGTCGTCGCCGAGGCAAAGCTCTCCGCACTGGCATTTTCCTTCATTGCCCATGCACCCCAGTAGTTCACAAGGGTATCGCCTCTGCCTGCAGCCATCTTGCGCTCAAGCCGCGAGATGAACCATCTGTAGGGCAACAATCCCAGAGAGACCCTGAGCATTCTGCGGATGGCATCTTTCACCTTACTTGCACGCGTGGCCTGGGCATTGATGACAAAGGCGTAGTTGTAGATCTTCACCCACCTGTACAGGCGTGCGACGGCACGATCATCAATCGAAGGTGCTGCGTCAAGGGGAAATACGTCAACAAAGACGCCATACGGCGTATCTCTCGACGTGGGCTCGACAAAAAGCGTACCTCTGCGGACAAGCTTCGCCATGCCATGCCGATAGTTCTCAACCCTGTTGTACCTGTAAAGCATGAATTTGTCGGAGTCAGCATATTCCCTGCAAAATCGTTCGTAGTCTTCACGTTTCAGAGCAACATCTATGTCGTCGTCCCATGGAAGCAGGTCGCGGCTTCTCAATGCTCCAATAAGGGAGCCGGCAATAACATAGTAGGGTATGCCTCGGCTTGTACAGAATGCATCGAACTCATCGAGGATCTCCAACGCGATGCGCTGGCTTTCCTCAACGGTGAGGGGCCTTGCGTTTTCTGGCGCAGCATGGCTATGAAGGACACCGATGCTCAAAGGTACGTCCACCATCCAGTCAAAGAAAAACAAGCGGTCGGCTTCAGCCCCGAACGGCTATCCGTCTATGAGCTCCTAATTCTATATTTTGTCCTATTATTTCCAAAATACGTACGGGATACACGGACTATATAGCTGCATGGTGATTCTGTGGCGACGATCACCGTGCCACGATAGGTGCAGCTCTCCGCCTAATCTTCCAACGTGCGAATCGTTTTCGCGGGCACGCCTCCTGCAAGCACTCCGTCAGCAACACTGGCAGCGACCACCGAACCTGCCGAGATGACACAGCCCTTCCCAACGTCCACCTCGTTCACGAACAGACTTCCTATGCCAATCCAGCACCCATCATGCACCGTTTGGGAATAGCTGGCTCCTTCGCCTGCCCTTCGTTTACTGCTGCCGATCTTGTGCCCGCCTGTTGCGAACGTGCAGTTTGGAGCCACATCGACGTTGTCCCCTATATGCACAAGCCCGTTTCCCTCTATATGCAGATCATGGCCGATCCAGGTGTTCGCACCTATCGAAAGGCCTGCGGCAGTGCCGATCCTGACTGGGCCCACCACGCGTGTGCCCGAGCCCACCTGTATGCCCGCACTTCTGAGCAGCATCCTTTTCGCACCGAAGAAATGGGTTCCCTTCAGCAGGTTCGCCAAACCCAGACAGACAACCCTCTTGCCTTTCGCAACCAACGGCGTCATATCGAAATCCTCCCTATGGAATCCCGCATGCCCCCGCAGTCATCCGCCGAATTCCTTCCACGGCGGGCATGATTCCACCAGGAGTCTCGGATAATACCCGCAGGACTGCAAGGACCCTCGCTTATAGCAGGAATCTCTCCGTTGTTCAAAACCTCCGCAAGGTCGCAGAAACGTTGGGAGGCAGTTCGCGGATTCCAGAGGGTTGCCATGAGCTCATGGGCACGATTCCCGATTTCTGAGATGATCTCGGGGTGCTCAAGCAGATAACTCACGCATCTGTAAAGCTCCTCGCTATCTCCATCAGCAAAGACCTTCCCTAAGCTTCCGTCGCAGCCAATCAGGTACGGAGCTGCGCCAACGAGTGAAGATGCCACTGGGCAGCATCCGTTGCCCATCGCCTCGCTCAGAACTGCGCCCCATCCCTCTTCCCGGTTGGATGTCAGCAGGAAGATATCGGATTCACCCATGATGCGTTGGACCATATCGTTTGGGATAGAACCGGTCAGGGAAACAACCTCATCGAGACCGTTTGCACGGATGTAGTCTTCCATGGCAGAGCGGAGCTCGCCATCGCCCACCATGGTGAGATGGAAGCTACGCCCCTCCCGCATAAGCCTCCGTGCCAAACGCAGCGGCATGAAGGGGCGCTTGAACTCGATAAAGCGACCAACCCAGAGAAGAGATGGCACGGCGGTAGGCCTGCGTTCAGCGAACAATTTCGTTGGAACACGGGGGAAATAGCCCCACTTCCAGCATCTTTGAGTTGGAAAACCAAAGAGGGAAAGATCGTACGACGTGAACGCGGATGCGCACAAAACGTGGAGGTTCTTGAAATCGCTGTAGCGAGTAAAGGCCGCATCAACTCTTGAACGTTTTTGAGGTACATGCCTGAACCAGAGCCCGCGCTTGAGGAGCCGTTCTGAGTAGATGAAGGTGGGCTTGTCGGACTTGCGCATGCGAAGATCGATGAGCGGGTCATTTGCGTAGGGAATGCCTATCATCACATCGGCGGAGAGCACAGCTTCCTGAGCCAAGGACGGATCTTCGTAGGCTCGTATGACAAACGGCTTCTGGTTCATATCTTCGTACCCGCTCGTAAGGCGTTTCATGTTGAAAGGTGAAGAGGCAATGAACTTGAAGTTATCGGCGCCAAGAAGCGCCTGCATCTCCTCGCAGAGCGGATTCTGGTGAATATTGAGGTAATTGCTGGCGAAGACAACGTTCATCTCGTGTTCCTTGCGGTAGCGGAAGCGCCTTCCTTATCTGATTTCACGACCTCGATCATGGGAAGAGCCGAGAGAAGGATCCAGTTGAAACACGAAGGATACGACATGATGCTGGAGAGGAATGATTCGCCTATCGACTGGAGCAGGACAGCGACGAGAAATGCTCTTGAGAGCGTTCTGTCGCTTCCGGAGTTCCCAAGCAACGTTGAGAAGACGAGGATTGCATAGGCGCAGATGCCAACGATTCCCATTCTGTAGAAAAGAGATACTATCAGCATCTCGAGAGCACCGCCGGCAATCGCGTTGAGCACTTTGATGTTCGATGAACCCAGATACCCGTATCCGAACCAAGCATGGGGATCGGTGAGGGAAATGTTCCGCAACGTCCTGAGCCTCAGTATAACGGGAATATCGTTTTCGAGCGCTTTAGCAGCAATGTGCGCCGCAACGACCGAGGCGATGATAACAGCAAAGAGCAGAAGCAGCCTGAGCTGCTTGCTTTTCATGCGCCCTTCGATTCTCTGATAAGCAAGAGCAAGGAAGAATCCCGCAACCATGAGAATGGATGTCCTGCTTCCGGAAACGAGAACCATGGCTGCAGACACCAGCAGACAAAGCGACCTGAGGCTTCCCTCCGCTCTGCTTTTCGGAGATCCAACCGAACACAGAATGAGCGCGATCGACGAAATCGCTCCAAACGAATTCGCGTTGGTAAAGCACCCCTTCAGCCTTGGCCTGCCAATGCTCGTATAGAATTGCCACTGCCTCATGCAACTCTCTCGGGAAATGTAGAGGAGGACGGCAATTGCCAGTGTTGTGAACACCCCTAACCACAGCATCTCCCTACGCGTTTTGATCAGCGAACCTGAGAAGCATGCGATGATTCCAACACCGAGGAACAAGGCGAGTGCTTGGACTGTCTGACCCGCGCTTTCCTGAAACAGCGTTTCGAAGAACAGGACGGCAACGGCAAAAGCGGCGAGAACAATCCTTGTGGAATTGATCTTGCAATGGAAGGAGCTCAGCAGAGAGATAGAGATGAGGAGGACAAGCCCGGGATACTTGAGATTGAACATCCAAGGGCCTGCAAGCTCAGCGCAGTCGCTGAGAATCAGAAGAAGGGTTATCGAACAGAGGAATACGATGTTGCGGAGATTAACGTCTTCATGGAAGTACCTGCCTCCTTTGGCGGGTGCCTGCTTGGAGCGCGATGCATATCTCCGCTCAGTGCGCATGGCACAGCTCCTCAATCGCGGAAGCGATTCGCTTCGTATCCCCAAACTCGACGATGGCACCATCAAAACAGATTTCGGCACACGCGCTGCCCTGCATGACCAACGATTTGGTGTCGCAAGCCTTCGCTTCCGCAACCGTCATTCCAAACGTCTCCTCGATGCTCGGATTGACGAGCACATCCGCAGCCGTATAGATTGCGGCAAGCTCTTGGGGTGAATCGATGCGTTCAAGACCGATGATACCTGCAGGTAACTGTGCGATCTGCTTCTTGGAAAGCCCCACGAGAACGATGGCGAATCGATTGGTGTCGAGTAGCCTTGACAGTTCGTAGAAAACGCCCAGCCCCTTGCCTTCGGTCCAAGGGCTCGCCACTCCCAAAACCATGTAGCGACCGCCAATGCCGTAGCGTTCGCGGAAGTCGCTTGGAGTTGGCTTGAACACGCCGGTGTCGACGATGTTGTGGCGCACCTCAACGGGATACTTGGCAAGAAACGATCGCTCGACCAGATCCTTAAGCCAGCGGCTTGGAGTGACAAGCGTCATCCGATCTGCAGGAAGCTGCGTGAACGCAGCCTTCTTATGGGCATAGTTCCAGGCACAGGATCTCTTTGAGAGCGTCTTGGGATAGACACCCAGCTGAGGACAACCCTCACCGCAGGTTCCATTCACCCACCCATCGCACCCAACATACTGGAAGTGCGCGCAATGGCCCGTGAACGCCCAGCAATCATGCAGCGTCCATCTAACCTGCACGTTCTCATGTGCGGCAAGCCATCCGAAGAGCATCTCCACGTTCACGTAGTAGCCATGCACGTTATGCAGGTGCACCACATCCGGTTCGATACCGGAAAGCTTTTCAAGCAGCAGCTTTGTAGCATGATGGGAGTGAAACCCTGCCCGTCCGTCCACCCGCGTCTGCAGCACGTCGAGGTAGAAGCCCGCCTTGCTGCCGAAATTGAACTCGTGCTCGTTCTCCGCAGCACGTCCACGGCCCCACATCATCCAGCACTCATCGCCCGCAGCGCGGCGTTCCTCGGTCACCTGGCGCATGACCGCTCCCGTCGAGCCATACGGCACGCTGTTGATGGAGACATAGCGCATGGGCTAACCTTTCCGCCACACCATGCGGTCCACGATGCCCGTGTAGCTCTGGATGATCTTGACGACCTTCGACGAGACGTTCTCGTCCAAATAGTCCGGCACGGGAGCACCATGCTCGCCCTCAGCCTCCAGGGAGACGGCGAGGTCAATCGCCTGGAGCAGGCCCTTTTCATCGATGCCTGCGAGGATGAAGCAGCCCTTCTCGAGCGCTTCGGGGCGCTCGGTGGATGTGCGGATACACACTGCGGGGAACGGATGCCCCGCATTTGCGTAGAAGCTTGCCTCCTCCGGAAGCGTTCCCGAGTCGCTCACCACGCAGAAGGCGTTCATCTGCAGGCAGTTGTAGTCGTGGAAGCCCAGCGGCTCATGCCTCACCACACGCCCGTCCAGAATAAAGCCGCTCTCGTCGAGACGTTTGGCCGAACGCGGATGGCAGCTGTACAGAACAGGCATGTCGTACTTCTCGGCCATCGCATTGACGGCGGAGAAGAGGCTCGTGAAGCTCGCATCGTCATCGATGTTCTCCTCGCGATGCGCGGAGAGCAGAATATAGCGGCCCTTCTCGAGTCCGAGGCGGGAAAGGATATCGCTCGCCATGATCGAATCGAGATTGGCGCGCAGCACCTCCTCCATGGGGCTTCCCGTCACGAAGGTTCGCTCCTTGGGCAGCCCGCACTCGGCAAGGTAGCGGCGAGCATGCTCGCTGTAGGCGAGGTTGACGTCGGAGATGATGTCCACGATGCGGCGGTTGGTCTCCTCGGGAAGCCGTTCGTCTTTGCAGCGATTGCCCGCCTCCATGTGGAAGAGGGGGATATGCAGGCGCTTTGCACCGATAGCGCACAGGCAGCTGTTGGTGTCGCCCAACACCAGCACGGCATCGGGTTGCGTCTGCGCCATGAGATCGAAGGTTGAGGAGATGATGCTCCCCATGGTCTGCCCGAGGCTCTCCCCCACCGCATCGAGGCAGATGTCCGGTGCTCCAAGCCCGAGGTCGCGGAAGAACACGCCGTTCAGGCTGTAGTCCCAGTTCTGCCCCGTATGGACGAGCAGGGTGTCGAAATGCGCGCGGCACTTCTTGATGACCTCGGAAAGGCGGATGATCTCGGGCCTCGTACCCACGACGATCATGAGCTTGATGCGGCCGTCGTCCTTGAATGCGACGTCAAACGGCATCCCTATACCTCCTCATAGTAGGTGTCGGGCATTTCGGGATCGAAGCACTCGTTGGCCCAGATGAGGACCACGAGATCATGCTCGTCGGAAAGGTTGGCGATGCTGTGGGTGCATCCCGGAGCCATCTCCACGACGGTTGGCTCGTCGCCCGTGACACGGTATTCGTCAATGGGAAACGGGTCGCCCGCGGCGTCGGATCCGATGCGCCTGAGCCGAATGAGCGCCTCGCCGCTCACCACGAGGAACTTCTCCCACTTGGAACGATGCCAGTGGTTGCCCTTGGCCACGCCGGGCTTCACGATATTGATGGAGACCTGTCCGCTGCATGGGGTCCGCAGCACCTCGGTGAAGCTTCCGCGCTCGTCGGCGTTCACGCGCAGGGCATATGAGAGGGAACCCGGCTCCGCATAGCTCAGGAACGTGCTGTAGAGCTTCTTCTGGAAGGATCCGGGGGTGCAATCGGGCACGTAGACCCCTCCGCGGGCGCTGCGGAACGATTCAAGCAGACTTACGATCTCGCCAAGCGATACATGATCGACGGGATCAGCAGCGCAGAACGCACCCACGCGATGCTCCTCGCCCAAAAGGGCGGCGAGCAGCTCCTCCACAAGGTCGTCGATATAGAGCAGGTCAAGCTCGACGGTCGGATCGTTCACCGTGTAGGGGCGTCCGTTGGCGATGGCGTCGCAGAACGTAGCGACAGCGCTGTTGTAGTTGGGACGGCACCATTTTCCGTAGAGGTTGGGGAAACGGTAGATAAGCGTCTTGGCACCAGTGCGGGCACCGTACGCGCGGAGCAGCTCTTCGGCCTCGAGCTTGCTCCTCCCGTACGCGCTTCCCGCGAACCGTCCCTCGAGCGTTGCCTGAACGGAGCTCGCGAGCATGACGGGACAGCGGTTTCCCGCCCCATCAAGACATGAGAGGACGAGAGAAAGGCCCTCGACGTTGCCTGAAAACTGCTCCTCGCCCTTCGGGCGGTTGACACCCGCCAGATGGAACACGAAATCGCAATCGGCGCAGTGCGAGGAAAGCTCCTCTAGGGTGTTGTCGAGATCGAAGGCGCAGACTTCGAGCGGCAGCAGCTTCTGGAAGCGCGGCCGCCTGTCCTTGCCATCGCGCAGCGCTGCAAGCGCGGCGCAGAGGTTGCGCCCCGCAAAGCCCTTCGCACCTGTCACGAGCACCTTCACTGGATAGCCTCGTTCTCCCGGCCTTCGAGCGCGAGCTGCACGTATTCTGCGGTCTTGAGCTTCTCGATGGTTCCCGCAACATCGAGGCGCGTGGTGTTGTCGCTGGTATAGCTCTCATCTGCCATGGTGCGGACCTCTCCCTCGATGAAGAACTTGTCGTAGTTGAGGTCGCGCGAATCGGCATGCACGCGGAAGTAGTTCCCCATGTCCTCCGCGCGGAGCGCCTCCTCGCGGGTCATGAGCGTCTCGTAGAGCTTCTCGCCATGGCGGGTGCCGATGATCTTGACCCCCGTGTGTCCGAAGAGCTCCTGCACCGCCTCCGCAAGATCCCCGATGGTTGAGGCGGGACTTTTCTGGATGAAGAGGTCGCCGGGCTCCGCATGCTCGAAGGCGAACTGTACCAGATCGACCGCCTCATCGAGGTTCATAAGGAACCGCGTCATGTTTGGATCGGTCACGGTGAGCGGCTCGCCCTGCTTGATTCGGTTGATGAACAGCGGGATCACCGAACCGCGCGAGCACATCACGTTTCCGTAGCGCGTGCAGCAGATGGTGGTGGTGCCGGCACCGTTGCGCGCATTGGCAGCGACGACCGACTCCATCATGGCCTTGCTCTTCCCCATGGCATTGATGGGATAGGCGGCCTTATCGGTTGAGAGGCAGACCACCTTGCGCACGCCGCTCCCGATTGCGGCATGCAGCACGTTGTCGGTTCCAATCACGTTGGTACGCACAGCCTCCATGGGGAAGAACTCGCAGCTGGGCACCTGTTTGAGCGCCGCCGCGTGGAACACGTAGTCCACCCCGCGCATGGCATCCTGGACGCTTGCAAGGTCGCGCACATCGCCCACGTGGAAGCGCACCTTCGAGAAATCGTCAGGATAGCGCTTCTGCAGGAGGTGGCGCATATCATCCTGCTTCTTCTCATCGCGTGAGAAGATCCTGATCTCCCCTATGTCGGACGCGATGAAGTGCTTGAGGACGGTATTCCCGAAGCTTCCCGTACCCCCGGTGATCATCAGCGTCGCACCGGAGAAAGCGCTACGCTCCATCCTGCACCCCTCTCCTCGCAAGCTTCCGCAGCTCTGCATCGAGCGTCTCGAAGAAGCGCTCACGCGAATAGTTTTCCTGATAATACGCCCTTCCGCTAGCGCCCATGGCATCGCGCTCCGCCTTCGTCATGTCGGCGAAACGCCTGCAGATAGCCGCCAACCCCTGGGCATCGCCGGCGTCGCAGCACAAACCGCATCCCGCGTCATCGATCACGCGGCGCGCCTCTCCGACGACCGTGCCCAAGATGGGCCGCCCTGCAGCCATGTACGACTGGATCTTACGCGGGAGCGTGTAGCCGAGGATGGGGCTGTTCATGAACGTTGCCACCATCGCATCGGACGAGTTGTAGAACGAGGGCATGTCGGAGAGCGGGAACCTTCCGTGGAAGACGACGTTCTTCACTCCGAGCTGCTCTCCATAGCGTTTGAGCGCCTCGAGCTCGGAGCCCGACCCCACAACGTGGATGGCCAGGCGGTCGTCGTCGGCAAGCAGCGAAGCCGCCTCGATGAGCGTAACCACCGACTGTGCGAGTCCGATGTTGCCCGCAAACGTGAGGTTGATCTTCTCCGGATCGTATTCCGGGCGAAGCTCGGCATCGCCCGAGAAGATGTCCTCGGCATATTGGGGCAGGTAGAGCGGATCGGCGCCCTCCATCCCAAGCTGCGACCTGAAGTACTCCGCGAACAAAGGCGAGGTAACCGCGAGATCGTCTGCTGCCGAGTAGATCTCGCGCGACACGTGAGCGTAGTGGTTGTAGACCGGAGACCCCGGCCTGATTCCGCCCACCGTGAGGCATTCCGGCCAAATATCGATGCAGTAGAGCAATACCGGAACCCCGAAGCGGCGGCCATACGCCAAAGCGGGGTTCGCCATCATGACGGGTGAGGTCTGGAACGCCAAGACCACATCGAATCCCGACTCGAGGTTGCGGGCTATGGTACTGGCATTGGCGCTGAAGCTGTAGTAGTTGAGCACGCGGTGTACGGGATCCTGACCACGCGGGATAAGCGGAGAGCGCTTGATGTGCACGCCGTTATGCTCCTGCTCCGCATTCGCACCGCCCTCGTATCCAGGGTAGATGGTCCCTTCGGGATAGTTGGGCGTCCCCGTGAGTACGGTGACGCTGTGCCCGCGCTGGACGAGCCCCTCGCAGATGTCGGAGATGTTGAAGGGCTCCGGCCAGTAGTGCTGGCTCACCGCGAGGATGTTGAGGGGATGGGTTGTCCTGCCCGCTGTGCTATCCGAGGCAACGAGTGCACCCACTCCGCCCAAAAGCACCTCGTCGATCTCCGTGCGTGTGAGGTCCTCGGATTCTGCAACCTCATCGATGGGGACGACCTCGTTGAAGCCGGTCTCGGGATCGAAGCGGCGACGGATGACCGGATCGAACAGGTGCAGCCTTCGGGCGATCAGCACAGAGACGCCCAGCAGGAGGAGAAACACGACCACGCGGGCGATGGGACCGATCTGGGAGATTGCAAAAGCTCCGGCGCTGAGCACTGCCGTCCACGCGTACATGATGAGCGCAACCTGACGCTGCGAGAATCCCGATTGGAGGAGCCTATGGTGGATATGGCCCTTATCGGCTTGCCCGATGTTGATCTGCGCACGGGTGCGCCTCACGATCGCCGAGAAGGTATCGAGGACGGGAACGCCGGCGATGATGATGGGGACGATGAGCGTGGTGAGCCCCGCCGTCCTCGTCACACCCATGAGCGAGACCACGCCCAAGCTGTAGCCTAACAGCAGCGATCCCGAATCGCCGAGGAAGATGCTGGCGGGATTGAAGTTGTAGCGCAGGAACCCCACGGCCGCGCCTGCGATGATTGCTGCCAGCATTGCGGCATCTGCATGTCCGGAAAGGGCGGCTGTGGCGCAGAGGGTGATGGCGGCGATTGCGGACACACCCGAAGCCAGCCCATCGATTCCATCGATGAGGTTGATGATGTTCGCAAAGGAAACCAGGTAGAGCACCGTCAGGGGGTATGCGAGGATCCCCAAACTGATGGAGCCGGACCCGAACGGATTTGAGATATCCCCTATGACGAGACCTGAAACCGCAGCTACGGTAGCAAAGGCGATCTGCCAGAACAGCTTATCGAGCGCCGCCAGGGGCTTTGCGTCGTCTGCAGCCCCGAGCGCGAACATACCGATCATGGAGACGGCAATTCCAACTTGGCGGATCACGCTCTGGGCAGTGAAAGCGTTTGGAGCTCCTCCGAAAGCTTGGGGAAGCAGGGAAGCCGCAAGAAGCGAACCGGCCAGGCCGGATGCAATGGCCACGCCTCCCAAACGCGGAACGGGTTTGGTGTTGATGCGTCGTCCGCTGGGATAATCGATTGCGTCTACCCGCCATGCAAGCTTTTTCGCAAGCGGCGTGACCGCCATGACAATGACCGCGGAGAGGACGAAGAGTATGCCAGCGAGACGATAGTCCATGGCTACCTGAGCAATTCTATAGGGAGGAATGCGCTGTTATGATGCAAGGCTCCTCCCGTTCTCTCTCATCGCGCGGGCGAGACACGCATAATGGCCCGCATAATGGGCATCGCTTGCGATGCAATCGTACTGCCCCATCTCGAACAGCTTGAGCGCGGGCTTCCTTTCGCGGCCCAATCGCCCGCCTTCGATATAATCGGCGCTTGCCTGGAGCTTGCAACCCATGCGCCGCAGCCTGACGGCCACCTCGGGATTCTCCTGTACGGCACGATACCGCTCGGGGTGGGCGATGATAACCTCATAGCCTCTGCTCTGGAGGTTGAAGATGGTCCGCTCGTAATCGGCGAACTCAACCTCCGTAGCCCTGCTCGACAATTCGAGCAGGAACTCGTCAGATTCGTCGAAGTGCAGGTAATCGACCCATTCCATGCCCAAATCCATAAGCTTGGCATGGTTGACCTCGAAACCCATCTGGAGCGGGAATCCCCCTGCCGCAGCTACGAGCGCGTCATAGGCATCCCACATCGCCTCGTAGTCGAAGTAGGGATCGCGCACATGCGGGGTGCAGACGATCTCCGTCACACCCGCAGCTTTCGCCGCCTCCAGCATCTCTAGGCTTTCGGCAAGATTGCGAGCCCCATCATCCACCCCGGGAAGAATATGGCTATGGATATCCCTCATCAGAGTTCATCCGCAGCATCCTCGGCCGCATGACGGGCCGAGGGACGCGTCCGGTTCTCGGGAAGGGGAATCCCTCCCGTTTCAGTGCTGCTGGAAGCGGTGGCGGAGGTCAGGGGCGGGAACTGCGTCTCGTCATCATCGATGTCCGCATCGGAGGTGCGCACACGCCTTCCCTGCTTATCGTAGTAGGCGTAGTAGTACTCGCTGCGCTCCTCATGGCAGTAGTTCATGCATGCGCCGATCACGTTCGCCCCTGCATTTTGGAGCTGCTCGTAGGCATCCACCAGTTCGGTGCGCTTGACGAAGTTCTCGCGCACGACCATGACCGTGCCATCGACGATGGATGAGAGGACAGCCGCATCGACGAACGCAGCGAGCGGAGGGGTGTCGAACACCACGAAGTCGAAGCGCTGCCTGACGTCTGCCACGAACTTCCTGAAGCGCTTGGACGCGATGATCTCGGGCGGGTTGGGAATGTGCGGCTCCACATCGATGAACCAGAAGTTCTCCTCGATGGCAACGGCGCTCTGGCCGTAATCGGTTGCTCCCGAGAGCACGCTGTAGAGGCCGGTCTCCGGATGCTGTCCGAGTGTAGCAGCAAGGGAACGCCTGCGCATATCGCACTCGACCAGAAGCACCGTGCGTCCGCCACGCGCCATCGCGCGCGCAAGCTCCAGTGAAACGGTGGTCTTCCCCTCATTGGGCACCGACGAGGTGATCACAACGGTTTTGATAGGGTCGTCCACGCTGGCGAAACGTATATTGGCAAGCAGAGTCTGCGCCGCATTGCGCATGGTGCGGTCTTCGCCCGAATACGATTTCTTCTTTGCCATCGCTCTACCTCCCCTTCCTTGCCTCGGGGAACCTGCCGATTACGGGAACGCCCAGCAATCCGGCAATCTCATCGCCCTTGCGGACGCGCGTATCGAGCATGTCGATGAGCACCACAATTGCAATTGCCGCGAAAAGGCCGGCAAGTCCCGAGACGATCACGTACATGGCGCGGCGGGGACCGCTCGGATATTGCGGGACCTGCGCCGTGTCGAGCACGTTGACGGCATCGACGCCCATGACCTCGCGTGCGATATCCGACACCTTGTCGGCCATGGTATTGGCAACAGCTGCGGCGCTCTGCGGGTCGGGACCGGTTACGCGCAGGGTGATGACGCGCGTGTTGGTGGAGCTCTCGACGCTGATGCGGTAGTCAGACAATGACGAAAGGCCCGTTGCCTCGAGCGTCTCGCGCCTGATGCGGTCGGATGTGAAGAGCCTGGCAACATCGTTTGCAATCATCTGGCTGGTGGAGAGGCTCGTGCTGTCGGCGCTCACGGAATCATCCGAGCGCGTGTAGAGCACATACATGCTCGTCGAAGCAGTGTACTCGTTGGGCATGAGAAGATAGCAATACGCGCCGGATACGCCCGCGAAGAGAAGCGGCAGGAGGATCACGAGCGCAAGCCTCTTCTTCAACAGGTCTAATAGATCGAGCAGGGTCATCTGGATGATTCCTTCCCCTCGTAAACGGCTATTCAGGCGTGTCGATATCGTCGGTCGTCAGACCGGCCTCGTCGACAAGATGGTGATAGTCTCTCGGACTTGCAGCGTTCGATGCAGCCCCGAGGTCGGGATTGGAAGCCTGAGGCTCGGGGATAGGAACGCTGGTATCGTTGGGATCGAGCCCGGCATCGACGCGTTTCATGAGGTCGGCCCACTCGTCGTACATGGTCCCCACGTAGCTGACATCATCCTGCCAGAGCGTGTAGCTCGGGCAGATGGTGGAGTAGAGCTTGACGCCGGACTCCCTGAATTTCAGTGCAAGGGCGATGAAGTCGGAAACGCTGTAATCCGTCGAAATCATCCCCGCAACGCTCGAGATGATTCCTGGAAGCTCCACAGGCGATGCAACCAGGATTTGGTCGATGATGCCCTGGGCAATCTGACGCTGCGATTGGGTTCGCGTGAAATCGCCGCCCGAGAAGGAGTAGCGCTGGCGTGCGTACACAAGGGCTTCTTGGCCATTCAAAAGCTGGCGGCCTGCGTTGAAACTATATCCTGCTACCGAGAACGGCTCGGGAATGTCGACCCAAACACCTCCCACGAGATCGACCACTTCGACGAGTCCTTCGAAATCCACCTCCACATAGTGGCTGATGGGGACACCCGCGAATTTGGAGACGGCACGAACCGCATACGCTGCTCCGCCGTTGGCGAAAGCTGCGTTGATCTTCTCGACGTCTCCTCCTCCGAGATAGATCATGGTGTCGCGCGGGATGGAGATGAGATGGACCGTTCCCGCATCGGGGTCGATACGGCAGAGCATCAGGACATCGCCTCGGGCGCCTGAAACACCCTCGCGCGCATCGGAACCCACGATCAGGACGTAGAACGCGCTGGGGTTGTCCACAGCAGAGTCGTTGCCCTCATGGACAGCGAGCGCCTCGAGCAGGGCTTCACGCTCGGAATCATCCATATCCAATGAGCGGTCGAGCGAGATGATCCAATAGATGACGATTCCCACAATGAGAAGCAGCGACGCAGCGGCAATGGCAAGGCCGATTTTCAGAGGGGTGATCCGCCCCTTCCTCTTCTTGCGGACGCGGATGAGATTCTCCCTGTCATAGCTGGACTTGAGCACGGGCAGATCTGGAAGATCGCTCTGCGGCGCCTCGCCAGCATCCAGGGGACTGGAATCATCCTGCCTGCCAGGCAGCAGATCATCATCCATGTCGACATAATGCTTGGCCACAATCACCGACCCCCGATTTCCTTCGGCGCCAAGAAGCTCGTACCGCCAATTGGCACAGTTACTAGGTATTATACCTGATAGGACATGGTCGATTGCAATCATTGCCCAATTCACACGGTCGGGCCAGTATTTCCAGAAGAGGGGCTGATGACGCTTTGTCTGTTATTCGTTAACCGTAAAGGGGTATCGTATCTAGTGGCCAGTTCTGTCATTCAAACCTTGGAGGTTCTTATGTTCGACGGATTCCTAGCAGCCCTCATGCTTGTAGCGTTCATCGCCTCGATCGTTCTCACGGTCATCGGCTACAAGCGTTTCGTCGGCACCAACACCAATCTGCGTGTCGACCTGCGCGACCAGCGCACCTGGGGCCCGTTCCTCAACTTCGACACGCTTATCATCGATAAGGTGCTGAAAGCCCTCTACATGTTCAACGCCATCTTCGTCGCCCTTGAGGCGGTCGTGGTCGTCATCGCGCTCCTCACCCGGGGCTTCGCCGCGTTCCTCGCAGGCCTCGTCGCCGGCGCAATCGCCCTCGTGATTATCGAGCTGCTGCTCCGCCTCACCTATGAGCTCATCATGATGACCATCGTCATCGCCCGCAACACCAGCGAGATCAAGCGCGCCATGGTGGGTGGCGAGACCGCCGATGCCGACGGCATCTCTCCCCTCTCCACCGAGCCTGCACCTGCATACACCCCCGCTCCCACGCCCGCTCCTGCCGAGCAGACCTACACCTACGTGCCGCCCGTAGCTCCCGCTCCCGCCGCCCCTGCGCCCGAGCCCGCTCCTGCGCCTGTCGCACCCGCACCGGCACCCGAGCCTGTGCCCGCACCTGAGCCTGTCGCTCCCGCACCGGCGCCCGAGCCCGCACCCGCTCCCGAGCCCGTCGCCCCCACCTGCCCGCAGTGCGGTTCTCCCGTCGGCGAGAATGACTTGTTCTGCGGCACCTGCGGCTTCAAGCTGAAGTAACCCTTTTCCACATTGCACTTACAAGGCCCACGGTACCCCTGTGGGCCTATTCCTTTACCCTGTATCGTTGAGACTGGTCACTCAGGTACCCGTGAGTCCAGTCTCAACGACTCCCCTATCGAGCTTGACAAGAACAACAGGCTTTTTACCTTGCACTTTTCAAAAGACGGTGTTCTTTCGTCTCATTGAGACTGGTAGTACAGGTACCTGAATGACCAGTCTCAATAACCCATGTGATCCGAGCTCTGTTAGCGCAGCACACCCTGCGCCTCGCCGCCACAGATTCAACATATCATCTTTCAAACTAACAGCGCTAGAATGTGACCTCTTTTCCTGCTTCCATATCTATATTTACCTGCAGATATTCAATACTTACACAGAGCTTGCAGTAATCTCCATTCATATCAAAAAATTAATAATAATTCTCATCTCGATATACTCCCTGCAAAGCTATCCTGCCTTCATTCGAGGGAAGGCGGCAAGCGTGAAGCTCTTTCTTGGCTATGAAAGCGCCATAGAATACTGGAGGGCGGTCGGCTCGGGCCTTGCACCGAGACCAAAACCATCCCCTATTACCCGAGTTAGCGGCGAGATGACATCAGCAACCTCGATCATCGAAGCGCTGCCAAATCTCCGCATCGGCAACTGCGCCCCAACGCACGCGCTTGTCTCACGTAAGAGCAGGTCATATCGCTCCGATAACGTTGTGCATCACGTCTGCTCCGGCGAGCTTCCATCGGGATCGTTCTCAGACGTCTCCAATCGCGTCATCGTGGCTTCGCCCGCACTTTGCCTGCTCCATGCGGCGCAGCACACAAAGCCTTCCAGGCTGCTTCCCCTCATCGAGCTCTGCTTCGAGATGCTCGGAGGGTATTCTCTCTGCGAGGGAACCAAGCGGGGTTTCGTCAACCACGCGCCTTTTCTTACCAAAGCCGAGATAGATGCATTTCTTCGCGGTCTTCTCCCTCATACTCGCGGGAAACGCGCCCTGATGCGTGCCCTACGCTACGCCCTGCCAAACTCGCGGTCGCCTCGTGAAACCGAGGCGGCACTCCTCCTTACGCTTCCCGAGCAGTTTGGCGGGTACGCATTCCCTTCGCCGACGCTCAATTTCAAGGTGCACTTATCCGAGCAGGACAGACGGCTCACCGATAAGGAGTGCTTCTATCTCGATCTGTACTGGGAGGGCACATTGGCTGCATTCGAGTATGACGGCGCAGATCATAGCGATCCCGAGCAGATAGCGGAGGATAAGGCGCGCAGAAACCTTCTCTCTACCATGGGATTTCGCCTCATCGTGGTGGAGAAGGCGCATGCGGGTGATATCCGCACCTTCAATCAGCAAATCGCACAGTTGGCACGCCTGATCGGAGTTGAGGTGGCGGGCGTGAACAGGGAAACCACAGGTCGACGGACCAGGCTGATGAAGTATCTCTTCAATCCGCAGCATCTCGCGCAATGCACATACACACGACCTTTGAGACTGGAGACACAGGCACCTGTTCAAACAGTCTCAACGGAACTCTTTTGAAACGCCAATGGAGAAACAGGCCATCTACCTGCTATTTTCATATAGGAATGAATGGAAGGCTCGTTGAGACTGGAAACACAGGCACCTGTGCCTCCAGTCTCAACGAGCAAGATAGCATTTATCGCTGCTCATGCAGCTCCACGAGCTTCTTGAGGCGCGGCCCCGCAGCCATGACCGCCTGGGCATTGGCACGCCAGCTCCAGTTGCCGTCGGCCACACCCGGAACGTTCATGCGACCCTCGACGCCGAGGAGCAGCACATCCTGCAGCGGCAGGATGGCAACATCGGCAGAAGAGGAAACCACACGCTCGACCAGCTCGGCTGCCAGCTCACGCGGCGTCTCGTCCTCCTTCGCCTTCCCCTCGCACCATTCGAGAATCGTCGCGGTGTCGTGCGTGCCCGTGAACGCCACGGTGTCGGGCGCCGGCTTGAAGCTCTTGAAGACGTCGCCGCCGGCGAACTGCACCACGCTCATGCCCGGCGCGCCGACCTCGGCGAGCAGCG
>Ga0256404_1001345_pt1 | contig 60328 bp, 46 predicted proteins | sample RumenRJG_01DNA_FD_185990 | JGI IMG/M metagenome (GOLD analysis project Ga0256404, IMG submission 185990) | Bovine rumen microbial communities from Lethbridge, Alberta, Canada - RJG_01 | ecosystem: Host-associated > Mammals > Digestive system > Stomach > Rumen | place: Canada: Alberta | collected...
AGAATGTGATGGAGGTGCTGGTCGCCATCTATCGCATCAAGGTCGATGAGTTCCGCAAGACCAATCCCCAGTTCTATGCCGATATGGATAAGTATCCGAAGGTGGCGCGATTCCTCAACCAGCAGAACCAACAGACGCACAAAGATATGCTGAAGTTCATGGAGCGCGGAATCTATGAGGGCTATTTCCGGGATGATGTCAACTACGAACTTGCGTGGCGCTTGTTTGATGCGCTCGGCAAGTATGTGATGGTGAATCAGCTCTACCGCCAATACACGATTGAGGAGATCTTCCAGAACCTCGTCTTCGTCACGATGCGCGGCCTCTGCACGGAGAAAGGTGTAAAGGCCCTTGACAAAATCGTGTAACTTTTTTATAGATTTTTCCTTAAAGTTACACTATTCTTTCTAACGTACTTATAACCAAGTTGTTAAGTGTAGTGTACCTTTTAGTCAAAGTTACACTACCTACACTGCCAACAAAACAACTTGTTTGGGTGCCGTTAAGATGGTCTTTTCAAATGATTAACCTTATCTTATTGATACCAAAACAAGTTGTTTTGGTCAGTCGGAGAGTAGTTCTGTTGACCGCAAAGATACTATATTTTTGCGCGCAAATGCAAGACTTTTACATGAAACCCTTAAAAAATAGCATAAAAAGTGACACTTTCAAAATAAGGTACACTATGTCTAACCAGCTGATAATTATTATCTTATATCAAATAGTGTAACTTCTTGCATTTTAGACTGCTTGAGATATCTTCCCATTTTTCAAATTGTTATTTTCATATTTCTATCAATTAGCCTCTTCTTGATTACATTCTGTATTATTTAATGACGCCTGTACTTTTAAGTTTTCCATTTCTTGGATGAACATTTGATGCTCAGATATTAGTAGGTTAAGTTTTCCAGACACATATTCCTCAATATTAGGAATGTTGGATAGAAGTTGGAATGATATACTATTATGAGACCGTTCTATTTTTATGAATATCAAGGTTGTCGGGAATGATGAGGATAATTCGGGTATGATAGCGTAAATCGTTGATACTGCGCCTATTTGCGGTCATTTGCGCTTTTGATGTTCTTTCGGATTGGAAAGAATGTTGAGCCTGTTCCGTTACCTAAGTGTTACCTTGGTTTCTGCGTTTGGTAACTGGGACTCGAGCTCTGCTCGCTTCGCTCGTCGAAGAACACTTGGTAAAAACAGGGAAGTCTGTACGAGATTTCCAACGATTCGGAAAAACATACATATTCTGGCATATTTTGCACGGCTGGGGACGCTCTGAGATAGTTTAACTTTGCACCCAAAAACTCAGAAGCGTATGAAAAATGTGATTAAGAGAGAGCAATGCAAGCTTGCTTGCGGATTGCCGAGCGTGAACATTTTATCTAAAGTAAGCAAATTCAAGGTGTTGCTCTACCTTAAAAAGAGCGGATTAGACAAGCACTTGTTTGTAAGTTGGAGAAATACATGATGCAGTTAGTGCAGATTATGCATAAAGTGATAGAACGGACAGACGAATATCAGGAAAAGGTACAGAAAAGTGGGGAAAATAACATTAAAATGTGATTATTTGCTAAATATTTGGACGTTGTGTGCGTTCTTTCAGAGAAAATGAATAACTTTGTACCAAGAACAATAGAAATCCATTATGGACAAAGACATTAATCGCATCAAAGTCGTGCTTGCAGAGAAGAAGAGAACCAATAAGTGGTTGGCAGAGCAGTTGGGGTGTGCGCCTACAACTGTATCAAAGTGGTGTACCAATGATTGCCAGCCAACGATGGAAACATTCCTCAAAATCGCGGAACTACTTGATGTAGAACTGACAGAATTAGTTAGAACAAAGAAAAGTCAAATGGAACACCCCTCTTTTTGAGTTAGCGGGTAACTATAATATACTTAGTGGGTAACTCGGAAAAGTTAATGGGTAAGTTAAATAAACGATAATATGGTTATGAACATAAGATATGACATCGAGAAATATATCACCGATGTCAATGATATTTATAATTCAGGCGTGCCAACGGAACATACTTATCGTGTCCCATTGGTAAATCTGCTGACTCAATTATTGAATGGAAACAAAAAAAGCAAAGTGGGCGTTTACAATGAGGGCGCCCGTAAGGATTATGCCGCTCCTGATATAGAGTTCCGGCGTGACGACGTGTCCATAGCCTTTATTGAGACAAAAAAGATAGGCGACCCCGACCTGCTTGGCCAAAACAGTAAGCAGCACAAAGAACAGTTCGACAGATATAAGAATGCTGTCAATCTAATAGCCTTCACCGACTACTTAGTCTTTTATCTTTATGAGAACGGAGAGCAAGTCCTTAGTGCAAGAATTGGCAGGGAAGAATCCTCTGGTATAGTAATAAACGATGACGAACAGCAGTTAGAAAACTTTCTGAAAATCGTGTATAAACTTGGCGATGCCGAGCCCCAGCCGATTCGTAGTGCAAAACTGTTAGCTGAGGTCATGGCTGCTAAGGCCAAAGGTATTGCTTCTGTGCTGAACACGGCTATGGAGTTGAATAAGACGACCGAAGACAAGGACTTGCATGTCAAACTTAACGCTTTCCAGAAGTTTCTGGTTCACGATATGAGTGTTGAGCAGTTCACCGATTTCTATGCCCAGACAATTGTCTATGGTCTGTTTGTCGCCCGCATCTACGACAAGACCCCGCAGACTTTTTCTCTACAGGAGGCAGCCGAACTTATACCTGCCATCAATCCTTTCTTGAAAAAGATATTCAAGCATCTGGCCTTAGCCGAACTTCATAAAGGTATCAAGTGGATAGTGGAGGACTTGGTGGCTGTCTTACGCGTCACAGACATGAGGCGAGTGATGCACAATTACGGCAAAGACCCGCTGGTGCATTTTTATGAAGAATTCCTCGAAGCGTACAACCCCAAAATCCGTGAAGATTTCGGCGTGTGGTACACACCGCAAGAGGTGGTCAGTTTCATCGTAGATGCTGTAGACACTATCCTTCGCGAGAGACTGAACACCGAAAAAGGACTGGCCAACAATTCGACCATCACCTATAAAGACAAGACTTTCCACAAGGTGCAGATTCTTGACCCTGCAACGGGTACAGGCACTTTCCTTGCCACGGCTGCGGAAAAGATATACGCCAGCTATAAGGGAAAAGAAGGCTGCTGGCCAGAGGATGTAGTGAACAACATCATTCCCCGGCTGAACGGCTTTGAGTACTTGATGGCCCCCTACACGATGGCTCACTTGAAAGTGGCCACGGCTCTCCGCCTGAACGAATTGCAGGAGGATTTGCCAGAAAGGTTGAATATATTCCTGACCAACTCACTCGACAAGGACTACCCCGAGGAACGACTCGACTTTGCCAAGTTCATCACCGACGAGTCGAACGCTGCCAGCCGCATCAAACGCGACACGCCGGTCATGGTGGTCATGGGCAACCCGCCGTATAACGAGAAATCGGCAAACAATGGTGACTGGATAAAGGACTTGATGGATGATTACAAGCAAGAACCGGGACAAAAGAAGAAATACATTAGAACCAACAAAAAGACTGGAAAGAAAATATATCAGAACACTCTAGAAGGCGAACGTAACTCCAAAGGACTGAACAATGACTATTGCAAGTTCATCAGACTGGGCCAGAGCTTTGTCGAAACCACACAAGAGGGAGTGCTTGCCTATATCTGCGGAAACACATTCCTCGACACAGCATTATTTCGTGGTATGCGTTACGAACTGCTCAGCAAATTTGATGAAATATACATTATTAATCTGCACGGCTCCACCAAACGTAATGAAAGTACGGAAACGCAGAAAGACGAATGTGTGTTCAATATTCAGGTGGGTGTCAGTATCAATATCTTTATTAAGCGGAAAGACGGGAATGACGGGCAATTAGCTCGTGTGTTTTATAAGGATCTGTATGGCTCACAACGGGAAAAACTACAATATCTCTCAGAGCATCAGCTGAACGATGTGGATTTCCAAGAGATACATCCCTCCACCCCAATGTACACTTTCAGAATCAGAAACCAGCATCTGAGAGAGCAGTATGATGCAGGATTCAATATCAGGGAACTGATGAATAATAATGTTCAGGGGTTTACCACGGATAAAGATTATGTGGCAATACAATACGAAGAAAAAGACATAAGAAACACAGTCTATGAAATGCAATCCAACAAAGATGACACTGAGTTGCAAGAAGAATATGGCTTTAGAGATAGCAGAGACTGGAATTTGAAAAGTGCACGCTCCTTGCTGAAAGCTGCATCATTTGAAATTGAAGATGTGGATAAGTACACATCACAAGTCTGCTATCGTCCATTTGACTTCCGATGGACTTTTTTCCATAAGGCATTAGTCACTTATCCTCGTCCTTTATTGCAAAACTCGGTACATAACAAAAGGAATATTGTTCTCTGTCTTGGCAAGTCTGGTAATGTGATTGGTGACAACGAGTGGAGTTTGGCATATATCTCCACATTACCGACAGACAAGAACGTTGTACCGCGTGGCGGTGTCTATCTGTTTCCACTATTTGTCTACGATGAGTTGGGAGATGCGCACACCAACTTCTCTGAAACCATTGTCAGTCAGATAGAGTCGCGGACAGGGCTTCACATGCTTTCTGTCAGAGAAGAGTTCTGGCAGATAGAGCCACAGACAGGGTATCGCATGGATAATGCAGGTGATGAGGACAAAGACACGTTCATGCCGATTGACCTGCTCGATTATATATATGCCGTGCTGCACTCACGTCGCTATCGCCAGACTTATCACGAATGTCTGCAAGACGGATTCCCCACGATTCCCTATCCGGCAAACGCAGGCTACTTCCGCTACATGGCAAAACTCGGTGGGCAGATTCGCCGCCTGCATCTGCTCGTGGGCATTTCCGACCAAGACTTTACCACCACCTATTCCATCAGTCGGCCCAAGGACAACAACCTGTGTACCCTGCGTCGTTTCGAGCCGACGGGCGGCGGGCAAGGCCGCGTATGGATTAACGAGCAACAGTATTTCGACCATGTTCCAGTGCAGGCATGGCAGATGGTGGTAGCCGGCTACCAGCCCTTAGACCGTTGGCTGAAAGACCGCAAAGGCAAAAAACTCAGCAGCGACGAAATAGAGCACTATCAGAAAATTATAGTCGCCTTACAGAAACAAGCACAGGTGATGGAATTAATTGACAACCTGATAGAGATTTAATGAAAATGAAATACCTCAACAGAAACCAAGAAAGAGCTATATGTCATTCTCTCTTGAGCCTCTTGACATGGATTTGACTTTCTTAGTTGAGCACCATCTAATAGAAAGGATTATCGAACTGGATGCAGACCATGCAAAAGGGACACCCATTTTTATAGAACCGTAAATGTCGGATTAACAAACGTACAAAGTATGACAGAACAAGCATTACAACAATATATCATCAAGCAATACCCAAAGGAGGATGAAGGTTGCGAGTGGAAGGAATTCAAGAACCTGAAGAATGACTTCAGCGGTCATGAGAAGGATGATGTTATCTCCTACGTGTCGGCATTGGCTAACATGGAGGGTGGGCATCTGGTTGTTGGTGTTGAAGATAAGACCTTGAAGATTGTTGGGACGGATACATACAACTACACGACTCAACAGGCGACACTTCGACTGACTAATCTGTGTGCCAACCTGTCAAGCGAAGGTCTGGATATTGAGGAGTTCGTCACGGAGGATACTCACAAGACGGTTTGGGTGATTCATATCCCAAAGCATCAGCCGAAGTTACCTGTCTATGCCCACAACAAAGCATGGCAACGGATAGAGGACTCGTTGGTGGAACTGACACCGGAACGTCTGAATGCTATTTTGGAGGAAACAAGTCCAACATACGACTGGTCTGCAGAGACAATTGCTGAGGCTACACTTGATGATTTGGAGCCAATGGCATTGCAGAAAGCTCGTGAAGAATATAAGTCTGTTCATCCGAAGTTAGCAACCGAGGTTGATACTTGGGATGATATGGAACTGCTTGGCAGGGCTGGTGTTGCGGTTAAGGGCAAACTGACGAGGGCTGCCATCTTGCTTCTTGGTAAGCCTACAGCCGTCCATTATCTGACCCCATCCGTTGCCACTATTACATGGGTACTGATAGACGGAAAAGATGAGAAGAGGGATTATGAGCATTTCACTATTCCGTTCCTTTTGACAGTAGATGAAGCACTTGCTAAAATCCGAAATCTTAATCAGCGGATATTACCTGGTGGAACACTATTCCCAGACATTGTAAAACAATATGACGAGTATAGCATCCGTGAAATCTTACATAATGCTATCGCTCATCAGGACTATACCATGCAGGAAAGGGTGACGATGGTTGAGACTCCTGACTCCGTGACATTCTCCAATGGCGGCTACTTTTTGCCCGGTTCTGTGCGCAATGCCATTGAACAGACGGGACCGCAGAAGTATTACCGCAACTATGCACTTTGCCAAGGAATGGTGAACTTCAATATGATCGACACTATCGGTCGTGGAATACGGAAGGTGTTCACCGAACAGCAGAAACGTTTCTTCCCCATGCCAGACTATCAGATAGACCAAGCCAAGAAGGAGGTAACGGTTAAGATATACGGAAAACTTATCAATGAGCAGTATTACCGCTTGTTGAAAGCCAATCCTGATCTGTCGCTGTACGACTGTATTGCACTTGACATGGTGCAAAAGCATGAAAAGATTGACAAGGATATTGCCTCACGTTTGCGCAAACTACATCTTGTAGAGGGGCGTTATCCAAAGCTGTTCCTATCTGCTTATACCGCCAAAACTGTCGATGACAAGGAATTAAAGACGGAGTATATTCGGAACAAAAGTTTCAATGACCTCCATTTCAAAGACATGATAATTCAGTATCTGCGCTCATTTGGCGGAGCCACAAGAGCAGAACTTAATACGCTGTTGCAATCCAAATTGTCAGATGTGCTCACCGAGGAGCAAAAGATAAGGAAGATTGGTAATATGCTGTCTGCACTGAAGAAACAGGGAGTCATTAAACTAACAGAAAAGAAGAAGTGGGTTTTAGTCGAAGTTTAGTCGAACTTTTAGTCGAAGTTTAGTCGAACTTTTAGTCAAAGTTTAGTCGAACTAACAGCTTCAACATGGCTGAAATGCTGAAAACAAGGGAAAAATGACGCATCGTTATATGCCCCCCATTTAGTCGAACTTATGACTTGGATTTAAGTCGAAGTTATGCGACATTTATGTACAGTATGTATCGTGTAGAAGAATTTGGACTTTAAACCGAAATTAAAGTCATTGACTAGTTTCGTCACATAAGCGCAAGTATTGGTGTCATCCCAATCAACATGAAGCCAATCAGGAAACCAAATGTCAATATCATGGCTATCATTAGTAGTATTAGCCATAAAAAAGCCTCAGATTTGCTCTGAGACTTTCAGTGATTCCGTCGGGATTCGAACCCGAGGCCTACTGCTTAGAAGGCAGTTGCTCTATCCAGCTGAGCTACGGAACCAGCCTTTGATTTTAATGAAATCGGCTGCAAAGGTAGGCAATTTTTCTGAATTGCACAAATTTCAGACGGAAAATCTTATGTATGACCTGTCATCGAAGGAGTTATTTCCTATAACGAAGGACTTTGTCGCCTTGAAACGGCCGATATTCAGTGGGTCGCTGGCACGCTGTTCATCGAGGAGTGCTTCGGTCTCGGCGAGCGTGGGAGCGAGTTGTGGGTAGCCGTCGCTGGCGAGCACTATCTCCCAGGGTTGGAAGTTGAGGGTGAGCACGGGTACCAGTCGTTGGGGGATGGGGAAGCCATCGATGACGGCATAGGTGATGTTCTGGTTGTGCATGACCTCGAGCATCCGTGGGATCATCACCTCACGGGCAGGGTCGAAAGACTGTCGGAGGTCGGCCTCTTTATAACCCTGTGCCAACAGTTCCCTGACGCGTGCGGCACGCATCTCGGCCAGTTCTTGTTCATAGGGCTTGGGGTTGTCGTAGTAGTCGCCGCCGATGAGACAGTGACAGTCACCCACGAGCCAGATCTCGCGGCGCACGCGGCTGTAGATGACGGCTGAGGCCGTGAGCCGTTCCTCGGGATGCTCGGCCATGCGGCTCTTAGGGAAACGCAGCCAGTAGTGTCGGCTGATGGCCTTCGTGACGCCCCGGCAGAACTGCTGGCAGCTGATGTCGGCAGGCATGTGACGGATATAGCGGCTGACGAGCAGCATGGCATAGCGCCCGTTGCTCCACCAAGGGAGGTGGCGGCGGGAGGTCTTCGAAGTGGAGCCGTCGATGACGGCGATGAAGTCATTTGTGACGACGATTCCGTCCTCGCTTTTCTTCGCGGGGCTCTTCGGAATGACGCTTTTCTCTATGATATTCATTGTTCTTGGGATTGCTGGGGATGCCTGAGTAGAGTCGGGGGATGAGATCGGCTCTGCCGATGCGTCGCAGACTTTGTTCGATGTTGCGCCGTTCCTCAGGTTTGTACCAGAAGAAATACTGGCGCTGTGCCAGTTTCTCGCGTGGCGTCTTGGCAGAGAAGACTGGTTCAAGCGTATAAGGGTCATAGCCCGTGTACCAGGTCTCAGTGGCATTAGTCATCGGTGTGGGGGTGAAGTCCTGTACCTGCTCGAGGTGGAAGTCGAGGCCCTTGGTGATGACGGCCAGTTCGGCCATATCCTCCTCATAACAGCCTGGATGGGAAGATATGAAGTAGGGGATAATCTGTTCTCGGAGATTCTCCTCGCGGTTGATGCGGTCGAACTGGCGCTTGAATTCATAGAACTGCTGGAACGACGGCTTGCGCATGAGGTAGAGCACGCGGTCGCTGGTGTGTTCGGGGGCGACCTTCAGACGGCCTGAGACATGACGCGTGATCAGTTCACGGGTGTATTCGCGGGCAGCGCGGTTGGCCTCTTCGTCTTTGCTCTTATATAATAATAGGTCATAGCGCACGCCACTGCCGATGAAGCTCCGCTTGATGCCTGGAATGGCATCGACGGCATGATAGATGTCGAGCAGGCGACTGTGGTTGGTGTCGAGGTTCGGACAGATCTGGGGATGTATGCAACTGGGGCGGCGACACTTCTCACAAGCGTTGAGGTTGCGGCCATGCATGCCATACATATTGGCAGAAGGACCGCCGAGGTCGGAGAGGTAGCCCTTAAAGTCGGGCATCTGCATCACCTGCTTCACCTCTTTTAATATACTCTCCTTCGAGCGGCAGGAGATGAACTTGCCCTGATGGGCGGAGATGGTGCAGAAGGCACAGCCACCAAAGCACCCACGATGGATGTTTACAGAGTGACGGATCATGTCGTAGGCGGGGATGCGCTTGCCTTTGTACTTCGGATGAGGCTGACGGGTGTAGGGCAGGTCGTAGGAAGCATCAATTTCCTGAGTGGTCATCGGGGGATAGGGCGGATTGACCACGACGAAGCGTCCATCGACCTCCTGCAACAGGCGTTGGGCATGCATCATATTCGACTGCTCCTCGATGTGTCGGAAGTTCTCTGCCTGTGACCGTTTGTCACGCAGACATTCTTCGTGGGAGTGGAGCCGGATGTCGTTCTCACGTATGCCGCCAGGTATCTCCTCCTTTCGGGCGAGATAGACGGTCTGGGGGATGTTTTGAAGTGAAGCGTGAAGGGTGAAGAGTGAAGCGTGGGCTTCGCCTGATGACGCAGCGAGAGAGGATAGTTGGTTGGCGAGTTCGACGATGGGTTTCTCGCCCATGCCGTAGATGAGCAGGTCGGCACCAGCATCGCAGAGGATACACTTCTGCAGGCGGTCTTGCCAATAGTCGTAATGTGTCAGTCGTCGCAGGGAGGCTTCGATGCCGCCGAGCACGACAGGAACATCGGGATACAGCTGCTTGAGAATCCTGGAATAGACGATGGTGGGATATTCCGGACGCATGTCGTGACGACCGTCAGGACTGTAGGCGTCCTCAGAACGCAGGCGGCGGTTGGCTGTGTATTTATTGACCATCGAGTCCATGCATCCTGGCGCGATGCCAAAGAACAGACGAGGCCGGCCCAGTTTTTTGAAGTCGCGGAAGTCACCATGCCAGTCTGGTTGGGGGACGATGGCCACTTTATAGCCTGCCGCCTCCAGCGTACGACCTATGACGGCCGCTCCGAAAGAAGGGTGGTCGATATAGGCATCACCAGAGAAAAGGATCACATCGACCTCCGTCCATCCGCGGAGGTCGAGTTCTTTTTTCGTTGTAGGCAGGAAATCTGTCAGTCTGTATTCCATCAATTGAAGGGCGTTCCCTGGAAAGAACGGGTGGTCATGCCGAGGTTGTCGTTGGCCTGATTCTTCCAGTTGATATAGAGCAGGACGAGTTGCTGAAGTCCGTAGGCCTTCATGTTCGGATGGTAGATGACGTCAAGGCAAAGGTTGAGCAGGTCTCTGTCGAGTCCTGCTTGTGCCTCGAGGAGGGCACGGACGTTGAGCTTGAGTTTGTCGAGCACTTGTTCATCGACATAGCCGTTGCTGTCGATGAGATCACGGAATAGTTGATACTTTTCGATGGTCTGCAGATGATCCTCAGAGATCTCGATGCTGCGCGAGCCGGATGAATTGGTTTGAATCTTCATAATGTTAATTGTTTAAAGGGTTATTATTTTATTGTGATAGTAGTAAGAATCTCAAGAAACCTCCCATGAGGGTGTTGCGCTTCTGTTCAGACTGGATGCACTCGAAGGGGAATCCCAGCGTCATCGCCTTATAGTCCTGTCCGTCGTAGGCGACACAGGCACTATGCTGGTCGGCATAGAGCATGGCAGAGAAGGCTGGCGCTACTGGCAACAGGTTGTCGGGATGAGGGGCGGCGTAGTGCGTCGCATTGAGATGGCGGTGGAACGTAAAGGTGGTGCCAAGACCACTGATTGTATCACTTTCAAGGCTGTCACGATTGACACCGTCGTAGTTGCATTTCAGGACTTGCCTGAGATAAGCTTGGTCGCCAGGACTCATCATGTCGGCGCCAACATAAGAACCGCTGACGAGCAAGGCACCGCCACGCGAGGTGAAGAGCTGGAGATGCTGACGGAGCATCGGTGAGAATGCCCTGTATCGACGCAGCGACCAGCCATCGTTTTTCTCAAGGCCCAAGATCAGGTCGATCATCTGGTATCTGGTAGGCAGTACCTCGTTGCGCTCGAGCGCTTCGGAGGAACAGCTGGCGATGTTATAGCGCCCTGAGGCGGCGATGGCTTCAGCATGCGTGCGGATATAGTTGAAGTCGTTGCCCGCAATGAAATGACCGGCGAGTGCATCGTTGGTATAGCCGAGGCCTGTGGTAGCCGTGCTTCCCATCTTGGAACGGTCGAAGCTAGTCTGATAGCCTGTCCAGCCAGCTGTCAGGCCATAAGAGACTCCAATGTCTTCGTGCAGGTCGAAACCCTGTTCGACTGTATTATCACGAACGGCGGGTGAGGAGAGACGATGGAAGCCATTGACCACAAGTACGGTCTTCTGGGCCTCAGGGACATAGTAGGCACTGACCACCTCGCTGGGGAAACTCTCTCCACCATCGTTGATGGCAGCCACGCGGAAGCTGTAGAGCTGGCCTGGCTGTAACTTGAGTTTCAGGCTGGTCTTGTCTCCTTTTACGATAGTGCCGTTATTGAAACCGCCCTTGCCGATCGCCTGATAAACGATAAAGCCAGTGGGCTTTGCCGTCGGCTCGTCGGGGTCGTTTACAATGTTCCAGCTGAGACGAGCCTCACCCTCGTCGAGGAGTTCCACGCGGAGATGGTTGGGCATGAGTGGTGTCACCACATAGTCGCAGTGATGCATGCGGCACATATAGCGGAGGATGGTCTTGTAGATGCTGCGTGCGAAGTCGAAACGGAAGTTGGGGTCCTGCCCGTAGCGCATATCGGCGAAATTCTGGTGCGACATCGTCTCGAGGATGGCACTCGGCACTTCAGGGCAGCGACTCTCGGAGTAGTTGCGGTCGTAGAGTTCACGTTTCTGCCAACTGCCATAGAGTCGTCGCATATCCTGCGGAATGGTGCAGAGCAGTTCGTCGGCGAGGTCGCGTGAGGCGAGGCGAGAACGTCCTGTGCTGAGGATGCTGTCATTCAGATAGGTGGTGCAGATAGTGAGTGTACCCGTATGAGACCTGCCATCGGATGTGTAGCCGGCATCGCTATGAACAGCCAGAGATAATTCGATGGGCACCTGTCGCCCCGTCGTGTCGGGCATATAGCAGGAGCCTCCCGCCAGAAGGTTGGTCATATAGGAACGGGCGTTGATGTCGTCGCCATAGTCGTCTTCGCCGTTCTTCGTCGAATAGACCTCATAAGGCATGCCAGCCCATTGGGCATAGTAGCGGGCGCCCTCCAGACAGCGGGGCAGTGCGCTGGTCGATACCCCACGGCGGATGTTGCCCATGCCACCGCCAAAACGTGCGGCATCGGCTGTGACAACTCCGTCGGTACGACTCAGATTGCTAAGCACGACGCAGTTGTCCTTGTTTTTGCCAGCCTCGAATTCAAAGGTGCCCAAATAGACCCAAGTAGAACCACCCATCTGCTGGTTGACACGGAATTCTGTTGGGATGCCCTTATGCCAGACGGTGTAGTGAGCATCATTAACGCTGCCTTCGACCGTCTGGTAGCTGACATAGACTGCATAGCGGCCAGATTCAGGGATATTTGGCAGATAGGCAGCCAGACTCTCGTAGCGCTGATCGTTGACCGTCTGGACTTTCTTGGCCGTACCCGCCAGAAATGGATTTTCCTGATCGACATAAGGCCCCGTATGGAAGGCGAATCCCAGTGAGTCGGTTTTCTCCCAGCGATGGTTCCCATGTGTCTCCTGGTAGATGCCACGACTGGTATTGGGCGTGTCGTTATCGACAATCACCTCGTTGACTTGCCAGTCGCGTTCTCGTGGTGTGAAGACGATGGCCCCTGCCTTCTCGAGCATGGGTATCAGATAAGGCACGACAATGGTCTGGGTGAACAGGTCTTCACGGCTTCCGAAAAGTGGTGGACGCTGCCATTTCCACATTTCATTCTTGATGTCGTAATAGCGACCATGACTGGCCCAAATAGAGAGATGGCGGTTCTGAAGTCCTCGGGTTACTTGATAGGGTAGAGAGGCATTGCTGACCCAAGGTGCCCCATGATAGTCGATGTCGCCCCATACCCTGTCGGGGGATGGTTGCTGTCGCAGACGCGTAGGGACCAGGTCGCGAATGTCCCATCCTCCTGTCTTTACAGCCAGTTGGTAGTCGCGACAAGTGTCAGGCAACAGTCTGCGTATATCGTCGTAGATCCTCTCGGCCGACTCTGGTGTAAATGTCTGTTCTCCAAAGTGTGTGTCGGCCTTGACAAAAATGGTTTTCAGTGTATCGTTGATCTCGATGCTCTGCAGGTGGGCTGCAGAACGAACAATCTGCCCTGCAGGGCGATAGGTCCTGAAGTAATTATCTAGTTTTTTTCTCACATCCTGCTGAGCCAGGGCGGATAGCGAAATGGTTGCGGTCAGGATGGTGATTAGCGTTCTTCTCATGATAGTTCTCCGATAGTGAAATTCTCAGGCTTTTTGCCCTTGAAGTCTTTAAAATAGAGTTTTATCTCCCTCATGTCGGCCTCGAGGTCGCCAGAGGGGATGATGGTCTTGGTGCACTGTATGTGCTTCTTCTCATAATCGACGCCATAAAGCAGGATGGGTATGCCGGCCTTCAGTGCGATAAAATAGAAGCCCTTCTTCCAGTCGGGGTTTGGTGAGCGGGTTCCCTCAGGTGTGATACAGAGATGGAACTCCCGTGCGGCCTTGGCGGTCTCTGCCATGCTGTCGGTCATGCTCGTATGCTTTTGCCGATAGACAGGGATACCACCCAGTTTCTTGAAGAGAATACCGAGTGGGAAGAAAAACCATTCCTTCTTCATGAGGAAGTTGCTCTTCATGCCGCGAGCACCAATATACAGTTGTCCTATCAGGAAGTCCCAGTTGCTGGTGTGAGGAGCCAGGCAGATAATAAACTTATCGGGATGGTCCTCCGTTACTTCGGCAGTCCATCCCAGATGTTTGTACAGGTACCAATTACAAAAACGTTTCCACATGACTATGAGTTGATTTGGTCCAGAATCTCGCCAATCTCTGCGCTGTATTTCTCCCGCAGGTCCTTAAAATAGTCTTTCGCCTTCATGCCTGGCTCGGGGTGGGATATACGACTGATGTAATTGTTGTGTATCTTGACGATAGAGAATAAAATAGCCTGTCCGTTGTCTTTTTGAGCCTCTGGTCCATACAGCGATAGAGCTACACCTTCCGCGAACAGTTCCTCACAAATCAGGTTGATCTTTTTCTTGAGTGTTCTTTTGCTTGCCATAAATTGAAATCCTCCTTAAATTTTATGTCTTTTGTTATTTTCACTGAACAAAGTTAAGAAAAAAAATCGAGTTGGCAAGTGTTTGTTCCACAAAAAATATTAAAATGATGATTTTCGCCACATTTCTTTCGCATTTCTGACAAAAAAGGATTAATTTTGCACGTCAGAAACGAATTATTCATTCTATAATAAGTAACACAAGTATGGAAAAAAGTGCATTGCAGATTGCAAGGGCTGCCTATCAGCCTAAACTGCCGAAGGCTCTTCAGGGAGCAGTGAAAATCAAGGAAGGTCAGCCCACCCAGAGTGTAGGTGACCAGGAGGCAATTAAGAAATTGTTCCCCAATACCTATGGTATGCCTATCGTCGAGTTTGAGCCGGCTACCTCGGCTAACAATCAGAAGATGAACGTCGGTATCATCCTTTCTGGTGGTCAGGCTCCTGGCGGTCATAATGTGATTACAGGTTTGTTCGACCAGATCAAGAAGCTGAATCCCGAGAACCGTTTGTTCGGTTTCATCCTTGGCCCTGGTGGTCTTGTCGATCATAACTACATGGAGCTGACCGAAAGCGTCATTGACGAGTATCGCAATACTGGCGGTTTCGATATGATTGGTTCAGGCCGTACCAAGCTGGAGAAGGTCGAACAGTTTGAGAAGGGACTGGAAATCATCCGTCAGCTTGATATCAAGGCTATCGTTATCATCGGTGGTGATGACTCAAATACGAATGCTTGTGTGCTCGCTGAGTACTATGCTGCCCAGAAGTACGGTGTACAGGTGATTGGTTGCCCGAAGACCATCGATGGTGACCTGAAGAACGATCAGATTGAGACTTCATTCGGTTTCGATACCGCTTGTAAGACTTACTCAGAGTTGATTGGTAACATTGAGCGCGACTGTAACTCAGCCCGCAAGTACTGGCACTTCATCAAGGTGATGGGTCGTTCAGCTTCTCACATCGCTCTGGAGTGCGCTCTGCAGACGCAGCCAAACATCTGCTTGATTTCTGAGGAGATCGAGAAGAAGGGTATGAGCCTCGACGATATCGTAACTTACATCGCTAACGCTGTTTGCCAGCGTGCTGCTGATGGTAACAACTTCGGTACCGTTATCATCCCTGAGGGTGTTATCGAGTTCATTCCTGCTATCAAGAAGCTGATTGCTCAGCTGAACGACGTTCTGGCTCTGCCTGAGGCAAAGAACCTGGATCGTCACGAGTCGATCGACTTTGTTAAGGCTCACCTCACCGAGGAGAATCTGGCTGTATTCAACAGTCTGCCTACAGGTGTTGCCCGTCAGCTGGCTCTCGACCGCGACCCACACGGAAACGTACAGGTTTCACTCATCGAGACCGAGAAGCTGCTCTCTACAATGGTAGCTCAGAAGCTCGAGAAGATGAAGAAGGAAGGTAAGTACACAGGTAAGTTCTCAGCTCAGCACCACTTCTTCGGTTACGAGGGACGTTGCGCTGCTCCTTCAAACTTCGATGCCGACTACTGCTACGCTCTTGGTACATCAGCTGCCCAGCTGATTGCTAACGGCAAGACAGGTTACATGGCTATCGTGAAGAATACGACCGCTCCTGCAGAGCAGTGGATTGCCGGTGGTGTGCCCATCACGATGATGATGAACATGGAGAAGCGTAATGGTGAGATGAAGCCAGTAATCCGTAAGGCTCTCGTTGAGCTCGACGGTGCTCCCTTCAAGGAGTTTGCCGCACATCGCGACGAGTGGGCTCGTAAGACAGCTTACATCTATCCTGGTCCTATCCAGTACTGGGGTCCGACAGAAGTCTGCGACCAGCCTACCAAGACACTTGCACTCGAGCAGGCTAAGTAATACTTATAATTCCATTGGCACGGATTGCATGACTGCAGTCCGTGCCTTTTTCCAAAAATGGCAAAGAAGAAAAGAACCGTCGTACAGCGAAAAGGAATCGGCACCACCCATACCTATCATGGTCCTGGGCGGAAGAAGAAACCGAATGCCATCGTCCGTTTGTTGCAAAAAGTCCCGTCGTGGGGTTGGTGGTTAGGCGGAGGTGCTATTGTCATCCTTTATATCTGGTTCTTCTATTATTTCTTTGTCGGACCATTTGGTTTCCGTTGGCGTGCCCTTTACGGGACTGTTAACTATCCCGATGGCTATGAGATTCATGGTATTGATATCTCGCATCATCAGGGACGTATCGACTGGGATGAACTCAAGGACAATGGCAGTATCAACGATTGTCCGATACGTTTCATCATGATCAAGGCTACGGAAGGTGCCACGCAGACAGACGAGAACTTCAAAGACAATTTCTTCCAGGCCCGTGAACACGGTTTTACACGAGGTGCTTATCATTTCTATAGTGTTCATACACCCGCCTATCAGCAGGCCGCCCATTTCTTGAAAACCGTCAAGTTGGAGAATGGTGACTTGCCACCCGTATTGGATGTCGAGCACAAGCCTGCCAATCAGACCGACGAGGAGTTCAAATCCTCTGTTCATCTCTGGTTAGACATGGTGGAGAAATATTATAAGGTAAAGCCCATTCTTTACACCTATTTTAAGTTCAAGACTCGCTACTTGAACGATTCGATCTTTGATCAGTATCCCTATTGGATCGCCCACTATTATGTCGATTCACTGGAATACAAGGGGCCCTGGAAATTCTGGCAGCATACAGATGTAGGCCGTTTGCCAGGCATCAAGGGTAATGTCGATTTCAATATCTACAACGGCTCTTACTATGATCTTCGTCAGATGACGATAGGATCACAGGAGACCATTGGTGAGAAGGCTTATAGCGAAGAATCTTTTTAGGCGAGTCTGAAACACAGACAAGCCCAGTCGTGATCTTCTTTTTGGCTGATGAACGTGAGTCCGAGGGCTTGGGCTTTCGTCATGAGTTGCTGGCAGTCGCCGGTGTAGAATCCGCTCAGGATAAGAATTGCCCCTTGCGCCATCTTCTGACGGAATAAAGGCATATCTGCCAATAGGATATTACGGTTGATATTGGCCAAAACCACGTCGAAATATCCTTCTACCTTATTTAAAATAGAAGCATCCCCGAGCAACGACGTGAAATGCTTATCTACTCTGTTGATGACTGCATTATGGCGGGCATTATCAGCAGACCATTCGTCGATATCATAGCCGATAGCCTCCTTGGCACCGAGTCTTAGGGCACAGATAGAAAGGATCCCAGTTCCTGTGCCACAGTCCAGGATGCGTTTGCCGCTGAGATCCATCTCGAGCAGTGAGGCACAGATCATGCGAGTTGTCTCATGTGTCCCTGTACCAAAAGCCAGTTTGGCATCTATCTCTATTGAGACAGCGGCAGGAGTGTCAGGCAGATGGCGCCCGTCGTGGATGACTAGCTTATCAGCTATGCAAATCGGATCAAACCCCTCCTGTTCCCATTGTTCATTCCAATCCTTGTTCTCCGCTTCCTTCACCTCATATGTCACCGTGGTTTCCATAAAAGGGAATTCCTCTATTATTGCTTTTAGTGCAGCTTCGTCGAACAGTTGCTGTTGGACATATCCCTTCATGCCTGTCTCCGTCTCCTCGAAAGTCTCAAAACCAGCCTCTCCCGCCATTGCGGCAAGTACATCCCCTGCATCAGAAGAGTAGGGCGATATCATGAAATTTACCTCGAAATACTTCATAAGGATGTTAATTTTTGCCGCAAAATTACAAAAAATAGGGAAAATCCTACTATAAGTTAGGGTTTTTCCCTAAATTTGCACTAAAATTGGTTGTATTTTTGCAACGTGAATCATTAAAACGTGTAAGAAGATGAAGAAACTATTATTGTTTTCCATGCTGGTTATATCCCTTCCGCAGATCATGTCGGCACAGGATGATGACCTTTACTTCGTACCGAAGAAAACGACGGCTCCCGAAGTGGCACAAGACCGCTTTGGCATGCCCAAGGACACCTACTATAGTGGTAGTGACCGTAGTGTGGATGAATATAACCGGAGGTTCAAGAGCCGTGTGGAAGTCTTGGATGGTGACACCACCAAGAACGACATCATCGACTTCAGTGCTGAGAAAGGTGTCTATCCTGATTCTCTGCAGATAGAAGACTATAAGCTGACAAAGCGGATGAGCCGTTTTGAAGACTACCGTCTGGCCGACAATGCCGCTTTCTGGGCAGGCTATGATGCTGGGCGCCGAGACTGGGGCTGGCATTCACCTTGGTACTATAGTAGCTATGGGTGGTATGATCCCTGGTACTACAGCAGTTGGCGTTGGTATGACCCTTGGTATGATCCTTGGTACTATGGTTACGCTGGCTGGTATGATCCTTGGTACTACCGTCCAGGTTGGGGCTGGGGATGGAGTTGGCGTTATCCTTACTATCGTCCGCACTATGTAGTCATCAGTGGTGGCGGTCGTCGTCATAGTGGCTATATCGGAACAGGTACGATACGTCGTGATGGTACGACCTATGGTTATGGTGGCCGTCGTGGTGTCATTGCAGGTAACAGTAGCCGTATGAGCAGTCTGAGAGAGCGTGCCAGTCGTCTTGGTGGCTCATCCTACAGCAGCGGCAACACCCGTCGTAGTGGTAGCGGTAATTTCAGTGGCTATCGCGGTGGTAATAGCAATTTCGGCGGCAGTCGTAGTAGCGGTGGCTTTAGTGGCGGTGGTAGCTTCGGTGGCTCTCGTGGCGGTGGCGGCGGCTTTGGCGGCGGCGGAGGTCGTAGCGGTGGCGGCGGAGGCCTCGGTGGAAGAAGGTAAATATAACGTTAATTTGTATTTGACTATGATGAAGAAACTATATGCAGCAGCAATGATGATGGCAGCCGTTCTGCCTGTAGCTGCACAGGATACTTATGAGAGTGCCCGCTTGTTGGGTAGTGATTTGAATGGTACAGCACGCTATGTAGGTATGGGTGGTGCGATGGAAGCTCTTGGTGCAGACATTTCCACCATCTCGACGAATCCTGCGGCTATCGGACTCTTCCGTCATTCCACGGCTAGTGTGAGCTTTGGCTTCGTGTCACAGCAGGATGTCCAGAAGTTTGATGGCAAGGATAAGACCGTGATGAGTTTCGACCAAGCGGGTTTTGTGTATTCTGCCCGCCTGAATCGTGCATCGTTCGTGAACTTTGCCTTCAACTACCACAAGAGTCGTAACTTCAATCAGATTATCTCTGCTGCCAATGCCTTGAGTGGTTGTTCGCAGAATGATCTTACTTATTACAAGGCAGATAAGGGTATCTACGAATTAGATTTCAATAAGCAGGGAGAGGCGATTGGTTATGTTGGCAACGACCGTTCCTGGGCTTTCAGTGAGTCTGATTATCTGAATGCCAATGCACTCCTGTTGGATCCAGAAGATATGTGCTTTAAGGCAATGTATGCCTCTGCGTACAACTTTGACCGTGCCCAGCGAGGTTGGATTGCCAACTTCGATTTCAACCTTAGCGGTAATGTGAACGACCGTTTCTACTGGGGTCTGACAGTTGGTCTGAAGGATGTCAACTATCGTGGCTATAGTGAGTATGGAGAATCTCTGCTTGCCAGTGGCCAGTCTTGTGGCTCAGCGGTCTATGGCGATGAGCGTAAGATCAAGGGTACAGGTCTCGAGGTGATTGCCGGTATAATAGTCCGTCCTGTTGAGGACTCACCATTCCGTATTGGCGTCTCTGTGGCTACACCGACTTGGTATGATCTGACGACGAATAACGAAACGCTGTTGCTCAATAAAACGAAGTATGGTTCATGGGATGATGGTCACAGTCATACAGACTATGATTTCAAACTCTATACCCCATGGAAGTTTGGACTCAGTGTTGGCCATACCATCGGTACGCAGGTTGCCCTTGGTGCCAGCTATGAGTATTCAGACTTCAGCACAGCCTCTAACCGTGTCAACAAGGGCGATCGCTACTGGTATGGTGACTATGGTTATTCGCCATCTTATATCGATGAGCCGATGAAGAAGAATACTGAGAAGTCGCTCAAAGGCGTCCATACACTGAAGGCTGGTGTGGAGTTCAAGCCTGTGCCTGAGATGGCCGTGCGTTTCGGTTATAACTATGTGTCGTCACCCTATGAGAAAGATGGTATGCGCGATATGACAATCGATTCTCCAGGTGTGTCTTATTCTTCGACGACAGACTACGTGAACTGGCAGGACACCCATCGTATCACCTGCGGTCTTGGCTATAAGGTCAGTGGTGTGAATATCGATTTGGCCTATCAGTATAACACGACCAACGGCGATTTCCATCCTTTCCAGCCTTATGCGGGTAACTCTGGTGTTAAAGAAGTGAGCAATAAGCGCCATCAGGTGCTGCTGACGCTGGGCTATACGTTCTAAATGGAAATTTACTGAATATAAATGCGGCTTTATGTAATTAAAGTCGCATTTTTTTGTTTATTCGGCTGAAAAGTCGTATCTTTGCGCTTCAAATAGTAACATTAGATAAATTGTAAAATAGTCAAATGAAAAAACTTTTATTAGGAGACGAGGCCATCGCTCAAGGTGCTATTGATGCCGGCTTGAGTGGTGTCTATGCCTACCCAGGTACTCCATCGACGGAGATTACTGAATATATTCAGGAGTCGCCTCTTGCTAAGGAGCGTAATATCCATCGCCGCTGGTCAACGAATGAGAAGACGGCTATGGAGGCTGCGCTTGGTATGTCTTATATGGGCAAGCGCGCGCTGGTGTGTATGAAACATGTAGGATTGAATGTTTGTGCTGATCCATTTGTGAATTCTGCCATGACTGGTACTAACGGTGGTCTGATAGTCTTGGTGGCAGACGATCCCTCGATGCATTCTTCACAGGATGAACAAGACTCGCGCTTCTATGCCAAGTTCGCCATGATTCCAACCTTGGAACCCAGTTCACAGCAGGAGGCCTATGACATGATGGGCGAGGCTTTTGACCTTTCCGAGCAATTGCATCTCCCTATCCTGATGCGTGTCACCACCCGTATGGCGCACTCTCGTGCTGTCGTGGAGTTGAAGGATACGCCCCGTGAGCAGAATGCGCTGAACTATGACGCACAAGCCAGCAACTGGGTACTCCTGCCTGCTTTTGCCCGCAAGCGTAATATCGTTGTCACAGGGCAGCAGCCACTCCTTGAGCAGATGGCTGTTGACAGCAAGTATAACCAATATATCGACGGCTCTGACCATAAGCTAGGTATCATTGCCAGTGGTATTGCCTATAACTATCTGATGGAGTGCTATCCTGACGGTTGTCCTTTCCCAGTACTGAAGATTTCGCAGTATCCGATTCCCAAGAAACTGATTCGTCGTATGACCGACGACTGTGAATATGTGCTCATTGCTGAAGAAGGTCAGCCTTTCATCGAGGATCAGGTACGTGGCGTGATGCCTGGCAATGCAGTTATCAAAGGCCGCCTTACAGGAGAGCTTCCACGCACGGGTGAGTTGAATCCTGATTGCCTGAAGAAGGCCTTAGGCATCGAGAGCAGTGAGAGCTATGCTCCATGTGAGGATGTGACGCCACGCCCGCCAGCACTCTGTCAGGGTTGCGGACATCGTGATGTCTATACCGCACTGAATGAAGTGCTTCGCGAATATCCCAATGCCCGTGTGTTTGGTGATATCGGTTGCTATACGTTGGGCTTCCTGCCTCCTTATAAGGCCATCCACTCTTGCGTCGATATGGGTGCTTCGATCACGATGGCAAAGGGTGCTTCCGACGCTGGACAATGGCCTGCGGTAGCTATCATTGGCGACTCTACCTTTACCCATAGTGGTATGACTGGTTTGCTCGATGCTATCAATGAGAATGCTGACATCACCGTGATTATCTCAGACAATCTGACAACAGCGATGACTGGTGGTCAGGATTCCGCTGGTACCAATAAGTTTGAAGCTATCTGCAAGGGACTCGGACTCTCTGAGGATCATCTGAAGGTCGTGAATCCTATTCCGAAGAATATGCCAGAGATCACGAAGGCTATCCGTGATGAGATCAATTATCACGGTGTGAGTGTGATTATCCCGCGTCGTGAGTGTATGCAGACCTTACAACGTCATCTGAAACAGCAAAAAGCAAAGGAGGCAAAGAAATGAAGACAGATATTATCTTGTGTGGCGTAGGAGGTCAAGGTATCCTCTCTATCGCAACGATTATCGGTGAGGCAGCCATGAAGGAAAACCTCTATATCAAGCAGGCTGAGGTACACGGCATGTCGCAACGTGGTGGTGACGTACAGTCGAACCTGCGTCTCTCCAGCGATCCGATTTCCAGTGACTTGATTCCTCTTGGAGGTGCTGATGTTATTATCTCGATGGAACCGATGGAGGCACTTCGTTATCTGCCGTTCCTTTCGAAGGATGGCTGGATTATTACGTCGAGCACGCCTTTCGTGAATATCCCCAACTATCCTGATATCGAGACAATCAAAGCCGATCTCCAGAAGATTAACAATGTGATTATGCTGGATATCGAACAGGCTGCCAAGGATAATGGTGTGCCCCGTAGTGCTAACGTCATTCTTCTGGGTGCTGCCCAGAAAGCATTGGGCATCGAGTACGACAAGCTTGAGGATGCCATCCGCCGTGTCTTCGGACGCAAAGGCGAGGCCATTGTCGAGGCAAATATCAAGGCTCTGGCCATTGGCCGTGCTGCTCAGAAGTAGATTATTGGGCACGGATTAACGCTGCTTTATAAATAAAGACACGGCTGCTATATCCCAAATAGCTGTGTTTCTCTAAAAGAGAGCCGTGTTAATCCGTGCCAAAAGAATAAAAGAAGTAATGGAAACGCCAATTAAGAAAGAAATCGTTGACGGACTGGTGGCTGAGCTTGGCATCAAGGATTTTGCCAAGGCAACGATCCGTGAGGTAAAGCAAGTGGCAGCAAAGTCTGAGAAGGCGAGTGGGGTAGAGTTCATCAAGATGGAGATGGGCATTCCTGGTCTGCCTGCTGCTCAGGTAGGTGTCGATGCCCAGATTCAGGCATTAAAGGATGGTATCGCCCACAGCTATCCTGATATTCAGGGTGCCCCTGTGCTGAAAGAGGCTGCCTCTCAGTTTGTGAAGGCATTCATCGGTATCGATATCAAGCCCGAGGGTTGTGTCCCCGTGACTGGTTCGATGCAGGGCACATTCGCCTCATTCCTCACCTGTTCACAACGCGACAAGCAGAAAGATACCGTGTTGTTTATCGACCCCGGTTTCCCTGTGCAGAAGATGCAGCTGGAGGTGATGGGCGTGAAGTATCAGACCTTTGATGTCTATGACTATCGTGGTGAAAAACTCGGTCCGAAACTTGAGAGTTATCTCTCAAAAGGTAATATCTGCGCCATCGTATATTCCAATCCCAACAATCCCTCGTGGATCTGCCTGCGTGAGGAGGAACTGAAGGTGATCGGTGAGCTCGCTACGAAATACGATACCATCGTGATGGAGGATCTGGCTTATTTCGCCATGGACTTCCGTAAGGAGCTCTCGACACCATTCGAGCCGCCTTATCAGGCTAGCGTCGCCCGCTACACAGACAACTACATGTTGCTGATCAGTGGCTCTAAGGCCTTCAGCTATGCGGGTGAGCGTATCGGAGTTACCTGTATTTCCGACGCTTTGTTCCATCGCCATTTCGATGCGCTGTCTGAGCGTTATCAAGGATTGCCTTTCGGACCTGTGTTCTCTACGCGAATGCTTTATGCTTTGAGTTCAGGTACGAGCCATAGTGCCCAGTATGCGTTGGCTGCCATGCTGAAAGCCGCCTACGAAGGTAAGTACGACTTCCGCAAGGAGATCAGTGTATACGGAGAGCGCGCCAAGAAACTCAAGGAGATTTTCTGCCGTCACAATTTCTATGTGGTGTATGATAAAGACCTCGATGAACCCATTGCCGACGGTTTCTATTTCACCATCGGTTATCCTGGCATGACCTCAGGACAGCTGGCTCACGAACTGATGTATTATGGTGTATCGGCCATTTGTCTGATCACCTGTGGTTCTGAACAGGAAGGCCTGCGCGTATGTACATCTTTTATTGAAGATCACCAATACGCTCTCTTAGAAGAACGCATGAAGATTTTCGAAGCAAACAATCCCCGTTGAAGAGAAGTGCCTCCGCTGGCACGATAAACGGCACTTATCCAAAAATAAGCGGCACCTCCCATCAGAGAAGTGCCGCTTATTTATATAGGGTTATTCTTATCCGTTCATCGACATGAGGAACTCCTCATTGCTGCGAGTGTTGACGAGACGGTCGCGAATGGTATTCATGGCCTCTACTGGCGTCATCTCTGCAATGAACTTGCGGATGATCCACATACGGTTGAGTGTCGTGTCGTCAAGCAGCAGATCGTCGCGACGCGTAGAAGACAGCACCAGGTCGATGGCAGGGAAGATACGCTTGTTGGAGAGTGAGCGGTTCAGCTGAATCTCAGAGTTACCAGTGCCCTTGAACTCCTCGAAGATCACTTCGTCCATCTTTGAACCCGTATCTACCAGTGCCGTTGCAATAATCGTCAGTGAACCGCCGCCCTCAATGTTTCGTGCAGCACCGAAGAAACGCTTCGGCTTCTGCAAGGCATTGGCATCGACACCACCAGTAAGTACCTTTCCAGAGGTGGGGGCAACGGTGTTATAAGCACGTGCCAGACGTGTGATAGAGTCAAGGAAGATAACGACATCATGGCCGCATTCTACCATGCGCTTTGCTTTCTCAAGTACGATGCCGGCAATCTTGACATGGCGGTCTGCTGGTTCGTCAAATGTGGAGGCAATAACCTCTGCATTGACGGTACGAGCCATATCTGTCACTTCCTCAGGACGCTCATCGATGAGCAACATCATGATATAGGCTTCAGGATGGTTGGCGGCGATGGCATTGGCAATGTCTTTCATCAAGACCGTCTTACCTGTCTTAGGCTGAGCCACGATGAGTGCACGCTGACCTTTACCGATGGGAGAGAAGAGGTCGACGATGCGAACGCTGGGATTCGATGTCTCCTTGTCGCCGCAAAGATTGAACTTCTCTTCAGGGAATAGCGGTGTCAGGTGTTCGAATGCCACACGGTCGCGTACTTCTGACGGTTCACGGCCGTTGATGCTCTTGACGGAGGACAAGGCAAAATATTTCTCATTGTCATGAGGCGGACGTACGGTGCAGTCAACGACATCACCCGTCTTCAGACCGTATTTCTTAATCTGCTGAGGAGACACGTAGACATCATCGGGAGATGACAGATAGTTATAGTCAGAGCTGCGGAGGAAACCATAGCCATCAGTAAGGGCTTCCAGCACACCATTGGCGGTGATGATATCTGCAAAGTCAAACTTCGGTGTGTTTGTATCCCGTGAATAGACCATTTCCATTTCCTGTTTGTTCTGTTGTGCTACAGGACGGTCAAACATATCGAGGGTTGGGAGTGCCTCCTGATCTTCGATGGGAATATCGACCACGGTGATAAAGTCTGTGCCGTCGCCAGGATCACCAGCCCACACGTCACTATCCTCGGGAACTAACTCCTGTTCCTTGCGGTTAGCCATCTTTTCGCGCAGCTTCTCCATGGCGTCGGCTGTTACCTCGTCGGCAGTCTCAGGTGTACTCTCCATAGCTTCGGGTACGACCGCTTCGATATTCTCTTGCATCTCCTGCTGCGGCTCGGGCTGCTGTTCTTCTGCAACGACCTCCTCCTGCTTGGCAGATGCCTCTTCGGCAGCAGCCTTTGTCTTGCGGGTGCGACGCTTTGGAGCCTCGGGCTCTGCAGCCGGTTTCTCCTCTGTCTCTGGAGCAGGCAGTGGCTCATCGCTGAAGAGAGATGCAGGTTCTGCTTTCTTTGAACGATTGCTCTTCGAGTCCAGGTTCTCACCATCTTTACCTTTTACAGTATAGACTTTGCTCGTATCTTTCTTGGCAATGCGTGTGCGTTTTTTCTTAGGGGCATCATCACTGTTTTCCGCACTATTCTCAGCGGCCTTGTCGATGATGGCGTAGATGACATCCTCCAGGGCACTGTCTTGTGAAACCTTGATGCCTAATTCGTTAGCGATACCCATCAACTGGGGTATCTCCATAGCTTCTAATTCTTCTTTTTTATACATAATATGGGTATATAATTCTACCTGTTGGAATTGAAAAAATGTGAAGGAAATGCTTCTCGAACGGAAACATTGTTTTGAAAAACGTTGCAAAGGTAATCATTATTTTGTGAACCTCCAAACTTTTTAAGTTTTTTTGTTGGATTTCTCGTAACTAAAACTTCTTCGAAGGTACTTTCGTTCGGAAAAACTCAAAAACGTTTGGGATTTCGCTCACTTATTCGTAACTTTGCCCCCAAAAAGCAAGAATAATGGAAATCAAGAAAGCAGAATTCACCCTCAGTGCTCCGACAGTCTCGATGTGTCCGAAGGATCATAAGCCAGAATATGCCTTCATCGGCCGTTCTAATGTCGGAAAGTCGAGTCTGATCAATATGTTGACTAATAACAAGAAGTTGGCCAAGACTTCTGCAACGCCAGGCAAGACCCTGCTCATCAATCATTTTATCATCAATGACGAGTGGTATCTGGTCGATTTGCCAGGATATGGCTTTGCCAAACGATCGAAGAAAGAAGTGCAGAGGCTGGAGCAGATGATTAGTGGCTACATCCTGCAGCGCGAGCAGCTGGTGAATGTGTTCCTGTTGGTGGATGTCCGTCTGGAACCGCAGAAGATCGACCTCGAATTCATAGAGTGGCTTGGGACCAGTAGTGTGCCCTTTGCCATCGTATTCACCAAGGCCGATAAACTCAGTGCCAGTAAGGTGAGTCAGAATGTTGAGGCTTACAAGAAGGTGCTGCTGGAGACTTGGGAGGAGTTGCCCCCCATCTTCATCACCTCGTCGGAGAAGAAGGCTGGTCGCAGTGAGGTGCTTGACTATATAGAGCAAATCAACCGTGATCTGAAAGAGTAGGGAAGGATGGCAAAGGACATACCATATTTAGACGTACAGCAACTGACGAAATCCTTTGGATCGCTGGTGCTTTTCGAGCAAATCAGTTTCTCGATAGCAGAAGGGCAGAAAGTGGGACTGATTGCCAAGAATGGTACTGGCAAATCGACTCTGCTCTCTGTGCTTTCGGGTAAGGAAGGCTATGATTCTGGTGAGATTATCTTTCGTCGTGATCTTCGTGTGGGCATGTTGGAACAATCGCCTGTATTTGATCCAGCGGAAAGTGTCCTCGATGCCTGTTTCAACCATCAGGGAGATCCAGAGCGAGTGCTCAAGGCCAAACAGATCCTGACACAGTTGAAGATCCGTGACCTGCAGCAACCGATGGGACAGTTGAGTGGTGGACAGCAGAAGCGTGTAGCTCTGGCGAATGTGTTGATTACCGATCCGGATCTGCTGATTCTTGATGAGCCGACGAACCATCTCGACTTGGAGATGATCGAGTGGCTGGAGGGCTTCCTGAACAGGGGAAATAAGACCTTGCTGATGGTTACTCACGACCGTTTCTTTCTGGACCGTGTCTGTTCAGTAATCCTGGAACTCGACGACCAGACCATCTATACCTATCGCGGCAACTACAGCTATTATCTGGAGAAGCGACAGGAACGCCTCGACAACCGTCGAGCTGAGATAGCAAGGGCCAACAACCTTTATCGCACGGAGTTGGAATGGATGCGTCGTATGCCACAGGCCCGCGGTCATAAGGCTCGTTACCGTGAGGAGGCTTTCTATGAACTGGAGAAGGTGGCCAAGCAACGCATTGAGGAGCGCCAGATTCGTCTGAAGTCGCGTAATGTGTACATTGGTTCTAAGATTTTTGAGTGTCAGTATGTCTCGAAGTCTTTCGACGATAAGGTCATCCTTAAGGATTTCTACTACAACTTCTCCCGTTTCGAGAAGATGGGTATCGTCGGCAATAACGGCACAGGTAAATCTACTTTCATTAAGATGCTTTTGGGAATGGTACCGCCAGATGGTGGCCGATTCGACATTGGCGATACTGTTCGCTTTGGCTATTTTTCCCAAGAGGGCTTGCAGTTTGACGAACAACAGAAGGTACTCGATGTCGTGAAGGACATCGCTGAATATATCGATATGGGAGGTGGCAAGCACTTCTCTGCGTCGCAGTTTCTGCAGTATTTCCTCTTTACGCCAGAGCAGCAGCATAACTATGTCTATAAGCTGAGTGGTGGAGAGCGACGCAAGTTGTACTTATGTACAGTACTGATGAAGAATCCAAACTTCTTGGTACTCGACGAGCCAACAAACGATTTAGACATTGTGACGCTCCAGATTCTGGAAGAGTATCTTCAGGATTTCCCTGGCTGTGTCATCGTGGTGAGTCACGACCGCTACTTTATGGATAAGGTCGTAGATCACTTGTTGGTTTTCAAGGGAGAGGGCGAGGTGAAGGACTTCCCAGGCAACTATACCCAGTATCGTGAATGGAGTGCCCTTCAGCCCAGGGAATCCAAGGAGGTCGTTGAGACAAAAGAAGTGAAAGACAACAGACTTCCTAAGGAGACCAAGAAGAAGCTGTCGTATAAGGAAAAACGGGAATTTGAGCAGTTGGAGCAGGAAATTGCAGCTCTGGAAGAAGAACAGCGTCAGTTAGAAGAGGCGCTTTGCAGCGGAACGCTCTCTGTGGATGAATTGACGGAAAAGAGCAAACGTCTTCCACTCTTGAAAGATGAGCTTGACGAGAAGTCTATGCGTTGGCTGGAACTTAGTGAAATCGAAAGTTGAGAATTGAAAGATAATAGAATTGATGATACAACAGCAATACCCCTCAGAATTACTGGAAAAGGCCGTTAGGGAATTCTCTAAACTTCCTGGCATCGGTCGCAAGACGGCACTCAGGCTAGTGCTGTGGATGCTTCGTCAGGACGATGCCGATGTTGAGCAGTTTGCCGATGCCGTCAAGGAACTCAAACATGGCGTGAAATACTGTCATGTATGCCATAATATCAGCGACACAGACATCTGTCCTATTTGTGCAGATGCCCATCGCGACGCTTCCACCGTCTGTGTGGTGGAAAATATCCAGGACGTGATGGCGATAGAGAATACCCAGCAGTTTCATGGACTCTATCATGTGCTGGGTGGTGTCATCTCCCCGATGGACGGAATAGGACCTGGAGATATTGCCATCGACTCGCTCGTGCAGCGAGTGGCTGCAGGCGACATCGCAGAGGTGATTCTGGCACTGAGTCCTACGATGGAAGGAGATACGACCAACTTCTACATCAACCGCAAACTGTCTCCCTATGATGTGAAAGTCAGTGTAATTGCCAGAGGTGTCTCTGTAGGCAATGAACTGGAATATGCCGATGAGGTGACCCTTGGGCGCTCTATCATCAACCGTACACTATTTGAAGAGAAACAAACATGAAGAAAACAAAGAATCTGCTGTCGTGTGTCTTTGCAGCAGGCATGATCGTCGTTGTCATCCTCGTCGTGTTGTACGAGAGCGACATTCTGGTGTCAGGAATGTTGGCGGGTGCCCATCAGTCAGAGTTCCTGTGGACGACGCTGATGGAACTGGCTACTCTTGGCTGTGCGTTCCTGGCCTTGCGTCTGTTTAAGTTTGATAGGGTTCATCGTGTACTCAACGAGCAGAAGGCCGTTGCCCTGAAGAAATGGGGCCTCCTCCGTCTGTTGCTATTGTTCCTGCCGTTGTTGACTGACACCTTATTATATTATATATATATGAATCCGACATTCGGCTATCTTGGTATCATTCTGGCACTCTGTCTGCCGTTTGTCTATCCGAGTGAAGGCCGATGTATCGCAGAGACAGAACAGTGAAGCTAAGCGTTGTCATCGTCAACTACAATGTACGTGATTATGTGGTGCAGTGCCTTCAGAGCGTACATCAAGCCCTCGACGGCATTGAGGGTGAGGTGTTTGTCGTCGATAATAACTCGCCAGATGACAGTGTGGAGGTTCTAAGACGTGATTTCCCCTGGGTCCAGCTGATTGCCAATACGGAGAATGTTGGTTTTTCCCGAGCAAATAATATCGCTATTCGTCAGTCGCTGGGAACGTATGTACTTTTGCTTAATCCAGATACCGTCGTCGAGGCAGATACCTTTAGGAAGGTGCTGTCTTTCATGGATACCCATCCTGCAGTAGGCGGAGCTGGGGTGATGATGCATAACGAGGATGGAACACTTGCGCCTGAGTCGCGTAGGGCCTTGCCAACGCCTTGGGTGGCATGTCTGAAGATGCTAGGGTTCACCAAACGCTATTATATGAGTCATCTGCCATGGGACGCTCCTGCGCAGATAGAGGTGATCAGTGGTGCTTTCTGTATGTTGCGCCGTGCGGCACTCGACAAGATAGGTCTCCTAGATGAGGATTTCTTTATGTATGGTGAGGACATCGACCTCTCGTACAGACTTCTGAAGGGAGGCTGGCAGAACTGGTATCTACCTTGCCCCATCGTCCATTACAAGGGGAGGTCGACTCGGAAGACCGATTATCGCTATGTCCACATTTTCTATCAGGCCATGCTGATCTTCTTCCGCAAGCACTATCGTCATCAGAGCTTCTTCTTCACCTTTCCTGTGAAGGTGGCCATATATTTCCGTGCCATGCTGGCACTGATTGATATCCTACGAAAAAAACTGCACTTATGAACCCCAAAGTACACCTGCGGGCTATTGAGCCTGAAGACTTGGATCTGCTCTATCGGATCGAGAACGACGTCAAGTTGTGGAATGTCGGAACGACCAATGTGCCGTATTCCCGTTATACGCTTCACGACTATGTTGCGAATGCCTCCGATGATATCTATACCGACCGTCAGGTACGACTCATGGTTGAAGATGCTTCAGGAGCGGTTGTCGGCATTGCGGATATCGTGAATTTCGATCCTGGAAATTGTCGTGCAGAAGTGGGACTGATTATCCTTGATGCCTTTCGTCGACAGGGTTATGGTAGCAGTACGCTGCATGCAGTGGCTGATTATGCACTTAGTGTGCTCCATCTGCACCAGTTGTTTGCTTTCGTGGATGTTACCAATGAGGCTTCGCTGCATTTGTTCAGGGTGATGGGCTATCGAGAGTCTGCTCGTATAGCAGATTGGCTCTACGACGGACGTAAATACCGTGATGCCGTATTGATGCAGTACGTGTTTTAGCAGTTTTTTTGTGCTGAGACCAAAAAAAGTGGGAAAATGTTTTGCGGTTTCAGAAATTATTCATACCTTTGCACCCGCTAATAAGGAAAAGCGTTCTTTGGTGCGTTAGTTCAGTAGGTTAGAATGCCTGCCTGTCACGCAGGAGGTCACGAGTTCGAATCTCGTACGCACCGCTCTCTTTTCTCGATGTCAGCACCTTTTGGTGCGTTAGTTCAGTAGGTTAGAATGCCTGCCTGTCACGCAGGAGGTCACGAGTTCGAATCTCGTACGCACCGCAAAAAAAGTCCATCGGTTTTCCGATGGGCTTTTTTGTTGTGCTATGTCTATTGTTTAATAGCTTCTGGCGATGATGACGCGAGCCTTTGAAGGTTTGCCGCTAACCATATCAACGCCTGGTGTCTGTTCTACGCCGAAAGGCACACAACGGATGGTAGCCTGTGTATCTTCTTTGATTTTTGCCTCAGTCTCGGCCGTGCCGTCCCAATGGCAGAGGAAGAAGCCACCGTCCTTCACCTTTTCCTTGAACTCCTCATAGTTGTCGCATTCGTAGATATGGGCATCACGATAAGCCTTGGCCTTCTCGAAGATATTCTTCTGGATATCCTCCAACAACTGCTCTACGTATTCAGTGATTCCTTCTATAGAACGAGTCTCTTTCTCCAAAGTATCACGGCGCATTACCTCGATGGTACCGTTCTCCAAGTCGCGAGCACCTAATACCAGACGTACAGGAACACCCTTCAGCTCGTAGTCGGCAAACTTGAAGCCTGGACGCTTGTTGTCAGCATCGTCGAACTTCACGGTGATACCCTTCTGACGCAGGGCCTCGATGATAGGTGTAACTTCCTTGTTCACCTGCTCCATCTGCTCGGGCTTGGTGGCGATAGGAATGATGACTACCTGGATAGGAGCCAGACGTGGAGGCAGCACCAGTCCGTTGTCATCAGAGTGAGTCATGATCAGAGCACCAATCAGACGAGTAGATACTCCCCAAGATGTGGCCCATACGTACTCAGGCTTGTTCTCCTTATTTAGATAGGTTACTTCAAATGCCTTTGCGAAGTTCTGCCCCAGGAAGTGACTTGTGCCGCTCTGCAGCGCCTTACCGTCCTGCATCATGGCTTCGATGGTGTAAGTATCAAGTGCACCAGCGAATCGCTCTGTCTCACTCTTAACACCCTGAATAACGGGCACAGCCATCCACTCCTCAGCAAACTTGGCATACACCTTCAGCATCTTCTGAGCCTCCTGCTCAGCCTCCTCACGAGTAGCGTGGGCTGTGTGACCTTCTTGCCACAAGAACTCAGATGTGCGGAGGAAGGGGCGGGTACGCATCTCCCAACGCATGACGTTACACCATTGATTGCACATCAGGGGCAGGTCGCGCCATGAGTGAATCCAGTTCTTATAAGTGTTCCAGATAATCGTTTCCGATGTAGGACGGATGATTAGTTCTTCTTCCAGCTTGGCTGCAGGATCCACCTCCACACCGCTCTTGTCTTCCTTAGCCTTCAGACGGTAGTGGGTCACCACTGCACACTCCTTAGCGAAACCCTCAACGTGTTCTGCTTCACGACTCAGGAACGACTTCGGGATGAGCAAGGGGAAATAGGCATTCTGAGCACCGGTCTCCTTGAACATCTTGTCGAGCTGCTGCTGCATCTTTTCCCAGATGGCATAGCCATAGGGCTTGATCACCATACATCCGCGAACGGCAGACTGCTCGGCCATGTCAGCTTTGACAACAAGATCGTTGAACCACTGGCTGTAATTATCTGCGCGTTTCGTTAATTCTTTTAATTCTTTTGCCATTGTTTTTAATCGATTAATCAATTTTGCGTGCAAAATTACATAAAAAATACGAAACAAGCGTACATTATTTTAAATTAATTGTTACCTTTGTACCCAAATTCAACTTTTAACGGATAAATACAGTAAGATTATGAAAAGTTTAAAGTCAATTTGCGTAGCTCTTTGCGCAGCATTAGTGCTCGCAGGATGTGGAATGAGTAAGACAGGTCAGGGTGCCCTTATCGGTGCTGGTGGTGGTGCTGGTCTTGGTGCTATTATTGGTGCACTTGCAGGCAATACAGCCATTGGTGCTGCTATCGGTACGGCTGTCGGTGCAGGTGCAGGTGCCATTATTGGTAAGAAGATGGACAAGGCCAAGAAGGAGGCCGAGGCTATTCAGAATGCCCAGGTAGAGGAGGTGAAGGACTCTAACGGTTTGGACGCTGTGAAGGTGACCTTCGATTCAGGTATCTTATTTAGTACTGGTAAGTCAACACTGACATCATCCTCAAAGGCTTCACTGCAGGAGTTGGCTAGTGTGCTGAAGAACAATAGCGACTGCGACGTAGCCATTCAGGGCTATACCGACAATCAGGGTTGGAAGAACTCTACCGCAGAGCAGAGTGCCCAGAAGAACCAGGCTCTCTCTCTGGATCGTGCTGCTGCCGTTTCTGCCTATCTGCAGAGTCTGAGTGTTCCTGTCGCTCAGATTAAGAGCGTAGAGGGCTTCGGACAGAGCAACCCCGTTGCTGATAACTCTACCAAGGCTGGTCAGGCACAGAATCGTCGTGTGGAAGTGTACATGTATGCTTCACAGAAGATGATTCAGGATGCTAAAGCCCAGGCTGGTAACTAATTATGCATTTTCTATTTAAGAAACTACGCGCCATCATACGCTGGATATTGGTAGCCTTCTTCGGCTCCACTATTCTCGCGGTGGTGGCGCTCCGTTTTTTTCCTGTCTATTTCACTCCTCTGATGTTCATCCGTTGTTATGAGCAGGTGAAGGAGGGTAGGGAACTTAAGCTTTCTCATCATTGGGTATCGATAGATAAGATTTCCCCCAATCTGCCCAAAGCAGTGATGGGTAGTGAGGACGCAAAGTTCTTGGCTCATCACGGTTTCGACTATGAGGCCATTGAGCATGCAGCCAAGCGTAATAGACAGCATCCTGAGAAGCGCAAGTTGGGTGCTTCAACGATTTCCCAGCAGACAGCCAAGAATGTGTTTTTGTGGCCTGGCCGTTCATGGGTCAGGAAGGGCTTCGAGGTCTATTTCACTACGTTGATTGAGTTCATGTGGCCGAAGCAGCGTATCATGGAAGTCTATCTGAACTCCATCGAGATGGGTGATGGCATCTACGGTGCCGATGCCGTAGCAGAGGAACATTTCGACACCGATGCGCTCCATCTGACGAAGGCTCAGTGCGCTTTGATAGCCGCCACTCTTCCAAATCCACGCAAGTTCTCGAGCAAGCGTCCCTCTCCGTATATCCTGAAGCGTCAGGCACGTATCCTCCGAGAAATGCGTTTCGTTCCTGACTTTCCCAATGAGGGTGAGGATGTAAAGAAAAAGAAATAAACTCCATTTCTATTTTATATATGAGACTGTTCAAAGTATTTTTCCTTTCTATCGTGTTCATAAGTTTCATCAGTTGCAAAGGACAGAAAACGACAGGTGGACATGAAGTTGAGACAGATACCATCGCAGCTGCACTCTCGATGGTTACCCCTAAATACGCTACAGGGTGGCAGGTGAGAGATTCTGCAGATGTCAGACTGGTGACGGTTGGGGCTCATGACCGTTTTGCGCTGGTGAGGACAGATGAGGCGCAGGTGCCTGAGGGCTATACAAAGATTCGTGTGCCTATCGAACGTACGATTTGTATGACGATGCTTCAGCTCTCCAATTTCACGATTCTGGATGCCCATGATGTTGTGACAGGACTGACAGGAACGAAAAACCTCTATAATAAGGATATTCAAGCACGTGTCGAGGACGGACGCATCGTGAAGATAGGTATGGAGGGCAATTTCGATACGGAAATGGTATTGGCGGCTCATCCTGATGTCATCTTCATCTCACCCTTCAAGCGTGGTGGCTATGAGCCTATCAAGGAGACGGGCATCACCCTCGTGCCCCATTTGGGGTATAAAGAGCTCGATCCTTTAGGACAGGCAGAGTGGATCAAGTTTGTGGGGATGTTTATCGGCAAGGAGAAGGAGGCTGGTGATATCTTTGCAGGCATCGAACAGCGCTATAATGACCTGAAGGCACAAGCCGCAAAGGTAGAGCATCGGCCTACTGTGTTCAGTGGTGAGATGCATAGTGGCACGTGGCATGCCGTAGGTGGCAAGAACTATCTGGCGCAGATATTCCGTGATGCAGGAGCAGACTACGTTATTTCCGATGAGGAGACAGCAGGCGAGAACCTCGAGTTCGAGAAGATGTACTCGCTGGCAGCCAAGGCTGATTACTGGCGTATCCTGAATAGTTATCCTGGTGATTTTTCTTATGAAGCGCTGAAGGCCTCAGAACCTCGTAATGAACTATTCGATGCATTCAAGCAGCGAAAGGTGATTTACTGCAACATGAAGCAGACACCCTACTATGAAATATCGCCTGTGGAGCCTGATGTGCTGCTGAAGGACCTTGTGGCCATATTTCATCCTGAACTTGTGGAATCCGACTATCAACCTACGTTCTATCAACTCCTGAAATAAATGCATCCTAAGTATCCTATATTTCTAATACTGCTGTTGATGATTGTCATTCTGGCAATTGTCAATCTGCTTATCGGTTCAGTGTCTATTCCTATTGGCGATGTGTGCAGAATTCTGCTGGGTCATGGGGAGAATGAGATCTGGCAGAACATCATCTTCCAGTCGCGTCTGCCTCAAGCCCTTACTGCTATTGTCGCAGGGGCAGGACTTGCCGTCAGTGGACTTCAGATGCAGACTGTCTTCCGCAATCCGCTGGCTGGTCCTTCCGTGCTGGGTATCTCCAATGGTTCAGCTTTGGGCGTAGCCTTTGTGGTATTGTTGTCTGGCAGGATAGGAGGGGTGGCACTCAGTCGTCTGGGGTATCTGGGTGATGCGGCTATGAGTGTTGCGGCCATCGTGGGTGCTCTGGCTGTGATGTCACTGATTCTTTGGGCGTCGCAGAAGGTCAGAGACAATGTCACCTTGCTGATTATCGGTGTGATGATAGGTTATCTGGCCAATGCCATCATTGGCGTACTGAAGTTCTTGTCACCAGAGGAAGATGTGAAAGCTTTCGTGGTGTGGGGATTGGGCTCGTTCTCGCGTGTGTCAGGTGATGAGATGGTGCTCTTCGTCGTGCTGATGTGTGTACTGTTACCATTGGCCTGTCTCTTGGTAAAGACCATGAACCTGCTGTTGCTGGGTGAACGTTATGCAGCAAACTTAGGCCTGAATATCCGCCGCAGCCGTATGCTGGTGATTATCTCTTCTGGTGTGCTGGTAGCTATTGTGACGGCTTATTGCGGTCCTATCATGTTTATTGGTTTGGCCGTACCTCATCTGGCACGAGCCGTCTTCCGCACAAGCGATCATCGGATTCTGATGCCTGCTACGATGCTTTGTGGGGCAGCCCTTGCACTTGTCTGCAACCTCATCGCCCGTATGCCGGGCTTCGAGGGCGCGTTACCTGTGAACAGCGTGACGGCCCTCGTGGGTGCTCCCGTCATTGTGAGTGTATTATTCCGTCGTCGTCAATCAGCAGAAGCGTAAGACGGGCTTGAGGCACAAGAGGATGACAATGATTCATGCAATGTTGTAAGACGACGCGGCAAAAATCCTCTGTCTTATCTGGTGGAATCGCCTGCCATAACTCTCGGGCCAATGTTATCTTCTCTAAATTTGCCTGACATCCTGCTTCATGAAGCATCTCACTGATAAAAGCCTTGTCCATCGTGGCCTTACGGCTATGGGTGTCAAGATGGCCAGCTGCGAGTTTCACGGCTTTGCCTAACATCACGCCAAGAGTCACTTCCCTGATACCCAGTTCGTGGGCTATCTTCAAGGTCTCGCCGATATAGTTGCCGTATTCCACGAACGCCTGTTGGGGTAGGTTGGGGTAGAGGGCTTTCACGAAGCGTTCACTCTTGCCTCCGCTGTTGATCACCACACGACTGCTACCGCTGGCTTTGGCAATCGTCATACATTTGCGGATGCTGTCGATGAAAGCTTCTTCGCTGAATGGCTTTACGATACCAGAGACGCCGATGATCGAGATGCCGCCCTCGATACCCAGACGGGGATTGAAGGTTCTTTTCGCAATAGTCTCACCTTCAGGGACGGAGATGGTGATACTAAGTGAATCGCTTGTTATTTCTGCAAGATTCTGACGAATCATCTCACGAGGTGCTTTGTTGATAGCTGGTGAACCTGGGGGATAGTCGAAACCAGGAAGCGTGAAGACGCCTACTCCCTCGCCACCTAAGATTTCGAAAGAACCTGAACGGCTACGGGTAGGCGTGTCTGCGGCAATTGGCTTGACACTCACCCGTATCTCCAAACCATCCGTCACATCAGGGTCATCGCCAGCATCCTTGATGCAGTAGGCATAACCATCACCATAGCCAACAGAAACATGAATGGTCTCTCCATTAGGCAATAAAACAGGCACCTCCTCTGGTGTCTCGTTTTTAAGTAGATTTATAGTTGCAGCCACAGTCGCTGCTGTCGCACAAGTGCCAGTTGTCAGTCCGCTATGCAGGGGATAAAACTCTGGCAACAGTTTCTCCACCATCCGTCGCAGTCCGTAAGGGCCGTTGACGATGGTAAAAATCGCTGGAGTCTGTGGCCGTTTCAGGGCGATAATCCTCATGCCTCTTGCTTTGGCTGCCTCTACCTTCTCCTGAAAACCACCAGACAGCCCACTCTCCTTCAACAGAATGACCTCTGCTTCGACAGGGATATCCTGCGGATTTTCATAATAGCAGAGCTGTTCTGGGCTGGCCCCTTGCTTTTGTGCTAATGCGATCGATGATTCCCTATTGAGAATGCGATAAAAGACCTTAACCCCTGCTACCTCTAAAGGCTTCAGTTTGCTGATGCTCTGCACGCCAGTTGTTGCCAGCAGAGAGTGAATGTCACGAGGTATCTGGCTGTAGTCATCAATCCATGTTATCTCAGGATCGCGCTTAGGATAGATACGTTCATAACGGATGGTGGGGATATTCAGTGATTGCGAAACCAGAGCGATGGTCTGGTGTAGTTGCGAGGCAAACGGGTGGGCTGCATCTACGATGAGCCGGATGTCGTGTTCCCCACAGAACGTCTGCATCGCCTCAGCATCGAGAGCCCCGTCTATCCGTTGCCCATGATGCAGGGCGATGTCCTGTTCTCCTGTCTTCGTACTATAGAAGTAAGGCGAGCCCCCCTCTTCCAGCACTTCCACAGCCTTGCGCCCTTCAGTCGTTCCTCCGAATACCAGAATCATTGCGATGAAAATTATGATTAAGATCCGAGATGACTCTTGAGCTCTGCCAACAGGTCATCATGCTTCATAGTGAGATAGTTGGTAAGGATACCATCGATATAGTTCTTAAAGAAACGTCGTTTGTTCTGCTTGTCATCTTTATAGACAGGATAGATGAACTGACGGCCCTTAGTGATGTAACCATCTTTAAAACCTGTAATCTCGTTCCAGTCTAACGTGGTGTAGCCACCGTATGGCGTAAAGACCTTTAGCTCACTATCTGTGATGATGACAGCAGGGCGGTGGCATAGGCAAAGGTCATAGTATCTCATGAAAAAGAAATAGAGGGCATTCAATGGCATAGGAAGTGTGATGATGGCCAGCGTTACCAATAAATACCACAACCAATCTTCAGCCAATATCGTGGTGTGAAAGAACGATGGACTTATAGCAATCGCTATAACAATGATACTCAGAGTCATTGCCGCAAGATAAACTGCAGCATCGAGCAGTGCATTGACCAGATGTTTGTTTTCGTAAATGTATGTCATTGCTATTAGGTTGTCCTGTTTAATCCTATACAAAAGTCACTTTAAGAGGTCATATCCTCACCCTGGCGGAACAGGTGAGTGAAGTGTTTCGAATAGAGTTCGGAGAGGCCTTGGCGGTTGTCGATGGCTTCACCCACGACGAGCATCGTAGTGAGGGTTAGCTTGTTGTCGTGGACAATCTTCGCCAGGTCTTTGAGCTTACCTCGATAGATCTTCTGATCTGGCCATGTGAGGTGATAGCAGGCAGCCACGGGGGTGTCCTCTGGATACTCCTGAAGCAGTTCGTGCTGTACGTCATCCACGATGGCTGCAGAGAGGAAGATGCACATCGTACTCTGACTTTTCGCCAACAGGTGCAGCTGTTCTTTCTCAGGCATCGGGGTGCGCCCTTCGCCTCGCGTCAGGATAATCGTCTGACAGCGCTCAGGAATCGTGAACTGGCTCTGTAACTCGGCTGCTGCAGCGAGGAAGGATGAAATGCCTGGCGTGATATGGTATTCCATGTGGTTGGCATCGAAGAAGGCCATCTGCTCCTGAATGGCGCCAAAGATACAGGGATCGCCTGTATGGAGGCGCACGATGTATTTGCCTTCGTCATAGAACTTCTTCATCAGCTCACACTGTTCTTCGAGTGCCATATCAGCTGATGAACGTACGACTGCTCCAGGCTTGTGGCATTCAGTCAAAGCTTTAGGCACCAGTGAGCCTGCATATAATATAAGGTCGGCCCTTTCGAGCATCTTGCGACCTCGAACACTCACCAGATCAGGGTCGCCAGGACCAGCGCCCACAATCTCTATATGCCCTTTCTGCTCTCGCAAGTACTTGTAGTCGATGGCGAGGGCTGCCGTCCAGTTTCTGCCCTTCACTTTAGGTACAATCAGTTTTCCATTGTTTGCTCCCAGGATGGCTGCCGCCTCACAGACTGAGGGCGTACCCACATGTTTCTGAACGGTCTTGCTGGGATTAGGTACCTCGACCTTGGCGAGTTGCTCAGCCGTGTAGAAAACCAGTTCTTCGCCCAAATCATCGACGAGCATCGCGCAAAACTCTTCATCCTGTTTCACATCGATGGTGCAATAGCGTTTGTAGCAGGGTAATACACCAATCTGGCTCATGGCCTCGTCGATCTCGTCGTAGATATCCTCATAGTCATTAGGATGGCTGGCGAGTCCAAAGCCCAAAGAAGCAATCATAGGCACGAAATGCAGCTCGAGCACACCGTATGGTACACAGAGGTTATAAGGTGTCACCAGGATGACCAACTTAAACTTTTTGGGATCTACCTCTTCGAGACTTTTCACGACAGTCACATGCTCAGGCAGTGTCTTCTCCAGATAGTCCGTTCCTTCGTCGCAGATTTCCATCAGCAGGGCTGTTGGTTCGCGATTGACGAAAGCGTAGATACACTTATTCATATCGTCGTCGCTGGCGATGGCCCAGTTAAAGCGTTCTGCAAACGTATCGAGCGCCCAGAGGCCTGCATTGTCGCTCTGTGTGGTGATCACTTCTCGTGCACCCAGAATGGCTGAAATCTCCTTTGTCAGATCATTTGCCCCTCCAATATGTCCTGAGAGCACGGAAATGGCATTCGTTCCCAAACTATCCACGCACACCACAGCTGGGTCTTCGTGCTTATCGTTCACAAAGGGCGCAATCGTCCTCACACAGATTCCCATCGCTCCGATGAAGATAAAGGCATCATGCTTCTTCCATTCCTTGCCAACCTCTGAGCGCTGGATCACTTTGGCTTTCAGTTCCCTTTTGAGCGTCGCGGCGATCTCACTGCCAGCCTCGCTGATTTGTATAATTGCTATTTTTTGCATTTGAGAATTTTTATGGGGTGATATTCATCTAAGACTATTCTGGTGGGTGGGGCTTGCTTCAGAGCTAGTTCTTGACAGGCTTCGTCCCATAGCTGATGGCTGTCAGTCTTGACAAGAGGGGCCTTGACGCTATTCATCACGATACAACCTTGATCTGACAGTACGGTTAGCACCTTCGCCATGATTTCCTTCAGATGGCCTCCATGACCGCCGATGAAGACGGCGTCAGGACGGGGGAGGGCAGAGAGGTCTGTCTCCAAGAAATCGCCGATATGGACATCGATGCCTGGAGCACCAAAACGACGAGCGTTCTCTTGGATGATGGCCTCGCACTCAGGACGGATCTCAAAAGCGCAGATTTGGAGATGAGGGAACTGCAGACGGGCTTCGATAGAGACGCTGCCTGTGCAGAAGCCGATGTCCCAGAAGACCGTCTTCTGGCGTAATTCGAGTGCCTGTAGCGTCAGCAGACGGATGGGCATCTTGGTGATCATCTTCTCTCGTCCGTCGAGTAGGGTGAAGTCGGAATCTGGAATGCCGAAAGGTCTCGTCAGGTGCTGATGGTTGTGTTTTAGGCACGGATTAACACAGCCTCTATCGAGGACGCTGCCTTTGTGATTTGCATTGGCATCAAGAGCCGTGTTAATCCGTGTAATCCGTGCCAAAATTAAACAATTGGGATGTTCAAACTCGCGGTTAACAGCCTCTTCGAGTGTCAGGGTGGTGACTGTTTCGAGTTCTGGATTGCCCAAATGTTCACCTACATTCATCTGATAGTCGTTATAGCCATAGTCTATCATGCGCTGGGCGATGGCGGCGGGGGTATGTTCGCGGTCTGTAAGGACGCCGATTTTCGAGGCTCCTTCAATGAGGGCGCAGTCGAACTCAGGCCAAGGGCGGCCTGTCAGCGAGACGATACGCATGTCGTGGTAAGGCATCACCAAACGATGTGCCAGCATCTGCAGGGAGTTGAAAGTCGGATAGACCGTGATCTCTGCCTCAGGAAACCTGCGCTGTAGGGTGTTGGCAAAACCGAAGAACAGTGGATCGCCACTGGCAAAGACGATGATGGGTTGCGAATTGTGAGTGGCAAAGTGAGTGCTGTATTGTTCGAAGACATGACTTAGCGGTACTGTGATGTCTATCCATGGGGCATCGGCAGGGAGCAGTGGGCCGACGATGTCATGATGGCGCTTGCCGCCAGAGAAGACTTTGCCTTGTCTGATCAACGCCAGGACTTCTGGGAGGAAGTAAGGCGTCGGACTGTCTGTGATGCCTATGACGTAGTATCTCATATCCAATAAAGGTGGGTATAGCTTGCCAACACATTCTTATATCTGAACACAGGCGTCGTCACAGGCTCCCCTTTGGCATTATAGACCTGAACTGATGATGGTGGCTGTGTCGTGAATTGGGTGTAATGGAACTCATGTCCTCGGAACACCTTACCGTCGATTGTGAACTGTCGGTAGCCTAGCGAGAGTTTGCGGTCTGCCGTACGCGCAGAAATGGTATAAGGCAGTACGCCGCACATCGGATATTCTCCATCGTCAGTGATGATCTTCTCACAGAGATACATCATACCTCCGCACTCAGCAATGATGTTTCCGCCTCGTTCTGCAAACGCTTTGATAGCAGTCCTTGCAGCCTCGTTGGAGCCGAGCGCTTCCAGATGCTTTTCAGGGTAGCCGCCTGGCAGATAGAGCAGGTCTATGTCATTGAGGCCTGGTTCCTCTGTCTCAGGGTCAAAGAAGTAGGTGCTTCTATAACGGTCGAGCGTCTCTTGGTAGATGAACGAAAAACTCTCTGCATTGCGGGCGACACAAAGGGCCTTGTTCCCACGGGCAGATGGATAGTCGTTTTCGGAGATACTGCTTGTGTCCTCCAGTGCAGAGAACAGATGTGACAGTCGCTTCCAGTCCACATGTGCTTCCAGTAGTTCGATGAGTTGCTCGTTCTCTGGCAATGTGGAAAAGTCAAGTCCCAGATAGCGTGAGCCCTGTTCGAGTGCAGTCGTCTTTGGCAGATAGCCGAAGCACTCCGTATGCAGGTCGTCGCACACTTGCTTGAGCATCTTGAAGTGACGCTCAGACCCCACCTTGTTGAAGATGATGCCCACGATGTTGAGATCCTTTCTGAAGTTGAGGAATCCATAGATCTGGGCAGCCAGAGAATAGGCAGCCGACTTGGCATCGACTACGAGTACCACAGGGAGTCCCAACGTCAGGGCGATTTCTGCAGAAGAGCCCTGGTCACGATGATACCCGTCGAAGAGTCCCATCATGCCCTCAACGATGCAGATGTCGGCATCGTGACTGTAGTGACAGAAGAGTTCCTTCACATGCGTCGCTGTTGCCATGAAGGTGTCGAGATTAATCGAGGGACGGTGACAGACGGCTGTATGGAACTTCGTGTCGATATAGTCGGGACCACATTTGAAGGGTTGTACGCAGAACCCCTTCTTCGAGAAGAGTGCCATCAAGCCTCTGGCAATCGTTGTTTTGCCAGAGCCACTGGTGGGAGCCGCTATCATAAAAGCTGGTTTCATACCGCAAAGGTAGAAAAAATATTCGGAATATATGCTTGATTCACAAAAAAAGTTGTACCTTTGCAGCGGAAAAAAGGCAATCAGGTGGCCGATGCTGCCTGATGTAAGGGAATCCGGTGAGAATCCGGAACTGTTCCTGCAGCTGTAATCCCTCTTAGAAGGTCTGCTTGTATAACGCCACTGAGGAAGACTCGGGAAGGTAAGGCAGACTAGGGAAAGTCAGAAGACCTGCCTGGGGGCGGCCATGAGGCCACCTTGTTTATAGAAATCGCCCGTACAGGAAGATGCGGAAGCGGAAATGACATTTTAGATATGAATCGAAGACAGAAATGGGCTTTTGCCCTCTGGCTGGTGGCTGTCGGTGTATCGGCGCAGACGGATGTCTGGCGTTCTGACAGTCTTCAGGAGGTGGTTGTGACAGGCACTGGTACCCAGCACCTGCTGAAGAACGCTCCTGTGCAGACAGAGGTGATTACAGCCAAGATGCTCCGCAACTATGGCGGTAGGAGTCTGCAGGATATCCTCGCAGGTCTTACGGCATCGTTTGCCTTCAACGAGGACGATATGGGAGCGCAGATGCAGCTCAACGGACTTGGCAACGACTATATCCTGATCCTTGTTGATGGTAAGCGCATTCATGGAGACGTGGGTGGTCAGAACGACCTGAATCTCATCGATCCGCACAACATCGAGAAAATCGAGATTGTGAAGGGTGCCTCCAGTGCGCTCTATGGCTCGGATGCCATCGCTGGCGTCATCAATGTGATTACCAAGAAGCACAATGAAGGATTGCTTGCAGAGAACAGCACGCGGGTAGGGAGCTATGGTGATATCCGTCAGCACAACGGACTGGGACTGGCTTTTGGTAAGGTGAAGAGCTATACCAATTTCCAGCTGCAGCACTCTGACGGATGGCAGAATACGGCGACAGAGGACCCACGACAGACGGAGTTCCTGATTGAGGACTCGCGCAATATGACTGTCAACCGCCATACGAACTGGCAGGTCTCTGAGCGACTGACGTATGAACCGCTCAAGGGACTGGAGTTCTATGCCGAAGGCTCTACTTACTGGAAACGTATCTACCGTCCTACAGGAAAGTATCGTGGTGTCGATATCAAGACCTACGATATGATGTACCGCAATCAGAGTCTTGCAGCAGGTGGTAAGTGGCAGTTGAATAAGACGATGGTGAGTACCAATCGTCCAGACCAGGTGACGCTCGACGTGAACTGGGACCGTCACGCGTACTATTATTATTATACAGCCATCACACTGGGCGATGGTTATGATCCGCACGGCAATTTCACCCCCTATTATCCTTTCTTCCCTGATGATGAGGATTTGCAGAGTGACCAGCGTCGTACGATGGCCCATCTGAAGGGCATCTTCACCCTGCCATATAGCAATCGCCTGAGTGCTGGCCTTGAATGGCGTCGTGACTATCTTGAAGCACCCATGCGCGTCAGAGACGGTGAGGCCAGCGACCATACTGAGGCTGCCTACGTCCAGGATGAGTTCAGACATGCCTTCAGTCCGAAGACGACACTCGACATTACCCCAGGACTTCGCCTGAACCATAATGGTCAGTTCGGCTTCCGCCTGACGCCAAAGGTCTCGGCCATGCTCTCGTTGGGCAGTGATATCCGTCTGCGCGCCACTTGGAGTCAAGGATTCAAGACGCCTACGCCCAAGGAACTCTACTATCGCTATGTGCGCAATATGAACGGTACCTATCTCTATTTAGGTAACGAAGACCTGCGTCCGCAGACCTCTAATTACTATGCGCTCAGCGGTGAATACAACTGGCAGGGACTGAATGTCACAGTGACGGGCTATCTGAATAGGGTTGACAATATGATTACATTGGTAACCATCCCTAACAATCAGGCACCTGGAGAATATATCATCACCTATGACCCTGTCAAGACCCGCCAGTACCAGAATCTGGAGTCTGCGAAGACGAGGGGCATAGATGTCAGCTTGCGCTGGCGTCTGGATCGTGAGTGGATGGTAGGCGGCAGTTATAGCTATCTGGATACAGAAGCCAAGCAGTATGATACCACCCACGAATGTCTTGTCGATGTCGTGATCGACGGCACGGCTCGCCACAAGGGGAGTTGGTTTGCTACCTGGAACCATGATTTCTCCAAAGCCTGGCATGCAGGATTCGGCCTCTACGGACGGATGTCATCGACGCGTCACTACCAGATTAACGGTGATGGCAAAGGTTATCAGATATGGCGTTTTTCGACCAATCACGAGTTCCCTGTGAGTAAGAAATGGCTCTTCCGCCTGGAGGGTGGTATCGATAATATCTTCGACTATGTCGATACGACGCCTCATGGTCTGCATCTTGGTACTACGACACCAGGACGTACTGTCTATGCCACCCTCACCGTGCGCTTTGCACATGGCAAGAATCTAAAGTTTACTAACAATAAAAAGTCCAATTTTAAAACTAATGAGAATGAAACAGATTAAGCATTTGGTGATGGCATTCGCAGCCGTTTGCCTCACCGTTGGATTCACCTCTTGCGAGAAAGAAGTTGAGAAAATCGTAGAAAAACCTGTCGAGAAGATTGTCGAAAAGGAAGTTGAGAAAGTCGTTGAGAAACCCGTTGACAACAACAACTGGTCACGCTATCAGACGATGGTCAACGAGGCTGTCAAGGCAGGTAAGACCAGCGACAAAGTGATTCTGCTGGTGGCCTTCGGTTCTACTTGGGAGCAGGCCTACGACACCTTCGAGAAAGTGGTTGAGGATTATGAGCAGGAGTTTGATGGATGGGATGTATTCCTCTCTTTCTCTTCGGCCATCTGTATCAACCAAGCTCGTGCTGGCGAGAATGTGGATCCAGAAGACTTCTTCGATCCTGAGCACTGGCTCACCGCTATCGGTCTGGCAGGCTACAAACAGGTTGTGATTCAGTCGTTGCAGGTGATTCCTGGTGAGGAGTACCGTCGTGTACGTGATACCTATGTGAAGGACTTCATGAACAACCGTAACGGCGACTTCACTGATGCCTATATGAAGAGTCTCGACCTGAATGTGGTGGTGGGTACCCCGCTGATGGCTGAGGAGAGCGATGCAGAGAACCTTGCAGAAGTGCTGAATGAAGAGTCTGATGTCAAGGCTGCCGTCGCTGAGGGTATTGTGGCATTCATGGGTCATGGTAACCCTGAGGGCTATGACTACTACGGTGGTAATATCCGTTACCTGCAGCTAGAGGAATACCTGCGTAAGATCAATCCTAATTACTTTGTTGGTACTGTAGATATGGCTGCTACTTATGCAGAGGATGTGCTGAAGCACATTGCTGGTGGTACATTCACCTACGAGATCGGTGACATTAAGAAGACCATTACCTATGCGCCCAATAAGTCAACGAAGGCACAGCTCTACCCGCTGATGTCTATTGCTGGTGACCACGCTCATAATGATATGGCCGATCCTGAAGATCCTGAGAGCTGGTACTCTTTGTTTAATGAAGCAAATATCGCTACCCAGGCTTATGAGACCAATTTTGCTGAGCCTTGTTGGAAGCAGTACAAGAGTGGTGATCCCTATATTCCTGCCCTCGCAGAGCGTGCTAAGGTTCGTGACCTGTGGATCAATCACACCAAAGAGGCTATTGAGAAGTTAGGTACTGCCGACGCCCTCTCTACACCTACTACGGCTCCTGAGGAGTAATAGACATTTTTGTAGATGATAAATTATAAATTAGTTATGTTGATGGCAGCGCTCTTTTCTGGGAGCGCTGCCTTTGCGCAAATCCATAAAGACGCGTCAGCGGGATTGCGCAAGGACTCATCAGTAGTGAGTCGCACCTATAATCTGAACCCAATTGTAGTGACTGGTTCTGGTCACCACCAACGTTTGAAAAGCACATCTACCCCTGTTCGTGTACTGAGCAGCCAGGAAATCAGTGAACAGGGTATCACCACCTTCGACGGTGTACTGACACGCATGATGCCGCAGGCCTCGATGGCCCCCAATTCGATGGGTACCTTCCTACGTCTCAACGGATTGGGTAATAAATATATCCTCATCCTGGTGAATGGTCAGAAACTCTCTGGCGACATCTCTAACAATGTCGATCTGAACCGTATCAACATGAGTCGTGTGAAGCGTATTGAGGTCCTTGATGGGGCAGCCTCCTCACTCTATGGTTCTGATGCCATCGCAGGTGTGATCAATATCATCACCGACCAGCCCACACAACAGCTCATCAGCGTGATGAGTGATACCCGTGTCTCAGGTCACGGACAATTGACAGAGTCAGTCAATCTCGATATTTATAAGAATGGCTTTGGTTCTTATACCTCGTTTACCCATGATCGAGCCAACAGTTATCAGACTACAGACCTGGAATATGTCAAGGGTTCTGAAGGTGAGACGCAACGTACGATAGCACCTCTATTCACAGGCTATCGCTCGAATATCGTAGGGCAGAAGTTCACTTATGCACTCGATCAGCGCCTCGCTCTGAATGCAGGCTTCAACTATTCCTACAAGATAACGGATCGTCCGAATACACACCCAGATATTAAAGGGGGAACAGACTACGAAATGCGATACAAAGGATTCCGTTGGAACGTAGGTGGTATCTATAAATTCTCCAGCCGCAATAGCCTTCAGGCAGACTTTACCGTCGATCGTTTCCGCTATGGAAAGGAGTATGATGTGGAGACCAAGACCAATGCCATCGGTGATTACGTACAGTCGAAGAAACAGCGTATGATGGAAGGACAGCTGAAGGCCATCCTCGGACTATCCGCACATTCGACGACCATCTTTGGCGCAGACTGGCGTAACGACTATCTGATGGCCACTTCTGGCAATATCGATCAGAGTGCCTATACCCTTGCCGCCTATGCCCAGCACGAGATGAGACTGGTGAAGGACCTGACGGCTACCTTAGGCTTGCGACTGACGCATCACGAGACTTTCAACGACCATCTGACGCCAAAAGTCACGCTGATGTATGCACCAGGCAGTTTCCGCTTCCGTGCCACTTATTCGGCAGGTTTCCGTGCGCCAGGACTTGATGAACTCTATTACCACTACTTCTCTGTGAATCGTGGTAAGGCGCAGGTCAGCTTCGGCAATCGTGACCTCAAACCAGAGAAGAGCCACTATTTCTCACTCAATGCCGAATACCGTACCCAACTTCTGGCTGTGAGCATCACTGGCTTCCTGAATCGCATCAACGATATGGTGGTGAAGCAGAATGTACCAGTAGATGACGCTACCCGCATGATGCTGATGAAAGAGTTCCCAGAGATGACGCAGGACCAGGCTGACAAGATGGTGAGCTACGCCCTCTATCAGAACAGCGACAAGGGTGATGTGAAGGGCATGCAGGTGAATGTGTCTGCCAACATCTTCGAGGGCTTTAATCTCTCGGCAAACTATGTCTATACCTATGCACGTACTAAAAGTGGTGATGAGTGGACGGTGCTCGAACGTAGCATGCGCCATGCGGCTACCGTTGCTGTCAACTATCATCATGCCTGGGGGAAGTATGGGCTGAACGTCAATCTCAACGGTCGCTTGCAGTCGAAGACCTATTATACAGGTACCTATGAGGATGCGCCAGGTTTCGGACTTTGGAACCTGCATACCACCCATACCTTCGACTGTGCCAAGTGGGCGATGCTCGAACCCTCTATAGGTATCGACAACCTCTTCAATAAGGTGGATCGTCGCATCGACTCCTCAACCCGCAAATACGCCCTCTATTCCCCTGGTCGTATGCTCGTTGTTGGCTTGAAGGTAAAATTCAAATAATTAGAGGAAATTTTTGGTGCTTTAACGGAAATCTCTTATTTTTGCAGATCATATGGGAAAAATCATCATCGCAGGCATAGGACCTGGCAGTAAGGAAGACATCACGCCGGCCGTCTTGGAGGCCGTCGGCAAGGCAGATGTGATCGTGGGATATAAGTATTATTTCCAGTTTATCGAGTCTTATGTGCCTGAGGGATGCACCTGCATCGATACGGGCATGAAGAAAGAGCGGGAGCGTGCCGAAGAGGCCTTCCGCCTGGCAGAGGAGGGGAAGACCGTGCTGGTGATCTCCTCTGGCGATGCGGGTATCTATGGGATGGGCCCCTTGGTCTATGAGATGCGGCGCCAGCGACAGTCGTCTGTCGAGATAGAGTCGCTGCCAGGTATCTCAGCCTTCCAGAAAGCCGCCTCGCTTCTGGGAGCACCTATCGGTCACGACCTCTGTATCATCTCGCTTTCAGACCTGATGACACCCTGGGAGGTCATCGAGCGTCGTATCCGTGCTGCTGCCGAGGGTGATTTCGTGACTGCTGTGTATAACCCCAAGTCGCATGGCCGCTATTGGCAACTCTACCGTCTGCAGGAACTGTTCCTTGCTGTGCGCAGTGGTGATACGCCCTTGGGCTATGTGCGTCAGGCGGGCAGACCAGAGCAGGAGGTGACGATTACGACCCTTGCCAATTTCGATCCTGAGGCGGTGGATATGTTCACGGTGATCTTGATAGGCAACTCTCAGTCGTATATCGATGGCAATCAGATCATCACGCCGCGTGGCTACTATCGTGAACAGCAGACTGACGATCTTAAGCCTGGGCAGCAGATCATGATGGAGTCCTTCCGTACGATTGCCAGCGAACTGCGTCGTCAGGATTATCCGCTGGATCACAAGTGGGCGCTGCTGCACGCCATCCACACCACTGCCGACTTCGATATGGAACAAATCCTCTATACCGATGACCATGCCGTAGAGACACTCTACAAGGAGGTCTCCGAAGGGCGCCTGAAGACCATTGTGACTGATGTGACGATGGTGACCAGTGGTATCCGTAAGGGGGCTCTTGAACGACTGGGCATCGAGGCGAAGTGCTATCTGCAGGATCCGCGTGTGGCCGAGATGTCAGCGGCAGAAGGTATCACCCGTACTCAGGCAGGTATCCGTCTGGCGGTCGAAGAGCACCCTGATGCACTCTTTGCCTTTGGTAATGCCCCTACAGCCTTGATGGAACTCTGCGACCTCGTGCGCAAGGGCAAGGCCCATCCCGCAGGTATCATCGCAGCCCCAGTGGGTTTCGTTCATGTGCGAGAGTCCAAGCACATGGTGAAGCCTTTCAAGGAGATTCCGAAGATTATTGTCGAAGGTCGCAAGGGGGGCAGCAATCTGGCAGCCACACTCTGTAATGCGATCCTGACCTTCAACGATGCCGCACAACTCAAACCAGGTCGTGACCTATGAACAGAAGACTTCATCCATTGATGTTTGCAGGTACAGGCAGCGATGTCGGCAAGAGTGTGGTGGCTGCGGCCTTCTGTCGTATCTTCCGTCAGGATGGTTATCAGCCAGCACCCTTCAAGGCGCAGAATATGGCACTGAACTCCTATGCGACACCCGATGGACTTGAGATCGGGCGAGCACAAGCCGTGCAGGCTGAGGCTGCAGGCATTCCCTGTGAGACGGATATGAATCCACTGCTGCTGAAACCCCAGAGCGACCATACGTCGCAGGTGGTGTTGCATGGCAGACCTTTGGGTAATAAGGATGCCTACGACTATTGGCGCCGAGGTGGCGAGACGACTATCGACTATCGTCAGGAAGTCTGCAAAGCCTACGATCGTCTTGCTGCCCGATACAATCCCATTGTGATGGAAGGGGCTGGCAGCATCTCAGAACTGAACCTCCGTGATACGGATCTCGTGAATCTGCCGATGGCGCGTCATGCTGGTGCAGATGTGATTCTCGTGGCCGACATCGATCGTGGGGGTGTCTTCGCCTCCGTCTATGGGAGCATCGCCTTGCAGGAACCAGCAGACCGTCAACTGATCAAGGGCGTCATCATCAATAAGTTCCGTGGTGACCTGCGTCTGTTTGATGAGGGGCGCAAGATGCTTGAGTCGCTCTGTGGCGTACCTGTGCTGGGCGTCATTCCCTACTTCAAGGATATCCATATCGAGGAGGAAGACAGTGTGGCATTGGCGCGTAAGTCGTGGCAGCTGGAGCAGGGTAAGGTGAATGTGGCGGTCGTCATGCTCAAACATCTCTCCAACTATACCGATTTCGACGCCCTCGAGCGAGACCCACGTGTACATCTGTTCTATACCAATAATACCGATGACATCTCCAAGGCGGATATCATCATTCTGCCTGGTTCCAAATCGACGCTGAGCGACCTCTACGAACTCCGTCGTAACGGTTGTGCGAAGGCCATCGTGCGTGCTCGTCGTGAGGGGGCTACGGTACTGGGCATCTGTGGCGGTTATCAGCTGATGGGCACGGAGGTCTGCGACCCTGATCATGTGGAGGGCGACATCGAGCGCCTGCCAGGACTCGGACTGTTGCCTACGACTACCGTCATGAGTGGTGAGAAGCGCACCCGTCAGGTGAAGGCGCAGCTCTGTGGTGGCGGCACCGTCAGCGGCTATGAGATCCACATGGGCGAGAGTCGTCCTTTGGGTGAGGCTGTGCCTCGTCCGCTGGCTGTCTTCGACGATGGCGGTGAGGATGGTTACATCGTCGATGACAAGTGTATGGGTACCTATATTCACGGCATCCTCGACAATCCCTCGTTCGTTGATTTCCTGCTCCGTCCTTATGCGGAGAAGATGGCTGCTGCCCAGCAGACGTTTGACTATGCTGCGTATAAGGAACAGCAATACGATCTGTTGGCAGACCACGTGCGCCAACATGTCGATATGAAGCGACTTTACCAGATTCTCTCAGATGACTAATCCCTTCTCACTACTCCTTGGCTGGGTCTTCGACCTTGTGTTTGGCGACCCCCAGCGCCTGCCGCATCCTGTGGTGTGGTTTGGCAGGATGATTGCCTTTGGCGAGCATCGGCTCAACCGTGGGGCACATCGCCAGCTGAAGGGTGCGCTGATGGCGATCTTCCTCATTGGGTTTGTCTTCGTGCTCACGTGGTGGCTCCATTCATTGTCGATAGCCGATGGCTGGTTCTCGCATTGTTTCGACACCATCGTGATATTCTTCTGTCTGGCTGGCACGACCCTCATCCGTGAGGTGCGTGATGTGTTCACGGCCCTCGATCGTAGTCTCGAAGAGGGTAGGGCACAGGTAGCCCGCATCGTGGGTCGCGATACGTCTGAATTGTCTGCTCAGGAGGTGCGCACTGCCGCCCTCGAGACGTTGGCAGAGAACCTCAGCGACGGCGTCATTGCTCCTCTCTTCTGGTTGGCGGTCTTAGGTGTACCAGGCATGGCGGCCTATAAGATGGTGAACACGCTCGACTCGATGATAGGTTATCGCACGGAGCGCTATCGTGCCTTTGGCTGCTGGGCTGCCCATATCGACGATGTGGCGAATTTCCTGCCTGCTCGTCTGACGGCCCTGTTGATGGTCATCGCCTCCCTGCGACCTTCTGTCTGGTCGTTTGTCATGCGCTATGGCCGTCGTCATGCCTCTCCGAATAGCGGCTATCCTGAGGCCGCGTTGGCGGGCATCCTCGACTGTCGTTTTGGCGGTCCTCATTATTACTTCGGACAACTCTTCGACAAACCTTATATCGGCGAGCATGAACGCGAACTTACAACGGCAGACATGAAAAAAGCCGTCCGCGTGAATCGGACGGCTGAGGTATTGATGGTTGTGATCGTGTTCGTTACTGCACTGCTATGTCAATACTTTGGCTGATGTTCTGCTGCTGATCTTTCACCTTCAGCGTGAGTGTGCCAGGCTGTTTGGCGCTGCGCACCACCACCACCAGCTGACCATTAAACAGTTTCATCGTTGGTGCCTTGAACGACTCCAGACTTGTGGCGTCACCATTGCAGACGGCCTCGAAACTGCCTGCACCCGTCACCTCGAATTCGAGCTGGTCGCTGGCTTGAGGAATCAGTGTACCTGCTTCATCCGTCAGTGATACCGTCACGAAGGCCATATCGTTGCCGTCAGCCTTCAGTTGTGCGCCTGCGGTCCATACATCCAGTTTCAGGGCAGCGGGTTTGCCAGCGGTTCTGATGGTCTGCTCACCAGCGGCGTTGCCAGCTTCGTCGTACACCACCACCTTCACTTCTCCTGGCTCATACTTCACATCGTTCCAGCGCAGACGGTAACGGTCCAGACGCTCCTGGCGGTTCTTCGTCACGCGACCCTGACTCTTGCCGTTGATGAACAGCTCACCTGAGGGATAGTCTGTGTAGCAATAGACGGGTGTCACCTGTCCGATGCGATGGCCCTTGTCTTTCTTGCTGCTGCCCCAGCTCCAGTGTGGCAACAGGTGGATGGTGTGGGCGTCTTTATTCCAGCGTGAACGATAGAGGTAGTAGCGGTCCTTGGGCAGTCCTGCGAGGTCGCAGATGCCGAAGTAGCTCGAGCGCGAGGGCCAGTACTCATCATAGGGCGTAGGCTCGCCGAGATAGTCATAGCCCGTCCACACGAACTCTCCGATGACCCAGTCCTTGTCATCCTGCCACACCCAGTCGTCGTCGGGCAGATTGCTCCACGAACAGTATTCTGTGTCGTAGGATGAACATTGTCCATCGGCCTTCTTGATGGCCTTCGGGTCGTAGTTAGGCGACCATGAGGCGTACTGTGAGTTGTCTGTCACCGTGACGGGGAACTTATACACGCCTCGCGAACTTACCGTTGAGGCCGTCTCCGAGCCGAGCAGGAATCCCTGTGGCAGTTGCTTGATATTGTTGTCGTACTTATGCACGCGGTAGTTGAATCCTGGTACGTCCATCACCTGTGCGAAACCACTCTTGAGGGCATCCTCTGCACGGTCCATACCCTGTGTGACAGGACGTGTGGGGTCGAGCCTGTGACAGATGTCCTGAAGGTGGCTGGCTATCTCGCGCCCTTCCTCGCTCCCCTGCTCCGGAATCTCGTTGCCTATCGACCACATCACGATGGAGGGGTGATTACGGTTTGCCAGCACGAGGTTCTCCATATCCCTGTCACTCCACTCCTTGAAGAAACGGGCATAGCCGTTCTTGCACTTCGGATAGATCCACATGTCGAAGCTCTCTGCCATCACCATCATACCCAGTGAGTCGCAGATGTCCATCTGCATCTGACTCGGCATGTTGTGCGACGTACGGATGGCGTCGCAGCCCATTTCCTTCATCGTCTTGATTTGTCGGATGAGGGCCGCCTTGTTGATGGCAGCGCCAAGAGGTCCGAGGTCGTGGTGCAGACAGACGCCCTTGATCTTGCGAGTGACACCGTTGAGCTGGAATCCGCCCTTCTTCGATACGCTGATGGTGCGGATGCCGAACTTCTGGCTGACCTCGTCGAGGGTCTCACCGTTCTGCATATACTTGATGTGCGCCGTGTAGAGATAAGGTGTCTCAGGCGTCCAGAGGTTGGGGTTGCTGATGGTGAAGGCGAGTTCCGTGTCCTTGCCGTTGTCGTTGGCTTCGATGTGCTCATGTCCGACGAGCTTGCCCTTGGCATCGCGCAGCTCCACCTCGAAGGCCTGATAGTCGTCGTTGGTGTTGCCGCAGCCCACTGTCATCTGCAGCGTGGCCTTGCCGTCGCTGAGGTCTGTGGTGCGTATGAAGGTCTTCCAGGGGTCTATCCAGTCCTTACCCGTCATGATGAGCTTCACGGGGCGGTAGATGCCAGCGCCAGGATACCAGCGCGAACTCTCTTCCACGTTCTGCAGATCCACTTCGAGCAGGTTGTCGCCAGGCTTCATCGTGGGTGTCAGATCCACGCGGAAGGCATTGTAGCCGTAGGCCCAGTAGCCGACCTTCTTACCGTTCAGGCTGACGGTGGGCTCTGCCATCGCACCGTCGAACACGAGTTCTGCATGCCGACAGTCGTCAGGGATAGAGATGATACGCTTGTAGTGGCCCTCGCCGATCCAGGGCAGCGCACCTGAGCGCCCGCTCTTCTCGGTGGCCTCCTTCTCACCGTTCTGCTCGATACGCACCTTCTGCAAGTCCCATTTCTTGTCGAAAGGTCCGGCGATGGCCCAGTCGTGTGGCACGCTGACGGTTTTCCATGTCTCTCTGTCTTGTGAGAATTGCCATCCCTCGCTGAGGGTGGTCTCCAGGCGTGACTGTGCAAAAGTCGATGCTGCAGCCATCAAAGTTAGTGTTAATAGTCCGTATTTCATTTCATTTTGTAATTAGTTATCAATAATTTGCTGCAAATTTACGAAAAATATTCGAAATAGTTGGCTATTTGATAGGTTTTATGTAATTTTGCCGCTAATTTTCGGAAACTAAATACTTTATGATATGTATAAACATCAGTTGAGAAGTGCAGTCTGCACCGAAGGAAGAAGAATGGCGGGTGCCCGTGCGCTCTGGGTAGCCACCGGCATGAAACAGGAGCAGTTTGGCAAGCCTATCATCGCCATCGTGAACTCATTCACACAGTTCGTACCAGGTCATACCCATCTCCACGAGATCGGACAGATTGTCCGTGAGGAGATTGAGAAGATGGGCTGCTACGCTGCCGAATTCAATACCATCGCCATCGACGACGGTATCGCAATGGGTCACGACGGTATGCTCTATTCGCTGCCTTCACGCGACATCATCGCCGACTCTGTGGAGTATATGGTCAATGCCCATAAGGCCGATGCTATGATTTGCATCTCCAACTGCGATAAGGTGACTCCTGGCATGCTGATGGCCTCGATGCGTCTGAACATCCCCACCGTGTTCTGCTCTGGCGGTCCGATGGAGGCTGGTCGTTGGCGTGGCGAGAATGCCGACCTCATCACGGCGATGGTGAAGGGTGCCGATCCTTCTGTCACTGATGAAGAGATGCGCGAGATTGAGGGCTGCGCCTGTCCGGGCTGTGGCTCGTGCTCAGGTATGTTCACAGCCAACTCGATGAACTCGCTGACGGAGGCTATTGGTCTGTCGCTGCCTGGCAATGGCACCATCCTTGCCACACATACCAACCGCATCGAACTCTTCAAGGCTGCTGCCCGTCAGGTGGTGAAGAATGCCTTCGCCTACTATCAGGACGGCGACGAGAGCGTACTGCCTCGTAGCATCGCCACCCGTAAGGCCTTCATGAATGCGATGTCGCTCGATATCGCGATGGGTGGCTCTACGAATACCGTGCTCCACCTGTTGGCTGTGGCCCAGGAGGCTGGCACCGACTTCACGATGAAGGATATCGACGCCCTGAGCCGCAAGGTGCCCTGCCTCTGCAAACTCGCGCCTAACACGCAGAAGTACAGCGTGCAGGAGTGCGGTCGTGCTGGTGGTATCCTCGGCATCCTCAACGAACTGAATAAGGGTGGTCTTATCGACGGTTCTGCGCCCCGTGTGGACGGTATGACGCTCGCTGAGGCCATGCAGAAATACGCAGTAGCCTCCTCCGACCCCTCCAAAGGGAGGGGAGATGCGAATGATCCTCGTCATATTTATTTCTCTGCACCTGGTAATCGCTTCTCGACGAAGATGGGTTCTCAGAGTGAGCTTTATCCGTCCCTCGATACCGATCGTGCTGAGGGTTGCATCCGCGACCTCGAACATGCCTATACGAAAGATGGCGGACTGGCTGTGCTCTTTGGTAATATCGCACAGGATGGCTGTGTCGTGAAGACCGCTGGCGTCGATGAGTCGCTGTGGCACTTCGAGGGTCCTGCTGTCTGCTTCGACTCTCAGGAAGACGCCTGTGAGGGCATCCTCGGTGGCAAGGTGAAGAGCGGCGACTGCGTGGTGATCACCCACGAGGGCCCGAAGGGCGGTCCTGGCATGCAGGAGATGCTCTACCCGACGAGCTACATCAAGTCGATGCACCTCGGCAAGGAGTGCGCCCTCATCACTGACGGACGTTTCTCTGGTGGTACCAGTGGACTCTCCATCGGACATATCTCCCCAGAGGCAGCCAACGGTGGTAACATCGGCAAAATCAAGGATGGCGACATCATCGTGATCGACATCCCCTCGCGCTCCATCAGCGTGAAGCTCTCCGACGAGGAACTTGCAGCCCGTCCTCAGCAGCCGCTGAAGCGCAACCGTGTGGTCTCGAAGGCTCTGCGCGCCTATGCCCAGAGTGTGTCGAGTGCCGATAAGGGTGGAATAAGAATCATCGATTAAAGGTAAAAAGGTAATATAGTAAAAGGGTAAGAAGATAATGTTAAGGGACAGAATTACAGGATCGAAGGCGCTGATGCGCGCCTTGAAGGCAGAGGGCGTGGAGACCATCTTCGGCTACCCCGGAGGGTCTATCATGCCCGTCTATGACGCGCTCTTCGACTACACACGAGGAGAGAAGAAATGTTTCGACCATATCTTGGTGCGCCACGAACAGGGAGCCACCCATGCCGCCGAGGGCTATGCCCGCGTGTCAGGCAAGGTGGGTGTGGCCCTTGTCACCAGCGGCCCAGGTGTCACTAACACGCTGACGGGTATTGCGGATGCCATGCTCGACTCTACGCCTATCGTCGTCATTGCTGGCCAGGTGCCTATCAGCGCCCTTGGTACTGATGCCTTCCAGGAGGTCGATCTCGTGGGTGTGGCACAGCCTATCTCGAAGTGGTCATATCAGATCCGTCATGCCGAGGATGTGGCATGGGCCGTGAGCCGCGCGTTCTACATCGCCCGCACGGGCCGTCCTGGTCCTGTGGTGCTCGACTTCGCCAAGAATGCACAGGTCGAGGAGATCGACTGGGAGCCGACGAAGGTGAACTTCATCCGTTCCTACGTGCCTTATCCGAAGCTCGACGCTGAGGCCGTGAGTCGGGCTGCCGAACTGATCAACCATGCCAAGAAACCCTTGGCACTGGTGGGGCAGGGCGTCGAACTCGGCAATGCCCAGAGCGAACTCGTCAGGTTCCTCGAGAAAGCCGATATCCCTGCTGGTCGCACGATGCTCGGCCTCTCCGCACTGCCGTCTATTCATCCGCTCAACGCTGGTATGCTGGGCATGCACGGCAACTACGCCGTCAACCTCAAGGAACAGGAGTGCGACGTGCTCATCGCCATCGGTATGCGCTTCAGCGACCGCGTGACGGGTAGTCTCAAGACCTACGCCAAACAGGCAAAGGTTATCCACCTCGATATCGACCCCAGTGAGATCGACAAGAACGTGAAGACAGATGTGGCCATCGTAGCCGACTGTAAGGAGTCGTTGCCCGCCATCACGGCCCTCATCCAGAAAGCCGATCACAGCGAGTGGCGCGCTTCGTTCAAGTCGCTCGACGAGAAAGAGCGCACGAAGGTCATCGAGCCTGCCATCCATCCCAAGGAGGGTCCTCTGCGCATGGGTGAGGTCGTCCACATGGTGTCTGAGAAGAGTGCCGACGATACCATCCTCGTGACGGATGTCGGCCAGAACCAACTCTTTGCGACGCGCTACTTCAAATACCACCACAAGCGCAGCATCTGCACCAGCGGTGGTCTCGGTACGATGGGCTACGGCATGCCCGCTGCCATCGGTGCCACCTTCGGCGCTCCCAGCCGCACCGTCTGCTGCTTCATGGGCGATGGTGGCTTCCAGATGTGCATCGAGGAACTCGGCACCATCATGGAGCAGCAGGCCCCTGTGAAGATGATCCTGATGAACAATCACTACCTCGGCAACGTGCGCCAGTGGCAGGATATGTTCTGGATGCGTCGTAAGTCGTTTACCAAGATGCTTAATCCCAACTACGAGCTCATCGCCCAGGGCTATGGCATCCCCTATGCCGCCGTCACCGATCGTCGCGATCTGGCTGCAGCCGTAGAGAAGATGCTCACCACCAGCGGCCCCTACATCCTCGAGTGTGCTATCCTCGAGGAGGACAATGTGCTGCCGATGACGCCTCCAGGCATGAATGTCGATGAGATGAAACTTGAAATTTAAAGGATTATGGAAGAGAACAGAAAGAAACTATATACCCTGCTGGTGTATTCAGAGAACGTGGCAGGTATTCTCAATCAGGTGACGGCCGTCTTCACACGTCGTCAGGTGAATATCGAGAGCCTGAACGTGTCGGCCTCCAGCATCCCTGGTGTCCATAAGTACACGATTACCGCTTGGAGCGACGAAGACCAGATTGTCAAGATCACCAAGCAGATCGAGAAGAAAGTCGATGTGGTGAAGGCCAACTACTTCACCGATGAGCAGCTCTTCATCCGGGAGTCGGGCCTCTACAAGCTCTCTGCGCCGATGGTGCTCGACAACCCTGAGATCTCCCGCACCATCCGCCGTTTCCAGGCCAACATCATCGAGGTGAACGCCACCTACGTCATCGTCCAGATGCACGGCGTCACAGAGGACATCATCTCCCTCTATCGTGCCCTCGACGCCTTCGGTTGCGTACTCCAGTACACGCGCTCAGGCCGCATCGCCGTCACCCGCGGCATGCAGGAGCAAGTCTCCGAGTTCCTCGAGCAGCGCGAGAATCAGCTCTGATGTTATCTGATGTTATTGAGCAGTTCCGTTGCTGAGGTCTCTTGCATGCGGATGTAGGCGAAGAGTTTCTTGCCTGCGTCCTTCAGGCTGGCACCGAAGATATAGACCGCATCGTCGATAATCAGGAAACGATCGTGGTTGTGCTGGCAGACGTTGACAGTGATAGGCGGATACTGTTGGTTGTGGCGTTGTAGGTCGAGTTGCTGCTGTTGCGAGAGCTGGCGGGTGTAGATTGTGGCAGAGACACTGTTATTTCGTTTACTCAGCATTATAAGTGTATTCTCATCAATGTAGTTGTCGATGAGCACGATGGAGTGTTTGGCCTGCTTGATGAGGCTGATGATGTGGGCGTAGGCATCAAAGATTTGGCCGTCGTA
>Ga0256404_1001346_pt1 | contig 60307 bp, 50 predicted proteins | sample RumenRJG_01DNA_FD_185990 | JGI IMG/M metagenome (GOLD analysis project Ga0256404, IMG submission 185990) | Bovine rumen microbial communities from Lethbridge, Alberta, Canada - RJG_01 | ecosystem: Host-associated > Mammals > Digestive system > Stomach > Rumen | place: Canada: Alberta | collected...
TAACAACAAGAAGTCTATTGGAAAAACAGTGAAAGACTTTTTCCATTTATTTTCAAATTAATATTTATATGTTGGACAAATCATCTAAAATATATGTTGCTGGACACAATGGACTCGTTGGGTCTGCTATTTGGAATAATCTGAAGAGTAGGGGTTATAATAATCTTATAGGACGTTCTCATAAAGAGCTGGACTTGACAGATCAGAATGCTGTCAAGAAGTTCTTTGATGAGGAGAAGCCAGATGCAGTAGTATTGGCAGCTGCATTTGTGGGCGGTATTATGGCCAACATGCTGTATCGTGCTGACTTCATCATGATGAACATGAAGATACAGTGCAACGTGATTTCAGAGGCTTACGCTCATGGGGTAAAGAAACTGCTGTTCTTGGGAAGTACCTGTATCTATCCTAAGAATGCACCACAGCCCATGAAGGAGGATTGTCTGCTGACATCCCCCTTGGAATACACCAATGAGGAGTATGCCATTGCCAAGATTGCCGGCCTGAAGATGTGCGAAAGTTATAACCTGCAATATGGTACTAACTATATTGCTGTGATGCCCACCAATCTCTATGGTCCTAATGACAATTTCCATCTGGAGAACAGCCATGTGATGCCTGCCATGATGCGTAAGGTCTACCTTGCCAAGCTCATCCACGATGGCGCCTGGGACAAGATCCGTCGTGATTTGTCGATACGCCCTGTTGGTGCTAACATCAAGGAGAACGGTGAGCAGGTGCGCTATGTGATTGATGGCAATAGTGATGAAGCACTCATCCGCAAGATTCTGGCGTGGTATGGAATAGAAGATAATAAGGTTACTCTTTGGGGAACCGGCAAGCCACTGCGTGAATTTTTGTGGAGTGAGGATATGGCCGATGCCAGCGTGCATGTGCTTTTGAACGTAGATTTCAAAGACATCATAGGCATTGAGAAATATTCAAGTGTTCACTATGGAGTAGCTGCTGACGGTGTGGTTGACCGCAACCACAGTACTGGTCGTGGTGGTTATATTCCTTCGTTGGGCGAAATCCGCAACTGTCATATTAATATTGGTACTGGTAAGGAGTTAACGATTCGCGAACTTTCAGAACTGGTTGTTAAGACAGTAGGTTTCGAGGGCACAGTGGAATTTGATGCCTCTAAGCCTGATGGCACCATGCGTAAACTCATTGATGTGAGCAAACTGCACTCTCTTGGCTGGACGCACAAGGTTGAGATAGAGGATGGAGTGGCTAAGCTGTTTGAGTGGTACAGGCAGAGCTTGGCATAATATATAGGATGCGGGAAGGAGCATCGCCATAGATGATGTCGCAAACGCTCTGAAAGAGGTAAGAAAGATAATAGTAACAAGTTGATTTGGGTGATTATGAGGTGGACCTAGGGTTCTACTATATCTATGTTCCCAAACCCACAGATTCCAAAGCAAACCTTGATGAAGAGAGAAAGAAAATAGCCGATTTGTTGAAGCCTGTGATTGCTGATTTGTATCCAGCCTCGAATGCTGAATACCGCATCTATGATTTTATGCAGACTGCCATGATTAAGGGTCTTGAGCTACTTAACAAAGATAATCTCGAAGAGGCAGAGAAAAAGAAGAACCAAGTAAGGGAGATGAGCAAAAAGATAACTAGGCTTGAAGAATTCTTCGAAGCTTCAGGATTGAAGGGACTAGTGGATAAATTTTAAGAGAAACCCCATATGAGGATAGAAACAATCAAATACTACATTCATAGGGAGACCTTGTAGCAAATTAAATTGTTAGAACTATGCCTAATCAAATCAAGTATATTCTTAAATGGCAAGATTTACAAATTGGGGATATTGTCATAGATAGAGAGGATTCGGATGAGAGTCGTGAAATACGAGAGGCTACCCATTCTGATTATAGCCATGCGGGCATTTATGCTGATGGAACCATCATGGAAGCTAATGGTGTTGCTGTTCAATCTGTAAACCCACAACGCAGGTTATATGATAGTCCTGATGATGTTGTTGTCCTTAGGTGTGAAAGCGCAGACATTCAACAATTGGTAAAGGCATGTTTGTATGCCCGTAGTGAATTCGGAAAAGAATACAGCATTAGAAAACTATCAAACACACAATATTGTTTTCGCTTAGTTGCTGAAGCATACGATTATGCGGGCTTGAAAATAGTAAAGAAACCAACTCGTTGTAATGCCAATGATTTTATAAATTCAGATTTGTTGCAAATTATACCAGATATGACCCGAGTAGCTTCAGATAGGGATTTAGAAATTGCTTACAGCGAGGGTGTGATGAAGGATAAGGGGCATTATAATCAGCAATCTGAGGAAGTTGCTGATATGATGTTACTCATTCGGCAATATGTTGCAGAAAAAGGGGGTGAAGATCCTGACGTCATTCAAGATGATGATAAGCTGTTTGAGTATTTAATCTCTCATCCAGAGTTTGACGAAGGTGTCTTTTGCATTATAAAAGATCATCCTTATTTTACTCTTTGGCAAAAGCATGAGATATTACATCCTTGGGAGTTTGATAGCTCTTTACTCAAGGCTAAGGCCGGAATACATGCGAAGGAAGCTGCTGAACAGATTTTAGAAAGTTGTTATAATATGACATCGATGGGATGGGATTATATGTACAAGGTTGTTACATATATACATAATACATATCATTTAAAAACTGCTAGTGTATATGTGAATCTGTATCGTAATCTTCTGGAGATGAAATCACGAAGAGAAAAAACTGCTAGAGAGATTTTAGAATCTAAGTATGGAACAGATTAATCTTTTTCCGAATATTGGTATTCCAGAAAGTGAACGCCTATATGTAATTGGAAATGGCTTCGATATTCATCATGGCATCAGCTCCAGTTACTGGGATTTTAAAAGGTGGGTTCAGAAGAACAAGAAAGAATCCAGTCTTATAGGTTTGATGGATACTTTTTTTAGTAACGATAGGGATTTTTGGGGAGAGATAGAGGAGGCGCTTGGAGAATATGATGAAGAAGCTGTGACGGATTTTTGTGAACCAGATAATCCAGAAGATTTTAAATACGACCACCCGGGTCAGTGGCAAGATGGGGTAGAAGGTAGTATATCGTGGATTTTTGGTCAAACAATGGATGAATTTCGTGATGCATTTGATACCTGGGTAAGGAGTATAGATATCAGTGGTGTAGAGTCTGATTTGTTTCTTCCGCGGACTGCCAAATATTTGTCATTCAACTATACTGAGACGCTTGAGAAGGCTTACGGGATACCTCAGGATAATGTTCTACATATCCATGGAAGCAGGTTGTTGTCTGATGGTGAGTTTGTGATAGGACATAACAATGGCAGAGATAAAGAAGAACCATTGTTGAATGAAGAGATTCTTCTACCATATCAGAATGCATATAGCGAAGTGATAGGTATTATGAATGAGTGGAAGAAAGATTCAGAATACCTTATCAAGAAAAACGAAGCATTTTTTCATTCACTGAAAACGACAAAGGCAGTGTGTGTCATGGGACTATCATACAGCGAGATAGATAAGCCATACCTAAATGAGATTGCAAAAACAGTTCCTCAAGATTGTAAATGGTTGTTGTATTATTATACTGAAGATGATCGTCTGAGGGCAGAATTATTTGCAAAGGAAAAAGCGCTACAGGATTTTACTATCATGTTGTTTGATTGATAGCAGGAAGATAAGAAAGACGGGCGACCGTATGAGAAGAATATAATATAAACTATGATAGGAACATATTTGATAATTGTTATGCTGCTAGTGGCAGCTGAACTTATTTACTTCCGCATAGCGGATAAGTGTAATATTATTGATAAGCCGAACGAAAGATCGTCCCACAGCACGATCGTGCTTCGTGGAGGGGGCATTATATTTAGCCTGAGCATGATTGTTTGGGCGGTATTGATGGTGGTGCAAGGACAGAATATCGTGCCGTATTTGCCGTTTATGGTTGGCTTGATCCTGATTGCTGGGGTGAGTTTCATTGACGATGTACATTCGCTGCCAGATAGTGTGAGGTTGGTGGCGCAATTCGTGGCCATGGCGTTGATGTTTTGGAGTATGGGCATCATGAACTGGGAGATGTGGTGGATAGTGCCCATAGCACTTATCGTTTGCGTTGGCGCAACGAACATCATCAACTTTATGGACGGCATCAACGGCATCACGGCTGGATATGCGTTGGCAATGCTCGTTCCGCTGGCGCTCCTAGATTCAGGTTTCAAGATTCAGGATGCAAGTGTGGCTGGGTTTATAGAACCGAGTTATCTGATAGTGGCTATACTAGGTGTATTGGTGTTCTGCATCTTTAACTTCCGTCCGAAGGGGAAGGCAAAGTGCTTTGCAGGGGATGTGGGGTCGATAGGCATCGCATTTATCATACTGTTTGCTGCAGGCAGACTGATTATCCAGACGGGCGACCTGACGTATTTTATACTGATACTGATTTATGGCGTGGATGGGGTGCTGACTATCTGCCATCGCATCATGCTGCACGAGAATCTGGGCGAGGCGCACCGTAAGCACGCCTACCAGCTGATGTGCAACGAGCTGAAGATAGGGCATGTGAAAATTTCGCTGCTGTATATGGTGTTGCAGTTGGCGGTGTCGTTGGGATTCATCTATCTGATACCTAATACGCCTGCGGCTCATTGGATATACTTTATCTGTATGTGCGTGGTGTTCGCCGTGGCGTATGTGCTGTTTAAGATGAAGTATTATCATTTGCATGAAGAATATCTGGCTTCGTTGAAAAAATAACAGAAATATGACGATTACCCAAGAATTACTGGATAGACTGTTTGAAGAGGCGAAGGTGAATCCACGCCTGAGAACAAATCTTGACTTGCGCACGTCCGCAGAGGATGGCTCGCAACGTATGCTAAACGCCATGCTGCCAGGAACAGAAGTGCCCATCCATCGGCACCCGATGAGTAATGAGAACGTGATTCTCATCAAAGGTCGCCTGGATGATGTGCTGTATGAAGAGGTGACTTCTGGGGATGGAAAGACATCGCTGAAGGAAACAGAACGTATCCATCTAAGCCCAGAAGAGGGTGTGTATGGATGTCAGGTGCCGAAAGGGGTTTGGCATACCGTGGAGGTGATTGAACCATCGGTTATCTACGAAGGTAAGGATAAGAAGTATGGTGAGGATGGGTCGGAGACGTACGCCTCGATGTGAGAAAGGAGAGGTATGAAGGAAGATGTTTTATCCGGTTTGCGAGAATTTATAGAGAACGAGGTACGGTCTGGTTCTATGGATTTCGGTTGCATAACGCCTCTTTACATTTATAGGATGTGGGGAGGTGCTATCCCGATGGAAGATATTGAGAACGGCTTGATTGAGTTGAGAAATCAAGGATTTATGGTTGGATAAGGGAGATTGTTAAAGGGGTATGGGCGTTTTGCTCGTACCTCTTTGTGCCTCAGTGTGGGCGAAATGGAAATGCAATTGACAATGAAAATGGATAAGAGAGAAGAACTGATGGAGATGCGTAAGCAGACGTTTGCTCAGATGGAGCAGAAACTGCATGAATCGTGGTCATCGGAAGAGGATAGTTTGTTCTACTATCATTCCTCTGAGGAACGTATTGTTCTTTCGCATGCTTTGTTTTGGGCGATGAGTCAGAGTTTGAAGGGGAGAATCAGGCAGGAGAAGTATTTACTTCTGCTCCGACAGTACCAAGAGGAGATGCTTGATGCTTACCTTCAGGACACCGACGATTTCCCCGCTATGCTGCATTATTGCAACATCATCTATGAGTATCTGCCCATGATACTGACAGCGACGCATAACCTAAGAACGGAAAAGGAAGCCCGTAAGCTCGCTGCAACCACTATTGTCGCCGCTGGCTATGGTGGTGATATGGATGAAGAGTTGGCTAATGCCCTCTTGGATGATATGGACTTCTTCAACAATAAGGTCAAGTGTCGGAAGATAGAAGGGATGCTGCCGAAGCTGATAAAGATGGTGGGGGGAGATGGTTGCGATGGTATCGCAACATACGAGGACAATAAGCCCTGCGGAGAAGCGTAGGAAGCGGTGGTAAAGGATGCTGAGGTATTACAAGATAAGTAGAAAGAAGGTTATGCAGCTATCATTAGGAACAGTATTAAGAGGTAAGGATTTGGAGGAGTTTTTATTGAATGGCATTGGTGAGAAGAAAAATGCTGTCATAGAACATCTTTCCTTGTATGACAGTAATGACTTGTTCCCCCAATGGATTGAATTTATCAGGCAAATAGATGAGTTAATAAATCTGTTGTTTGACCTGTCTGAAGAGGATTTATTTTTGCTTGCAGACTGTAAGATTGATACTTTTGACAATCACGAACAAGTAGCTAATGTGTTCCGTATGCTTCAAGCAAAATATGGAGAACATGTGGCTGCCAGGGTAAAACGTTTGGTCGCTATGTATGCTGCTCTGAAACTTGAATTCTGTGTTTTTGGAATTCACGGTCTTTGGTATCGCACTATTTTTGATATAATTGGTTTTTGCCAGTCAAGACGATTGTATTATATGGCTTATTTGAGCCTTATTCGATTGTATGCAAAGGGAGAAAAAAAGATAGAGGCAACGGAGTTGTTAAGCCATTTCCAAGAGCAGATAGAAACAAATATGACTCCTATAACCACAGGTTTGCATGGCATAATGGGGAGCAGATGTCTAGATGGATATCAAGCAGTAGCACGGCCAATTGGGTTGCAGTTTAATATGCATTATCAGCAGTTGGAAGGTTTCTTTTTGGAGGCACACACTATGAGCGAGCTGGATATACTTGAATATAGCAGGTCATTGTCTGAGAGATACTCTTCATCCGGAGTCGTAAAAAAACTCTACTCATATGCAGAACTTGAAAATGCTGTAAAACAGGCGGAATGTTTATTCGGCGAGTATGGTATTGTTAACAGTACAGAACTGTTAGAAATTAAGCAGATTGTTAGTGAATTGAAGGCGATGTTTGTAGAAGAATATTCGTTGGTACTAGATGAGGGAGAGTATAAAAAGTTAGCAGAACATTGCCCACATCTGCAATTATGCAGTACAGCTAAGGATTATTACGACACAATTAATGAGCGCCCTGCATTTTATCCTTTCGCAGACAACTATTATTCTACGGTGTTTATGATGATACGTTATGTTGAGAATACACTTTATGGACTATTGAAAAAGAAAAGACGATATAGGATAAAGGCGGGATTCATGTTTGAAAAAAAGGTGGAAGCACTATTGAAAAACTATAGGTTTGAGGTGACTGATGTCAAGCGAATACATATGCAGGAATTTGATGTGATATGTAAGAAAGGTAACACTATTTATAATTTTCAATGCAAGAACAACTACCTTGACATAAACAACCTTAGTCCGGTAAATATGGATAAGGTGTGTAAACAGAACAAACGACTGACGAATTACTATATCAAAGCATTGGAAAAAGAGAATCATAGGACAAGGTTGCTTGTAGAGAAATTCAAAACAGATAATATTGAGAACTATGTTGTTGTAAGATATCCTGTAATGATGGACCATTCACGTGTGATATGTTACAATAATCTTGAGGACTGGTTGGAAAGTAAAATGGATAGATAGCAGTATCCTAGCAAGTGTTAATTGATTTCCAGGTTGTTATGATTAAATTTCCAAGGTGTAAATAATTAATAGAAAGAAATGAGAAATAGAATACAATATTTTTCAACCTATGATATGAGTATCTCTTATTATCTGCAGAACGCAGAAGAGATAATAGTGAAATATCATAAAGGTTGGAGACCAGAAGAAGTTAACGATGTTATAGAACTTTATAACATCTGGCTCTTTGTGGATAATGGTATCTACATGAAAAGTTGGTCTGAGGATACCCTTAATGAGATTAAAGGATATAAAGACGATATTATTCCATTCTTTTCCAAGCTTAATGAATCATCATGGGTGGGGGTGTACAAACAAGTTGATTTTTCGTACCGTCATAACTTCTGGGAAATCATAGACAGATTCAATATTAAGAGTTTTATTAGTAAAGCGACACTGGATGATGCTTTGTTAGAAAACTCTTATGATCTGCGATACCTGCTTCAAAGAGAAAGGCTGGTTAAAAAGAATAATGAGTTGCTTGCTACCTTGCTCAAAGAGAATGAGCATACGGCAGAATGGTTATTAAGTGAATTTGTAGAGGATGACAAGTTCGGGAACCATGAACACATGTATTTCCCATCCGCTTTAACGCTTCAAGATAGGGAAGACATCATATCTGCCTATTTGGATTTACCGGAACCGAATTTGAATTATGTACGCCTTGTCTTAGTGGCAAAGAAGGACTCCAACTTAAGACTATCAGACGACGTTGTCCTGAAGGCTAAGAATGTAGAAGGAGAATTGAATAATAAGTATTTTAACGAGGGCAACACCGTTCATTTTAAATATTCTGTCCGTTTAAGCGGTGAGTCTAATAAACCATTAAAGTGGGTTGAATACGACGAAGAAGGGAATGCCATCTTATGTTATTCAAGACCAATTATGCTTGGTTTTAAAGATGCGGACTTGTTGCATTATTGCCGCTATGGATTTGAATTCCTGACTTATAATGGAATGGTATCGTTAGTATCAAAAGTTTCTGAATCTAGTGTGTTTGAGCGGACAATGGGTTTGACAGGAAAGTATTCGTACACTACCAATATGGCCTTCCGTTATAATGAGGCCATATCCATGCTTCAGATTGAGGCCATGCAGAATGCCTTAGAAAACGAAGGACGTAATTTAGAATCGGCGATAAAAGTTTTCTACGAGACTTATTTGAAAGAAAAGTATGGATATCCTTCGACTGCATTATCATTGCCTGACCCATCTGCGGACTGGGTGTCGAAATGTAGAATCATAGCACCCGAAATTGATGCTGTGGCAAAGAGATATAACCTATTTGCCAAAAGAGGGTCTGTTGATGATGATTTGTTGCAAATATCATCGGATACAGTAAGAGTGTCTGGAGCCGCCAGCTGCAACCATATTAAGTATTATACCATAAAAGGGCAACCTGGTGAACTATACAGATTATTTCATTTGTTTTTTAGTGACCAGAGTATGCTGTCATTTGTAGATCCGTTTAAGGATAAGCATTATGGCTCTTTCTTTCAGATGCTTGCAGAGCAAGATGGAAAAATACCCTACGATAATTATGCACAGTACCAACGTAGTGGCATAGACTACTTGATAGAAGAGGGTTATCTTTCAAAGAATGAAGAAGGGTATCTCTTTGTGGAAAAGAAAATGGAGATAGGCTTTCTTAAACACCTATACGAATACCACAGTTGTCCTGTATTAGCTTATGGTACATATGGGAAAGAAATGTTACAAGTAATGGCTGAAAAAGGGTGGCTTGAAGAGGATAATCACTTGTTCTCAATAGAGGAAAGGAATTACTTTGACTACTATATGTATAACTCGCCATATACCAACGGACCAGCTCTAAGAAATAGGTATGTACACGGCACAAGTGGTAGTCCGAATCAGGATTATAAACATAGGAGTGCATATAACCGATTGCTAATACTGTTAATATTAGAGCTTCTTAAGATTGAAGACGACTTGATCCAAAGGCAATCATCAGAGACTGAAAAAGTGAGTGAACATAAAGGTGATTCATTCCTTTTAGGAAAGATGGCAGATGTGTTGTCATACTCTAATCCCAAGGCTCTTACCTCTGCTGGTAAGCACCTCCTTATTCCCAAAAAGGTTGGATTTGATGAGGGCTATGTATTTGTAAATACCCTAAGTAGTACAACAAATCCATCCTACGTGGCATTGGTAAATGGTATGGTAGTGCCAGAATACATAGCATTCCTGATGAATTCATCTTTGTTCAGATTACTTCTGAATAGTAATGGTTCCAAGACTACGGTTTTGACCATAGAAAGACTCAAATCATTAGAACTGCCATATTGTAACTTAGAAATACAGGCAGCATGTGGTAGGCTGGAACATTTGACGGCACAACTTAAAATGTTAGACACAGCTCTGACCCGTGAAGAACGCCTACAACTGGATCTGTTTACTAACTTACGTGATTATTTGAGTCTGGAACTGTTCAAGGCTGAATTTGCTAAGGAAACGGGCATTGAGTTTCTTGCCCCATTCGTGAAGATGATGGATAGGATAAGTGGCGAAGACAGGCAATGTGCTCGACAACTTGCGGATGAACTGCTGAAACCTGGTAATCTTCTGATGGAAAATATGAAGAAAGCCAGAATATTGATTAACCAAAGGAATCAGGCATAGCCCTATGGACTGGAAACTTCAAAAGATAGAGCTGGAGAATTTCAAGTTCTTCAAGGAACCGTTTGAATTCCCATTGGACGGTAAGAATATACTGTTGTATGGTGAGAACGGTTCTGGTAAAAGTTCTATCGTATGGGGCCTTTATACGCTGATGGAGAGTCATAAAAAGGCAGTGGCAGATGTTCAAAAGTATTTAATGACAGGGGGACAGGTTCCTCGTCACCTAGGCGCAAGTACCCTATGTACGCTGAATCAGACCGCGGCCTAAACCAGTCAGTCGCTGAAGCTGCCTGACGGAAGCACCAAGGCCTCTCAATTCTCTTAATGCTTCACGCTGGCGTTCTCGGTCAAGCTTCTGGAATTCCGAAGCATTGGATGTACCAGTCAGTTCCTTGATAACTTTCCAGGCTTCTTCATCTGAGTATCTGTTGAAGGCCTGTTCTTCATCACCATCAAGGTAACATGCATCGCTAGGCAATGGTTCATTAACCCATTCGTTCAAATTGTCGAAGGGGATTCGTTTGAGAACAGTCTGAGTGTCGCAGATTTGAAAGGCAGTTTCTACCTGCCCAGTATATTCACCCCAGCTGCTATATTCGTAATCCTTGACCTCTTTAACGATACCAGCCTTGACAGGGTTCTGATGAATATAACGGAGTAGGGTGGTAAAATAAGAAATATCGTTGACAGGTTCACTCTTGAAACGCTCTTTGAAGAGGTGACCATCGCGAAGATACTTATGATTGTAGTAATAAACGTAACTGGAGGCTATACGCTTGACAACGTTTCCGATAGTTTCCTCACGCTCACGGATAAGAAGATGAAAATGATTGGCCATGAGACAGTAGCCATAGAGCGTGAATGAAGTGCCGCAGGGCAGGCCGAGATCATCATAGAGTACACGCAGACGGTCGAGGGTGTTGATGAACTGATAGTAGTCCTCTGGTTCCTCGAAGATGTTCTGGTGATTGATGCCTCGCATCATCACATGATATATCTCAGTTCCTGATGTTACTCTTGGTTGCCTGGGCATGAGTGAATAATCTAATTTTGATATATAACGCTGAATAGGCGGGAATATTGTAAAAATGGAGATATGACGCAGGAAGAGAAGTGAAATACTGGTGGTTCATGTTGAATGGCTACTTATAGGTATAATCAGCCCTTGTGACTCTGGAAGGAGTTGCAGGGGCGAATTGTTTATAACGGTTTTTACGATGTTTGACGAGGGCGGAAAAGGATGGCATGAGAGATTATGTTAAAAAAACGCATAAGATTGAAGAAAAATAGAAATATTTCACTATCTTTGTGCCTTGAAAGGCAAGAAGTCGGGAGGCACCGACATTGCATCGGTATTGAAATGTTGAAGTCATAAAGCGACTGAAGACCAGAGTGATATGATGACGACGAAAGAAACGGGAAGTGAATTGGGACGCAACACAAGGATGTGTGGTGACCCCAAGATGTGGTTTCCGATGAGGGTGACGTATCAGCGGGAGATGAAGGTGAAGGCGGAGCTGGACCGGCTGAGGTATATGATGGACCATACGGCTTCACTGGAGCATACATTGACACTCCGCATGTACTTGCGAAAATGAGTAGAAGGACGACTTATATTTGAGGTCAAAACAAAAGGTAGATAATCATAATGGATACAAATATGAATACAATAACATTCGACGAGTCAAAAGAACATTTCGACGAGTTCGTGAATAATTTCGAGACATATAAATCTATTAATATGTCGGAGTCTGACACAAGATCAAAGCTTATTGATACTGTTTTGATTGATGTGCTAGGATGGGATGAAGCAGACGTAAGAAGAGAAGGTCACGTTGACAGCGGTTATTTTGACTACAAAATATCGATAGCTGGCTTTTCTCTGATTATTGAAGCCAAAAGACAGTTTAATGACCTTATTTTGCCAAATCAAAGCAAGAGAAGATGCAAGCTTAATGCAATTTATTCTTCCAATAAAGATGTAATAGATCAAATTCGCCATTATTTAGATGACTGTGGATGTGATATTGGTGTAGTTACAAATGGAAAACAATATATCATAGCCAAATTCATTAATACAAACGGTATTCCTTGGAAAGAGAATAACTGTATAGTTTATAACGGAGTTGAAGACATTCTCAATAATTATGTTGAATTCTGGAATACGCTTTCTAAAGAGTCTGTTATTAGGAATTGTGGCATAAAACAGTTGTTCGATGTAGAGATATCATTCTCAAAAACAGTACTATCATCTATATTGAATAAAGATAATGAAATAGTAAGAAATGACCTTTCGGCGAAACTCGCACCAATTATAGACAAGGTGTTTGGAGATATTTTTAATTCCAATGAAGAGGATGATGATATCGAGTTCATAAAAGAGTGTTATGTCGAAAACAAAGAGGTAATAAAAAACAAAAGAGAATTGAGAGGATTGTTTCGTGACACTCCGCCCAAATTAAATGAAGTGGTAAAAGCTGTTAACTCCGATAGTATAAGTCACCAGATTACGGATGAGATTGAAAACTTCCCGTCGCAATCCTCAAACTCTGCAACCCCCAAACCAATTATAATTATTGGTTCTCGAGGAGCTGGCAAGACGACTTTTCTGAACTTTTTATTCAAGAATGAATCAGACGGGAAAAATTTGAAAGACAATCCGTACTTATTTGTCAACCTAATGAAATACTACACAGGAGCGGATTGTGTTGATTTTGAGAATATCTATGAAGATTTACTAATTCAATTTAGCGATAAATACCCACAACTCAATATCAACTCGTTAGAGGTTTTAGAACGTATTTATATAAGAGAAATTAATCAAAACAAGAAGGGGGTATGGAGATATAGTTTTGAAAACAATCAAGATGAGTATCAAAAAGAGTTGGCATCGTTTTTTAAAGATAAAATGCGTAATAGCCAAGAACATTTCATGGCGATTAACAAATATCTTACTAGAGAAATTCATAAAAGAATAGTGGTGATTTTTGATAATGCCGATCAATTAAGCGACAAGATTCAAGAACAAGTATATTTGAACGCATGCTCATTGAATACACAAGCTAGATTTGGCGTAATTATTTCATTACGAGAAGGGTATTACTATAACTGGAGGAACAGACCTCCTTTTAATGCTTTCATAAGTAATGCGTATCATATTGCAGCGCCAGATTATGGACAAGTGTTACAGAAAAGGCTTAACTACTTGGTGAAGAATATTCAATTCAGTAAAAACCATTCGTTTACAGGACCCATTAGGGACAAACAATATATGCTTAACGAAGATAAAATTGAAGAATTCTTTACTGGAATAGAAAGCTCATTGTTTGGCGAAAAGAATGCCCCCATATTAGACTTTTTAAGACATATGAGTTTCCCTAATATCAGAGAAGGGCTTAATTTGTTTAAGACATTCCTGATTTCGGGTTATACAGATGTGTCTGAATATGTATTGAGAGTATTGTTTAACAAAGGTGATCATATCATTACTATACCTATTCATGAGTTTGTAAAAACAATAGCATTGGAAAATAAGTTGTATTATAATCATAGGTCTAGTAAGATACAAAATATACTCTACCCATCAAGTCCTAATTCTGATTATTTTATTAAATACTACCTATTAAAAGTACTCGATGAACAACTGTCTTTTGAAGGCAATATAAATAAATTCATAAATTATAGCGATCTACTAAAAGAATTCTTGGATTATGGCTATAGGGAAGATGTTATTAATAAAGAGCTGGAGTCACTATTGACGGATAATTTTATAGAGACAGATAAAGTACTATCTGATATTAGCTGGAATAATTTGCCACAAGAAACATTCTCAATAACAATAACAGCTAAGGGACATTATTATGTGACTGAATTGATAAATAGGTTTTATTATGTTGAACTTATATTGCAAGACACGCCTTTATTCGAGAAAGAAGTTTATGAAAGTCTAGTTCAAAAATTCCCTATTCCAGAGAAGAGTAATGGTAAGAAGGATATGAGGGTCAGAATTGATGTCGTTCAACTTTTCATGGATTATTTAGAGGCAATAGAAAAGAAATCAAATAATGCCTTATTGCAGACAAAATATGGCAGAATGGTGGATAATATGATAATGGGTGGTTTAGGAAATGACCTCGATAGATTAAGTACCATTGCAGAGAATCGGTAGTTCTTAGGACATTGATATCAGATGAAAACTCGTAGAGAGGTTCACGTGAGAATATATTGATTGAAGGTTATGACACAGGAAGAACGTTGGATGTCAAATTACAATGAGGTAATGGCCTTTATTGAAAAGAATCGCAGGAATCTTTCCAAATATGATTTAGAGGAAAGACGGTTGTATACGTGGATGAAGCATAACCGGAAGCAGATGAATGCAGGAGTGCTGAAGCCAGAGAGAGTTGCGGCGTTTAAAGAGTTGCTGGCGCTGTGTGAACAATATAAGAGGGTGAATCAATATGAATAACTGCGAAGGCTCTGTTGGCTAAAACCAATTAAGACTGAAGTGGAGCAAAAATGTGAAAATAGGGCTGATTTCTGATGGAAATCGGCCTTTTTTTGTGAGAAATGAGCAAAAAAGGTTGTAGGGCAACAACCATTAAAAAAATATTTTGTATCTTAGCGCCCGAAATGAAAATGATTTGCATAAAATAAAAATATGGCAGAATTCGATAACGAGAAGCCCATCTTGTTTTTTGAGGGCGATGAAGATAGGGTTGTTATAGAAAAGGGCGACTACGATACGTCGCTGTTTTCACAACAATATACGACGGCTTTTGGTATACTGAAAAGGCTGATAGAAACCAAAGAGAACGAGGAGTGTTACCCGGGACAGGGTAATGCGAGGATTATTGCGTTTTGCGGCGACCGTGGCGCAGGAAAGACATCGTGTATGATGTCGGTGCGCTATGCCATTCAGCACTATAATGATGATGGAATTTCGGAGTATTTACAGAAAAACGGACTGACGGCCGGCAATCTGTGCTTTGACATTCTGAACCCTATAGACCCCTCGTTTTTTGATGAGAGCCATAATATATTGGAGTTGGTGTTGGGGCAGATGTATCTGCACTTTAAGAACAGACGAAAGGAACTGAAAGACCATAATCTGCTGGACGAGATTGAGGTTGGGAAGGTTAGGAATTGTTTCGATGCCGTAAAGAGAAGCCTTTCGTTGATAAGTGGTACGCCGCAGCAGATGTTTGACAAGTTGGAAGAACTGGAGAACCTGTCAGTGGCGATGTCGTTATATGACAAGTTGAAAGCACTGTTTGAGGCATACCTGAAGTTTATGGGGAAGCAGAAAATAGTGATAACCATAGATGATATGGACTTCAACGCTGAGGGTGCCTATAGGATGTGCAAATACCTGCAGATGTATCTGAACCAGCCTACGTGCGTGGTTCTGATTTCGCTGAAGATCTCGCAGTTGGTATCGATACTGGCTGATGACCCCAACTTTAAGAATGCGAAGGAGGAGGGAAGGCGTAACGAGATGTCGTCGAAGTATGTGCAGAAACTGATACCCATCTCGAACCGTGTGCAGATGGTGGATATCTGGGCCATCAGTGAGCGCCTGTTTAAAATAGTAAGAAAAGATGGCGAGACGAAGCCGGAACGTATTAAGGACGGCATCGTGAGAATGATATTTGAGAAGACTCGCTATCTGTTTTACAATACCAAAGGTGAGGTGTCGCCCATCATCCCGCATGAATTGCGTAGCTTCCGCCAGCTATTGGGACTGCTGAGCAGGATGGACAATATAAACAAGTATTCGCAAGACCCCGTGGTGAAAGCGAAGAACGAGGATAATAAGCAGCAGTTTAAGAGCTACTTCTACACGGAATGGATAAGAACGCTGGATGAGGAGGACCGCTCGTTTGCTGAGGGACTGGCCACGATGGAGGATGTGAAGTCGTTTAACAAGATGATAGTATCGTATCTGGCCAAGAAGGTGGAACTGACGGGAACAGATTATGACTTTAAGAGGATTATAAACGATCAGGATTATACATACAATATTTCGACTGGCGACGTGTTCTCGGTAATCAGATACTTGGAAAGAAGCACTGAGAGAAAAGGACTAAGGGACTTGCTGTTCTTTATCAAGAGCTGCTACTCAATCCGCCTGTATGAATGCTATGATGAGATAACTGATGAACAGGACGAGATGTTTGCTGATGTGCCTGATGGTGACGTGTTTAAGAGTGACCCATGGTTTAGAAAGACCATTAAGATGCAGAACCTGGTGAACGGCAACTACTTCAGATATGATGCGGGTTCGTATATCAAGGAAGAAGGTGACAGGCCGTATAACTACGATAAGTTGCTGCTGGATTTCAACTTCTTTATATTCATGAATAATGTTGCTGGCAGAATGAATAAGTGTTACATTCTTGATGAGGAACCAGACGAGGTGTTGAAGCGTGACTATCTGCTGGCGGAATTCCTGATTATGTGTTCATCGTATAATTATTATGGTGACTATACAAAGAATCCGGATGTGAACAGAAAAGACAGCCTACCATACTATCTGGAGCCTTTTGCTGGTGATCTGTCGTCGTATGTGGTGTTTGACATTGCGGCCATCTTCAGTAATATGATTAACATCAAACATACCTACAGCAGATATGAAACATTCTTTGATTTCTATAGCTATTCGAATGACAGCGTACACGATTGGACGCTGCTGGGCAGGCTGAAACGCGATATCAGGAAGGTGAGAGATGTGGATATGTATAAGTCGGAATACCACGCCATCGCGTCGGATTCGATTATTAGAAACAGTGATGTGCTACTGTCGCTGACTGAAATGATGGAGAGTAACGCTGCGCGCACCAAGGCGTACAACGTGAATGGTGCCGTGAAGAGATATCAGATGTTTTTGGAGGGGCTGTATGACACAGGCATGAAGACCTACAGAGTGGGTGAAGACGGAAAACCGTATGAACTGCGGTACTACTTTATAAAGACCCTGGCATCGCTGCTTGAGGAATTGCCTGAAGAGAAGTTGCAGAAATTGCTGCACAGTGCATACGATATGAATGACACCAGCAAGACTGGACTTTCGGACGGTGAGTTTGGTATTTAACAGAAGTAAGAGATGGACTTGCTAAGGGCGACCATAAAAGCGATGTACTATGATTATCCCATAGAGAATGCCTATGGGATGATACTTGGTGGGGATAACAGAGGAAGATTTCTGACTCACTTTACACGTTTGGCGTGTGGAGAGGACGACGGATTCTCGCAACGCGAAATGGCTGCCTACAAAGAATATATCTTTAAGGAGTTGCGTGAAAGAAGGACCCGCAACACGAACTATTTCCAAGATACCGTAGGACTGCCTTTGATGGTGGCTGAGGAGGTCCTGAAAAGGGATGCGAACGGCTATCCATGCGTGGATTTTGCCTGCCTGTTCAGATGGCGCGAAATAGTGAAGTGTATGGGTGAGGACTTGTTTACGACAACATTCCTGGCCAAGACCGACGAGCACACACGCAAAGATTTCTTCTGGCCGAACGTGATAGCTCATAACAACCAAGACCTGAATAAGGTGTTGGAAGGTGGACTGGCGGATATACATTCGCACTTCGGAGGAGCCATCGACAGTTTCCAGTTTAACTGGCTCTGCCTGATGAATGATGTGGGTGAACTGCACGATAAGTTTAAGCAGCTGGGGTATTCGTTTAACGAGACGGTGGTGTTTGATAAGGAATACGCATTCCAGAACCTATCATCGTGGTGCAGGTTGGCGGCTGCCATCAGGGTGCTGCTGTATAAGGTGTTTGTGAAAAGAATGCCGCTACAGCCACAGATGGAAATGAACGGTTTGCAGGAAATCATCAACAGTGGTTCGGAAGAGTTGACGAAGTTAAAGACGGCCATAGACAGTCTGCGCGTAGATGCCAAGAAGACCAGAGAAGGGCTGACCGTGGACTACGCTATTACTGAAGAGCTGATAACAGTTGAATTCAGCAAATCGCCATACTGTATCTATGCAGGGGAAAGGCAAATAGAATACGCATTCTTCAGAGAGCTGCATGATACGAGATCGAGAGTGGTGAAGGGAGAATGGATAGAGTGGTTCTATCTGTATGAGCTGATAAAGATGCATGTGAGGAAGGAGTTTGTGTTTGCCAACGAGATGTCGGGGCTGGATAACTATATTGGCTATGAAGCTCGTTCGCCCATCTTCTTTAGGGGCTTGCAGCCGATATGCAATGTGTTTTCGATGCAGACCAGCATCAGACAGGGCAAGAACGACTATATAGAGTCGCGGGTGACCTCGAATGCGCTGGGATTGACCACAGGTGAGTATTGGAAAGGACTCTATTCGGAAGAGCCCTTTATGGAGCAACAGGAACTGAAAGAACGGCTGACCTTTGTGGCTACGCTGACGAAAGGCGTGAAAGGCAAGAAAGAGCATAACGAAGGCCGGTGTAACCGCAAGCGAAGTGCCGTGCACGAGGAGTACATCAAGGTGATGACTTTTATTGGCGACAAGAAGAACGCCTATGAGATTGTGGGGCTGGATGTAGGAGGCTTGGAATTCTACTACAGGCCGGAGGTGTTCGGACATGTGCTGAGGGCTGGAAAGAAAGACGGACTGAAGATGACCTACCATGTGGGAGAAGAGTTTTATGACCTGGCAGACGGGCTTAGAGCCATCTGGGAGATTATACAGTATGCCCAAATAGGGCAGAATGACAGACTGGGGCATTGTATGGCACTGGGGGTAAGTCCACAAGCGTACTACCAGCGGAAGCATTGCACGCTGACCATGCCCAAGCAGGTGCTGCTGGATAATGTGGTATGGATGTGCTGCTTTGCGAAAGAGAATGGTATACGAATAAACGGCAAACAAAGAAAACCGTTGGAGGAACTGGCCAAGGAACTTTATGCCGAGATGGGCTATGGCGCATACATACCAGAACTGAGCATGGCTGACTATTATGAGAGTATGCAGCTGCGGAGCGATGAGGCCAATAGGGAAGACGGGTTGGACAACTGGTCGCTGACAGCAGAGCTGGACAGTGAGCGGGCCATAAAAGCCAGAAATAACGCCAATGCCCGGACATTATACCAAGCTTATATGCTGGACACGGAATTGATAGAGAAGGGAGAGAAACCAACGACACGGCGGTTTGATGAAGACTACGTGAAGCAGGTGACGAAGATACAGAAAGAGATGATAAAACTGGTGAATAAGACTGGCGTATGCATAGAGAGTTGTCCGTCGTCGAACCTCCAGATATGTAACCTGGGACGCTACGACTGTCATCCGACTATCGGTTATTATCTGAGTAGAAAAGGTAGATGGTATTGGCCGTTCAGGAAGAAACTGAAGATTAACATGGCAGTATGTACAGATGATAAAGGTACATTTTCGACCTCACTCGTTAATGAGTTTTCGCTACTGGCTCTGGCTACAACAAAGAAGTATGGCTGGAACAGAAGCACGGGAAAACAATTTGAGCAATTAGTATTACAAGGGGAAAAATACCGTTTTGAACATGAATATAGACAAGAATGATTTCTCGTTTGAAGAGTCGCTGAAATATCTAGATGAACTGGCAGCCCAGATGACCGAAACCGAAGGGATGAAAGCCTTCCGGATGATGGAGAAGGACGAGCTACCAGTGGACAAGGTAGTGAAGGTGTTTTGTGTGGTTATGAGCATCAGAATAATCAATAGATATAGCCACCAAGGTATCCACACGGATTACGTGCATGCAGGAACGGTGAGCCAGATACTGCATGTATTGCAAAGCGCTATACAGCTGCGACAGGTAGAGATGCAGGCTGATGGCGGTATGATGGCACTTTTTGACGCACCGATGAAAAAGGATGTGGAGGACATTATCAATATATCGGCACAGGTGAGGAGTGTGAACGACGTGGTGCTGAAAAAGTTCCGTCTGCCATTGGGAGAACAGGTTGTTTCGGTGGGAATAGAATATGGACCGGTGACTTATTTTGCATCGAGGTATTCGAATCTGGAAGGTGTTTGCTATGGTAGTACTATACAGCGAGCCAAGATGTTGGCTGATGTAAGGGATGATAGTGTGAATATCTCGGAGGATATCTACGTGAACCTGTCGGAAGATATGCAGAAAAACCTGTTTGTGAACAAGGAAATGACGGGTGAACTGAAGTATTATTTCTCGCAACTGATTAACATCAGAATGCGAAAATGGGTAGTGGAAAATAAATAATGAAGTAGGTATGGATTTAGAGCTGAAACCATTTTCGAGTATAAATTTGGCGGATATGTTCTTTGATTCGCTGAAGGCGGCTTATCCAGAGTTTTCGGATTGGTATAATCGGAAAGCACAGGAGGGGGCCGAGGCGTATGTGTTTAAGAACCAGAATGGCGAGGTGCAGGACTTCCTGTATCTGAAGATTGAAACGGATGCGCTGGAGGATGTGGAGCCCGTGCTGGAGGCGAAGAAACGACTGAAGGTGGGGACGTTTAAGCTGCTGAGCAGGGGTACACGTCGCGGTGAGCGATTCATGAAGAAAATCATGGATAAGGCGATGGCTGAGGACGTGGACGAGGTGTATGTGACCATATTCCCCACGAAAGAGTTGATGTATCTGATTAAGCTATTTGAGGGGTTCGGGTTTGAGCATGTGGCAGACAAGCCTCATGATGGCGGTACGGCTGAATGGGTGCTGGTGAAGGATATGCGGGCTGTGAAAGGTGACATTATGGAGGACTACCCGAGGATGCAGACTGCGGCTCACAAAAAATGGATGCTGGCCATTATGCCGCAATATCATACACGGGACACGGGACACGGGACAGTGGGGACAGGTCAGTGTCTCGCGGTGGCATGAGGGGACAAGTCGAGCTGCTTAGGGCGGCTTAACTTGATAAAAACGGAAAAAGGTTGGGTTAGAGTTTCCCGGAAGTCCAGATACGATGAATGACTCCTTTGCCAATGCCAGTGAGTCGTTCCAGTTGGCGCAAGGAGGCACCGCTATCTTTTAGTTCGAGAAAGATTTGCTGTTTGGTGTCGTTGTCCAACTGTTGGAAAGCGCTATTATTGGTTACGCCAGTTTTCTCCTTGATAAGATTCCAAATCTGATCGTCTGAGGGCCTGCGACGAGAGTTGCCCTCAATATCCAGGCAATAGACATCTTCGGGAAGTGGTTCGTTGATCCAGGCTTCAAGGTCAGCGAAGGGTATGCGATTCAGAACAGTCTGTGTGTTGCAGATTTGGAAAACGGGTTCTACTGTTCCATCATACTCGCACCAGGAACTGTACTCGTAGTCTTTGACGTGTTCAACGATACCGGCCTTGACGGGATTCTGATGGATATAGCGCAGGAGGGTGGTGAAGTAAGCCATGTCGTTGACTGGCTCTGATTTGAAGCGCTCCTTGAACAGATGCCCATCGCGACCATATTTGCGATTGAAGTAGTACACGTAAGAGCTGGCTATGCGCTTGATGGTATCACCAATGGGTTCTTCCCGCTCACGTATCAACAGGTGAAAGTGGTTTGACATCAAACAGTAGGCATAGTAGGTGCAGTTGGTGCCACAGGGATTACCATCATCATCGTATTGAGCGCGTATGCGGTCGAGAGTAGTGATGAAATGGTAATAGTCCTCTGCATCGCAGAAGATCTCCTGATGATTGATGCCTCGCATCATCACATGATATATCTCAGTTCCTGATGTTACTCTTGGTTGTCTGGGCATAAGCGTTTATTTCTTTTGGAGGGCAAAGGTACGAATAATTTTACACAGAGAGCACAGAATATAGGATTTTTTTGAACACGAATATGTAGTACAATAGTTGTAACTACATAGAATTACAGAAGCAGCTATAACTTCAGTTTTGAAGTTGTAGCTGCTTTTTAGCCTATTACCCCGACGGGGTTTAATAACATAGCGTAGGGTCGTGACCCTATGGTTGATGACAATCCATCAGCCCATGTCGCCCCTGTAGGGGGCTAATATCCTAGCATAGGGCCTCAGCCCTATGTGAATGAATAAGCTCCACACCATTACCACCATCAATCTATATAAAAACGGAGCATGTCCCCTCACTAAAACGGTCCTGTGATTCATCCACTTGGTTCTCGCGCTCGGCGACGAAGGAGACACTTTCACAGAGAGAAACGACTGAAAGAACCCAAGACCCCAAAATTAAAAGGTAACCACTAACTAAGTAGAAGCACTTGGTTAGCGGTTCGTTTTTTTTGAGATGTTTGGTAATAATTCGATTTTTTCTTGTTTTTGTTTGGAAGTATAAAGATAATTTCATAAATTTGCCAGCATAATCATGTTGGGATTGGTTTGTAAATAGGAAGTGATCTATGTTTGACAAATGTATATTATAGCGTGAAAAATATAAATAAAAGGAGTATATAAGTGATGATAAATTATGAGAATTCATCTTTGTGGAAGAAATCATTAGGGATTCAAGGTGACCAATCTGTTGATCGCCTAAGGACTTCCTATCTTTCATTCAGAGATCATATGATAGGCTTGTTGGATGAGGTGCGTATAGATTTTCCAAATTTGACAGACCATAGCATTGAGCATGTGGATAATTTGTGGAGGATTGCGAGCCTCCTCACTGGAGGTAATTATCCTATCAATCCTTTGGAAGGCTTTGTCTTAGGATGTGCTTTCCTTATTCATGACTCTGTCTTGAGCTATAAAGCTTTTGGTGGAAAAGAGGGACTTAGAGATACAATTGATTGGAAAGATTACTATCAGGACATAATAGGAACAGAATACGATACAGAGGAAGGTAAGCAACAGCTAGATTTTACAGTAATCAGACTGCTTCACGCCAGGAAGTGTAGTGATGTTCTTTTCCGTCAGTTTGAAGGTATGGATGGGAATAATTTTTATCTGCTTTCTGATGACGAATTAAGGATACACTACGGACAGTTAATAGGAGAAATTGCATCAAGTCACCATTGGGAAACTGAGATGATTGCTTCATTGCCCTCCCAAGTAAATGGTCTAACATCACTTTCTACAGATTGGCCAATTTGCCCACGAAAGCTGGCTTGTATATTACGCTGTGCGGATGCCGCATCAATTGACTCTGGGCGCGCACCAGATTATCTGTTCCGCTTACTACGCCTGAATGGCGTGTCACGAGATCATTGGGTTGCACAAAACCGTTTAGAAATAGCCCCGGACGTTAATGATAGTTCGAGACTGGTCTATACATCTACGCATGACTTTGAAGAGAAGGATTTTGCTGCTTGGAATGTAGCCTATGATGCAGTCAAGGTGGTGGAAGATGAGTTGAATAAATGCCAGGGGTTATTGTCAGAACATGAACAATTCCAAGTAAAAGGTGTAACAGGAGCAAAGTCAAGAAAGGAGTTAGCTCAGTATATCAAAACTAAAGATTGGATGCCAAGCGATGCGAATGTCCACATTAGTGATGTGGAACATCTGATTATGACACTGGGCGGTAAGGAATTGTACGGACAAAATGACGTACAATTGTTGGTGTTAAGAGAATTAATACAGAATGCCAGAGATGCCATCCATGCCAGAAGATTGATGGAGCAGGATGACAGTATAGGCAAGATCAGTATTAGGGTATGTAAAAGTGGAGTTAACACTGTCGTATCTGTTACCGACAATGGTGTTGGTATGTCATTAAGCACTATATCTAATTCTCTGCTGAATTTTGGGAATAGTTTCTGGCATGGTGATGCGGTTCATAATGAGTTCCCTGGATTGAAAATGGCAGGATTTAAGTCTGTAGGTCAGTTCGGTATAGGATTCTTTTCGGTATTTATGATAGCCAAAACTGTAGTTATAGAGACTAGAAAGTTTAGTGATGGTCTTGATAATGCTCACTTGGTGAAATTCCCTTCTGGTTTTACTTTGACTCCCATTTTTGCAAATTGTACAAGTACATCTACTTTATATTCAACTAAGATTAGTTATATTTTGGGGGAAATGTATAAAGACTGGCCTGAAGAATATGAAGTTAGGCGGAGCAAAATGAATTCAAAAAATTTTAGAGTTCCTTTTCATGCAATGCTCAGTACCTTAGTTGCCGGTTTAGATGTGGATGTGTATTATCAAGAATTTGAAAAGGAGAATGTAAGGATTCATCATAGAATAGATGCCGCTGATTTAGATAAAAAGGCGTGGCTTAGATCATTGTCGTTAGCAGATTACCAGCAGGATAAGAATCTGGATGCTTATATAGAAGGAAATTACAACAGATTGTGTAATGTATATGATGACAACAATAGAATTGTGGGGTTAGCAGCCATTGGTACACGTTTCTTACCCTATGAGGATTTCTTAGGCGGTTCTACGGTAGGTGGTCTGTTGACTGAATTCCATTCCAGGACAGGCGAGTATTGGATAGGAATTTTGGATAAAACACCTGGAGGGGCAAAGCGTAGTGGTGATGTTTTTAAAGCGTCTGAAACAATATTGAGGACATGGGCGCAGAAACAGGTATCTAGTCTTGGCAATAAGGCATTAAATGATATACAGATGAGATTCCGGTTGCAACTGGCCATGCATTTCTTTAAGACAGACCCCAAGGGTATTGCTGTGGCTTTTTGCGTACTTGACAACAAAATGACCCAGCAAATGATGGTGTCACTAGATGTTCTTGTTAATCATATGTCACAGGGTAAAAAATTAATATTTGTTGATTCAGACTTTATGTCACATAAGGATAATCAAGGGTATGGTGATGCATATTTAGATGTTAGTCAAGTGGCTACTTTGTTGAATTCCGATGAAATACTATATGTTCCATTAATGAACTATGGGTTTCTGAATTACAAGTTGGTTAATGGATTTCCTGTAAATGACAATGGTTTTATAGATTGTCTTTATAGAATAGCTGTGGATATGGGACATAACTTGGTTTTCTCATATCGTGAAAATTATACGAAAAATAGATTTGGCATGAACGAGCGTGCATTGGTGATAGAGAAAAAAATTGATGACACAGGAGGAGAAGTGGTTGAAAAACTATAATGAGGTGAAGACCTTCATAGAAACGAATCATAGAAATCTTTCCAAATATGATTTAGAGGAAAGACGGTTGTATACGTGGATGAAGCATAACCGGAAGCTGATGAATGCAGGAGTGCTGAAAGAAGATAGGATTGAACAGTTCAAGAAACTGTTGAAAATGTGCGAGCAGTATAGGAGGAAGAATCAATACGAATAAAATAAAGGAAAAGTCAGCCGGGTGCTGGCTTTTCTTGGTTTATTTTTCAATAGTTTTGAAGAAAAAAGTGAAAAAAGTAGGGGCGTAGTCAGTTATATTGGAGAAGATTTTGTATATTTGCGGTGTGGAATTATCAAATTATAGGTAGGAATTAAACAGAATAATGTATGTCAAAATTGTCTATTAATGATATTGATTTAGGAGATGTCGAGACTCCAAAGATTCCATATGAAAAGAGAAATCATGTAGCTTTTCTTATTGGATCTGGGTTCTCTGTGCCATGCGGTATGCCAACTGGCAGGCAATTGAATGACTATGTCTTGAATATAGATAAGGCTCCTATTACATTTGATTATTCTGGGAAGTTGGCTGTGTCATGCGATGGTAAAAAACATACCATTGAAAGTCCTTATGAGCAATGCCTGCAGTTTTGCACAGCCGTGATGAAAGAGTATAGTAAGAGTCATGAGTTTGATTATGAACAGTTTTACGATTTTATAAGTAGCGATGCTGTTTATGAAACTAAATATCAGAACCTTGCTGAGCAATACATGTATATGTTTGCAGACTACCACCAGTTGGTGGTCAATATGAGGACTGTATACAATCAGGTAATAGAGTACAGACTGAGAGATGATCGAAAGACTGAAATAAAGGAGAACGAACTCGCTAGCGATAAGTTTTGGAAATACGAGAAGTTTGTGAGGTTCCTCGATAAACTCTCAAACGATTATATATTGGATATCTTCTCATTGAATCACGATTTGCTAATAGAGAATCTGCCTAAGACAAATTGGTTGCACGAGGGCATATCCGACGGATTTCATAGTTATAGGTCGCCTTATTATGGAGAATTGGAGTATAATGGCCTGAAATATGATTGCAGACTTGCGGAGTATAAGGCTTACTACAATACGGCTATTAGATTGTATAAACTACATGGTAGTCTGGATTATTTGATGTTTAAAAGATGTGATAATAATGGATTCTTTGTAAATGACAAGATGATAAAGATACCATACGGAATAGCTGTTGAAAAAACTAAAAAACAAAATAAAAGAAGACTTGGCTATATAGAGAATTGGATTGAATATTCGCATGATTTTCTGTCTGGTACCTTATCAAAACAAAAACATTATAATGGCGCATTCTATAAAAAATTGTTCAAAAAGTTTAGGCTTAATTTGGATAAAGCGGAATGCTTGATAGTGATAGGATATGGTGGTCGTGATACTGGTATCAATAAATATATAATGGACTACTACGATTACGAAAATAAACCTTCTTTTATAGTAGATCCGTACTATAGTACTAACGAAGATTTGAAACAATTCGGCGATTTGATAGGAGCTAAATCAATAGAGAAATCAATAGAATTCTTTGAAGAGATTAATTGGAAGAAATAAACATATAGGAGGATATTTGTTATGGTGAATAGTCATATAATTAATTCGTTGAAATCGTATATTGAGAATCCAGACCCTCGTTATGCCTTAATGTTGAAAGGAAAGTGGGGATGTGGAAAGACGTATCTTGTTAATCAATGGATAGAGGATACATTCAAGAATCCAGAAAAGAAGGATGATGTGGTTCTTGAACCTATACGTGTAACTCTTTACGGAATGACTGATACGGAACAGATAACAAAGGCCATTGACCGCCAGTTACATCCGTACCTGTATACGAAAGCTGCAAAGATAGGAGCTGGTATATTAAAAATTGCAGGAAGGGTGGTGCTGCGTACTGATTTGGATTTTAATGGTGACAATAAAAGCGACGCATCGCTTACCACTTCGCTGGACTCCCTTCCGTTTTTAGCATCAAAGGATGAGAAGATAATAAAGCCGGGCTCGCTGAAGTTGCTTATTTTTGATGACCTGGAGCGTTCTCATATTCAGATGAAACGGCTTCTGGGCTATATCAACTACTTTGTGGAATATTGTGGTTGCCATGTAGTGATTGTGGGCGATGAGACAAAAGTAACAGACGTAGAGGATAAGAAGATATTGGATGACTTTAAGGAAAAAACGGTAGGAAAGGAGTTTGAAGTGGCACCCGATATGGATGCTGCTATTACTCAGTTTGTGGAAGAATTACCTCAAGTTGGTTGGCTTGAAGAACAGAAGGAGTTGATTAAGAAAGTGTTTGTGGCCAGTCAATGCGATAACCTACGCATCCTGCGCCAATGCTTGTATGATTTTAAACAGCAATATAACGAAGCAGACACGAAGCTTGTCAAGAAAGATGAGAGCGTGATGAAGACTCTTCTGGGTAGTTTCATTGCAGTGTATTGTGAGTTTAAAGGCAAGAATAGGGAGGTCTTAAAAGCGTGGAATAGTGGGAAGTGGGCGTTCATATATGGAAAGGAGGATTGCCCTAAGAAAAAGGCTATCCATGAAATCGCCTCTCGTTACAATGCAGAGCAATTTAATGGGATGAACGTCTTAAATGACGGACATATTTATCACATAGTTACGCATATAGAGCGTGGTGCTACGATGAAACCATATATTGATGGCTTACTCGCGGAGAGTCAGAAAGTTGTCGGAGTCCTAACTCGTCTGGAGGGATTCCGGTATATGGATGATGATGAGTTTGAGCACGACTGCAATGAATTGTCGCAAGATATACTGAATGGAAAGTACCGCCAGTTCTATACAATAGGTAAAGCGTTGGCATTCTTCTCATTGTTTGAGAAGGAAAATCTTTTCAAAGTGGAAAGAAAGGTAATAGAAAAAGCAAAGGAAACACTAAAAGATATCTTTGAAAAAGACGTTCACGATGCAGAACTTCTTTATCGCTGTAGGAATGCATTCTGGCAAGGAATGGATACAGTTGAGAACAGGGATGACGAGTATCGCATTCATAAAGAGATGATAGCTTTCTTCAATGAGGTTTTTAAAGAGCGTGAGAAGGAACTGCCTAATAAGATGCAGGAAACTCTTAATAACTTGAACAATGATAATGCTCAAGATTTGATTAGGTTGGATGATGAGACGACTCCTGACCATCATTCTCCGTATAGTCTAACTCCTGTATTGAAAGATCAGGATGGTGCGGCACTGATGGAAAGGATAAAAGGCCTGAAGAATTGTAATGTGAGGGCTTTTGCACAATTTCTTGCCGGACATTTTCTGCTTAGTCATAATTTGGGAAGTGATTTTACGGAAAGATTTAAAGATGACAGCGAGACACTTAAATCGCTGAAAGAACTGACTGATAAGGAAGTGGAAAGTGTAAGTGGTATCAGAAAGAGGGCTTTCCAGTATTTACAGAAGGTGCTTGATGGATGTATTCAGCGATGTGAGGGAAAACGTGGCGCGTTGATGGATTATATGTAGATATTAGTCTATGGAACAGATTGATTTAGACCATAAGTTGGAGTATAAGGGGTATTGGTGGTTGCCCTCAGATCCGGACAACAGAGTGGCTGGGGTGCTGACGTATTATCCCAATGAGAAGATAGTGCTGGAGTTATTAGGATGCTTTGGCGAGTATTCGCTGGCCATATTGACGGGTAAAGACGAAGAGGATATTATCTATGGTAAAACGGCCGAAAGCAAGGAGATAACGCTGATTAATAACATCAGGTCGCTGAGTCTTAACTTCAGCGCGGACTTCCCCATCGTGCGTTACACCTGCAACTACATGGTGATAGGAAAACATGTGGAAGGACTGGATGAGAAATGTAGTTATTGGGCAACAGCTAGAATCCCTGAATTGTCGAATTGGTGTCAGCCTGAGGCTATTACTACTACCATGTTCTTTGACAAGAACCATAATTCAACAATGACAAACTTGTCGTTCAGTACAAAATTCAGGAGTAGGAAGGATATTATCAACAACGTTGAGGTTAACGAGAATACGACTGTAAAGATAAAGAAGGGTGTGCGATACAATGGGGACCACTTTGCTCCAGAGGTTGAACAGTATTCTTATCTTGAGATACGCAAAAAGGGGAAGACATCGATTAAGGAGATTGTATCGGATATATTTAAGTTTGAGCAGTTTCTTTCGTTGGCGACGCTTAGTATTGTAAAGAGTTCGAAGATTACACTGCATGATAAGAGTACATACCAGCAGGAAGGGGGGACGAGGTTTTATAGGGAGATTCACTTTATACATGCCTTCAGAGAGAGGAACAATCTGCAAAGCGCGGAATCGAAGATGTTCAGGAACCTGTTTGATTATTCGACGATTAAGGATGTTTATCCAGAGATAATATCAAAGTGGTATAATGAGCCTATAGAACTGGCTCCCATACGGTATCACTTGATTAGCAGTCTGGAGAAGAAACAACTGTATGGCAGCGTGGATTCCCTAATCGTGATACAGGCGCTGGAGGGTTTCTGCAGGAGGTTCAGAAGCAAGAAGTATAGGAAGACGCATGGGGTGCCGGAAAGAGATTATTCGGACCTATTAGCGATGATGGGTAGTCTGCTGGATGAATTTGGTAATATTGAGTTGATACAGAAATGTGAGATAGATAAAGAGGCGGTTGTAGACTCGAGAAACTATTACTCGCATTTTATGCCTAAGGATAAGAATTCGAAGGCGCTTGATGGGTATGAGCTATATAAACTGACGATGAGGCTGAGGATATTGTTGGTATGCTGTGTGCTGTCGTTGTATGGGTTTGATAATGGTAGGATTAATGAGATTATGAAGGAGAGCCATTCGAAGGTGCTGGAGTTATGAGGAAGGGCCCTGCGGAGATGCGCAGGGACATCGGATTGAGTCATAGGGGCGAGCCCCTACGCTGGGTTATTTGCCCCAGACAGGGGCGGCGGGTGATGGAGTTGAGACATGAAATGCGAAAATGTGGGCAGCACACCCTCATTTTCGCATTTCTTTCTGATACCACTCTTCTTCAGGAGCCCAACCATAGAAGCACTTTCCATCACCACCAAGATCCCATTGGCATGTAATCTCGTATTGGCGCCTAGGAAGTTTCTCAAAACGTTGATTGTGCATCAACACATACTCTCTTCGGCGGAATTTGCGATGGCTAATCTGCTTTCCGCGCTTCTGCGACTTACAGCAGCAACATGTGCCTGCTGGAAATCTTTTTCTACTTTTACTCATATTACCTGTAATGTTGTGAGCGGTCGCAAACTCTCGTTGCGCCACTCGGTTAAACATTACGAGGCAATATCGCTTAACTGTTGTTTCATCTCGGGTGCAAAGATAGAAATTTTCTTGTATTATAGCAACGTTTGTGGCGAAATCTTAGTATTTTCAAAGAAAATTTGGAAATATGGACCCGCTACCGGATGTGGAAATGATTCCGCATGAGGTGGAAGGGCACCACATTTTGCAAGTGAAAGTGAATGCAGGTAAATCATTCACAGGGACTATACCGTGATGGGCGGTGAGGTGCATCTGGACATCTATGATGACAGGATTGCTGTGACCTCGCCAGGCGGTATGTATAGCGGACAGCAGGTTCAGGATGTTCCACTGGAGGATATTTCGTCGTTGAGGCGAAACCCTGTGCTGGCAGACGTGATGGCGCAACTGGACTATATGGAGAAGCGCGGTAGCGGTCTGAAGCGCATCTGCAACGAAACAAAGGCGTTGGAGGCGTATAAAGATGACAGACGGCCTGTGTTCAAGTCTTCGCCTAGTCAGTTTATGACGATTATTTACTCTGTTGATTATAAAGATGCAGGTCAAGTAGCAGGTCAAGATACAAATAATGTTACTAAGCAGTCGCTAAGTTGGGACCAAGTAGGGACTAAGTTGGGACTAAGTAGGGACCAAGTTGAAAAGTTGCTTTTGAGCGCAATTCAGGCAACTTCTGCTGCTGAGATTAGGCAGGTCATGAATATGACGAATGCTACAAAATTCAAGAGAAATTATATAGACCCTCTCTTGGAACTGAGAATACTTGCCATGACACAACCAGACTCGCCTAAGAGTCCTACCCAGAAGTATTATCTTACAGAGTTGGGTAAGCAATTAATTAAGAAATGAAACCGTTACGTCTATAGGATGGGGGTGGTGAGCAAGAAAGTAATTGCATGAAGTAAGATGTATGACGCAGGAAGAACGGTGGAATACAGATGGTTTACGGTTCTTTGCAGAGCAAAGCGGCAAAGCCGAGCGCATGATTAAAGGTTAACGATTATGGATCTAGCGCTACAGCGGTACCGATTGGTGCGCTACGATGGTACCGTTTCGCCGATATTATCAGTTAACCCCTACGCTAGGTTATGAGCCCCCTACAGGGGCATTTTTTTTATGCACGTTAGTGTACACAGGGCCGTGGCCCTGTGCTAGGTTGTTTTGCCCCGATGGGGCATTCGGGTGGGTGGGAAGCGGAGGTCGATGGATGAGGACGAAGGTCTGGCATCGACAGGACGTAGGTCTTATCCATCGGACGGAGCGGGGGATGAATCGTAAGGTGCACAAAATGAGGGAAAAGGGCTGATTTCTGAGCGGAATCGGCCTTTTTTAGTAAGAAAAACGTTAAAAAGGTTGTAACGTTACAACCATTTAGGGATTTTTTTGTATCTTAGCGGCCGAAATTACAATGATTCGCACCGTATGAAGCATCTGAATATTAAAAAGGCACTGGCGGCATGGCAGGAGTTACAACCTCTATCGGAGAAAGATAGGGAGAGGCTAAGTCGTAGATTCACCGTAGACTTTAACTACAACAGCAACCATATTGAGGGTAATACGCTGACGTATGGGCAGACGGAGATCCTGTTGCTGTTTGGAAAGGTGATAGGTGAGGCTGATGTGCATGCCGTCCAGGAAATGACTGCAAGCAACGTGGGCCTGAAAATGATGACCGAGGAGGCCCGGGTGAAGGAGATGCCGCTGACGCAGAACTTTATCCGAACACTACACAAGACACTGTTGAGGGAGGATTATACGGTGTATCGTAATCTGCCTGGAGGACAGCAGACGAGCTATGTTATCCATGCAGGGCAGTATAAAACTCGACCGAACAGTGTTATAACAAGGTATGGCGATAGATTCGAGTATGCTTCGCCTGAGGAGACTCCGGGGCTGATGACAGATTTGGTGGATTGGTATAATCAGGCAGAGACGGAGGGAAAACTGTCGCCTATCGAACTGGCGGCTCTGTTTCATTACCGCTACATCCGCATTCACCCGTTTGAGGATGGTAATGGACGTATTGCCCGTCTGATGGTGAACTTTATATTGATGCGTCATGATTATCCGATGATAGTGGTGAGAAGCCGCAAGAAGAGCGAATATCTGGAGGCCCTGCATCAGGCTGATATGGAAGTAGGGCCTGTGCCTGCAGACGGTGCTCATGCTGAGATAAAGGACATCAGGCCTTTCATGAAGTACTTCAACGAGTTGGTGGCTACGGAGGTGTACAACGATGTGCTGTTTGTGAGCGAGAAGGATGAGAACGTTTGGTGGTATGACGGGGAGAGGATAGCTTTCCGTACGCCGAACTACACGAAGATTCTGAACGCCATGCGCACGCTGCCTATGCTGACGCTGGCAGACATGATGGAAGAAACGGGCATCAGCATGGCTGCCATACAGAAACTGCTGGACAGGCTGATTGAGAAGAAGTATGTGGAGCGGGGCGAGAAGGATGGCAGCTGGCGGGTGTTTGTGACACAGTGATTGATTTTAGAAACAATAAATAATAATCTGTTTAAAGTGTAGCGCATATGAACTTAACAGACATTTTTTTAAACAAGTTGAAAATTGATACCAAGCAGGTTCCAATTGATAGTCTATTCAACGATGAGGGCAAAGTGAAGAAAACTTTATATGATCCTCCTTATCAGCGTAACTATGTCTGGGACGGTGAGAAGGCTACCTACTTCTTAGAGAGTATAATGATTGGCACAGAGATTCCGCCACTCATCTTCTTCAAGTCTGGCCTGAAATTAGAAATAATCGATGGTCGCCAACGCTATGAGACCATCTTGAAATTTTTGCGTGGTGAGATTAGATTAAAGAAGTCTGGCCTGAAAAAGCTGGATGTATTGGATATAGAAAAGAAATCGTTCTTTGATTTATCCCTCGATATGCAGAATGATTTCCTTGAAACCAAACTGCGCGTGATAGAGTTCAGTTTTGCTTCGCGTGACGGTTTGACACAAGCAGACGAGGATTCCGTAAAACAGGAGATATTTAAGCGCTACAACTCCGGCATTACTCCACTGAAAGAGTTTGAGATAGACAAGGCTATCTATTTTGAGGATGACTTGAACGCTTTTTTCAAGGATAAACTCAAGGAAGGAAAGTTCCACGATTTGTTTACGACCTTGTTCCGTTATGAGGACAAGCGAGTTGAGATCTCCCTAAAGAAAATACGCCAACTGTTGGTTCTTCATAGGATACCTATCAAGTATTACTCTATAGCCAAACAGAAAGTAACGGATAAGTACTATGATCTGTTGTCTTCGCAGATGAAGGTAGATGACATAGATGAGTTTTATGATTCATTCTATAAGAAATTGGTACTGATAGACTGTATCAGAGCGATGTTGGAGAGTATTGAACTTCCGTATAACAGACTTATATCGGAAGTGTTGTTCTGGGCTTTCTCTATCATGGAAGAGAACGAAGTTGTATTGCCAAAGGAAAGTGCTGAGGCAGTTGCCGGTTTTGCTGATGTCATTCAGCGGCATATCCATGCCTTTAAGATGGATCGAAGTTCATTCGCTAACGAGATAGTGACCCGTTACCAGATAATCGCTGACTATCTGACAGAAGCATACGGGATAAGCACAAAGCCCTACATCGTTACCAGTGCTGACTTTATACAGCAGAACAGAGAAATGAGCCAGCAAAAGGAATCGGAGACTGTTAATTATCAGGAACTCCGAATTCATAAACCTGAGCCAACTACGGATACGATAGATGATATATGCCGACAGATGAAACGTAACCGTTTTCTGGTGAGACCGGCTTATCAGCGTGAGGAAGTTATTAATAAGCGTAAGAGCTCGGAAATAATAGAGAGCCTGCTGCTTGGTATCAAACTGCCTCCTATTTTCGTATTCAAGAACGAGGATGGCGTTTGCGAAGTGATAGACGGACAGCAGCGTATTCTGAGTATATTGGCGTTTCTTGGCAGAGAGTATATGAATGAGAATGGACAAATGGTGAAAACTAAAAAGGATAAGTTCTCATTGCAGTTAAAGGACAGTATCTTAACTGATTTGAACGGCAAACGGTTTGACCAGTTGACCGAAGAACAGCAAGATACCATAACCAGCTTTGGCCTTTGGGTTATTGAAATCAACCATAAATATAATCCGAGTTTTGAGTCACTGGATTTGTTTATCCGTTTGAATTACAAACCATGCCCCATCAAGGACGATACATTTGAGATGTGGAACTCTTACATTGACCGTGGCTTGATTAATACTATCAAGGTATCTTATGCCAACAATGCCAACTGGTTCTTCCTGCGCAAGAATGGTACCCGCATGGAGAATGAGAACAACTATACGGTTCTGTCATACTTCAAGTATTTGGAACTTCATCCTGAGGAAGGCTCAGATAAAGGGCCGCTCGACATATATAAGGTTGGAGGACGCATAGCATTCCGACTTCGTTCAAAGGGTGATATCAGTAAGATATTGGAGAATGTAGATAAGAAGGATGCTTTTGCTGAGGCTGTGAACACCTTTGAATTTACCTTTGTTGCAAAACTAAAGATGTTGCTGTCTGATGATAAGGATGACAGTGAAAAATCGTTAAGCAAGTCACTTGATGAATTGTTGGGCGTGGAAAACGGTAAGAGAACCCAGCAGAGTTTCTATGTGCTATGGTATTTCCTGAGAGGATTAGACTCAAAGAGCCTGAGTTATTACAGGAAACAGATACGACGCGAAGTACGTCAACTCTTTTCTGCCATGACGCTAGATATCACTGTAGAGGAATTTAACGAAAGAGTAAATAAGTTTAGAGAACAATATGTGCTGAGCGAAGAGCCGACCTTGCTATTTGCTCGCGTGGGTGATGTGACTGATATTGTTTCGTTCGATAGCGAATCGCCAAGGGAAAATGAAGGTTTCGACTACTATGTTTTGCGTGACAACAAAAAGTTGAATCGGGTTCAGTTGATAGAAATACCGCCCATGTATTTGGATGAATACTACGGCATTCGTGTCAATAGGGTGGGATTTATAAGAGGGTACATAGCCTCAGTACTCCAGAGCTCTCTTGTATTCAATGAATATGACTTCTCGAACCGAAATGTAACCGCTAGCAGTTTAAAGGGCGTCAGAATTCCCGTGTTACCGCTGGCAGAACAACAGGTGTTTGACAAAATGCTGGAATATACTTACACCACGGATAAGATTCAGCGCAGTTTTTTTGAGAATGTACTTGACAGAATGGTGGAAGAGGTATTCCATCAAGACTTGTTCAGGTATCATAATGTGTCGCTCTTTGAGAAGGTGCGGAGACTGGATGACTTAAGGGGGATAGATGTCCGGCAGCGCTACGAGCAAATCGAAAAAGCCTATCATGCTATTATTATGGATAAGGAAGGTTTGTTTGCAGAACTTTCTGAGGCCACTGGTATAACTAGCTCACTCAATTATGAAAAGGATAAGTAAGATTGAAATAGAAAACTCACGTGCGTATTATGACCGCTTGACGCTTTCACTTGATAAAGGAGAAAATCTACTTCTTTACGGAGAAAATGGCAGTGGTAAGACATCACTATATAAGGCTTTAAACGACTTTATTCAGAGTTTCTATGCCCCAGTAAGCTATGCAAGTAACCGCTATAAGCCAGCAGGATCCTTTGGCGAGGTGAAGCTGAGTATCGGTGACTTCAATCCTGCCACCAATGAGGTTGAGAATGTAGTGGACTATACTCTCTCTCTCCTGGGGTAGATAATACCAAAGTGGGTAATACTGCTTTTTTGAAAGCTTTGGCACTCTCAAAAGGGTTCTTGAACTACCGTGATCTGCTGAAAGTGTATCTCTACGAAGAGAATAATCCCAATCTGTTTGACTTCTTTGTGACGCATTTGTTGGGAAACCATGTGCCGCTTGCTCAGGGATTAAATAATAGTCTGGCCAAAGAATGGCATGAACTTAACCTTGATATAAAGAATGTTTACCACCGACAGGAACGTAGGCACCACAAAGGACTGGGGCGACTAAAATACTACGATGTGGTGTTGCGGTCGGTACTCGATAACCTTTTTGCGGAGGTTAACAAGTATTTGGGGCTTTACTTCAAGGCATTCGGTCTGAAGATTGGCTATGAGTTGAAACCCATGTTATTTAGCTATGGCAGATGGAAAGGGGAGTGGAAGATACAGCATGACTTACGATTGAAAATAGAATTGGGCGCTGCACTGATAGACCATTATACGGACGGCTTGAATGAGGCTAGGCTTAGTGCCATTGCTATTTGCCTGTATCTTGCTGCTTTGAAAGCTAATCCGGGAAGTGGAATGCGTATGATGTTTCTAGATGATATCTTTATTGGTATTGACTCTTCTAATAGAACGCCAATTCTGAAAATTTTGAATCAGGAATTTAGTGATTTCCAAATTATAATAGCCACTTACGACCGTTCCTGGTATCTCCTTGCAAAGAAGTTCCTGAATAATCTAAACCCTGGAGCGTGGAAGTGTGTAAGCCTTTATACAAAACCAAGACATGACCATGGAATGGATTTTATTGAACCGGTAATGGTGCAAAGCGAATCTCTCTTTGATCGTGGAAAACAGTATTTACACGGTGGAAGGGGATTTGATTTGCCTGCGGCAGCCAACTATTTCAGGAAAGCTATTGAAGAGTTGTTAAGTGATGACCATCTGCCGCATGAATTGTTCTTTAAGGATGATTTTTCACTTATACCTGGTCATAGATTGACAGATCATGTGAAAGCGGTTTCACGTCTGTTTGGAATGATCGGTATGGATATGCAATACATCAACGTGATTGATTCTTATTTGTCGCCGCTGATTCACCCGCTTTCACACTATGAAGATGAAATACCCGTTTACCGTAGTGAATTACTGGAGGTTGAAGATGCTATAAATGGTCTGATAAGACAAATAGATGCTTTCCCTCACAAATGCCGTTTGTTGGTTGGCAAAGGCGATGTTCTCTGTATTCAATACAACAAGGCTGACGGTAGTTACCAATCAAAATATTTTGTTAATTTGGAAGATAACTTATGGCTATACAAGGATGCTGCTGGGAATGCTAAGTTGTCTGACTGCAAATGCAGAATGGTTTATATGGAAGGAGAGGAGAATGGTGTTCCGTTACCTGTATTTGCAGCGAGCAAGAACACGCATTTTAAGTATGCCTCGTTGGATGAGGCTATGAGGCAAATTTACGACCATGAGGTGAATAATAAGCATCACGCTGTGAAACCTAATAATGACTATGACATTGTTTTCATTTGTGAGGATATGAAAGTAAAGAAATGTATTCAGGTGAGGCGTAACGCACTGTTGATGCAGATGTAATAAAGGAAATTGTTTACAAGAAAGAGTAGAAAATATTTTGCGGGTTGAAGAAAATGTTGTACTTTTGCAGCCGCAATAATCGCAATAGTGCGATAGAACATAATTTGTGACATATTCAATGATTGTTGTTTACACATAACGAATAAAGATCCACCGAGACGAAAATCAGAAATGATGTTTGCCTCGGAATGGTTGTACCCCAATATTAAAGGCGGACATCGGAAATGATGCCCGCTTTTTTGTGTCATTTTACGGCACAGGGCAACAAATTGGATAATATATAGTGAGAGGCGGACACACAGAGCCGCCGAGAACAGAGGTTGAACTTAAAACATAATGCCTATGAGAAAGAAATTAAAAGAAAAAATCAAGACCTGGGCAGATGCAACGCCCGAAGAGAGACGCGGGGCCATCAGAATGGCCGGTCTCTGGACCAGTACCGAAGTGGAAGGCCTGACCGAATATGGTGCCTTCAGTGAACAGAAGCTTGGGGTTCCTGCCGTGGAATACTTCCCACGGGAAGCGTACAAGAAACTGAAAGACCCGAACTCCAATTGGAAATGGAAAGAGGGCGTAAAACTCTCGACATTGATGATAAACATCATCCGTAGTGATATGGCTCACGTGCTGCGTGACTATATGTTGGACGGCCAACCTCTGGTGAAAGCCAGCAGTGAGTTTGAACGCGAGTACACTGACGAGGGCGGATTTGAAGACGCCAACGATCCTGCAGAGATTAGTGCCGAAGATAGGCAGAGCGCTTTTATGGTGAAGAGCGAGATGGAACTGATGGAAGACTTGCAGCAGCAAGAGAACCGCAGAGACAAGGGGTATAAGATTGCCCTGGCTGCCGCCAAGGAAAGTGGAGACCCTGTTTTGCTGAAATACGTTGAGGTGATGTTCAGCGGTGTATCAACCGACAGGGAGGTGAGCAAGAAGATGAAGAAGACACTGGTGGAGTTGCAGGAACTGCAAGAGAGGCTACTAAACATCATCAGAATGCAACTGAGTGTTGAATAGTAAAAAAAGGTAATGTCTTTAAATTAATAGAATTATGAACTTAATAGAAAAAATAGACGAACTTAGAGCCCAAAGTTTCAACCCTGAGAAATTTGAAAAAATGTGGGGTTATAGCATAGATGAGTATGTGGACAAGATGATGGCTATGTTCGAGCAGTTGGACGCCGAAGACGCGGCTGCAAAGTGAAATTAATGAGGTGCATCAGTCCCCATCAAAAGGGATGGTGTGAGTAAATAACCTGAGAGGGACTCTGTGATAACGTGGAGGCCCTCAACTATGAGTGGAAATAGGGTATTAATTTAAAGTATAGGAGGAAAGAAAATGATTGGAGGTATCGATTTGACGAGCGTGATTCTGGGGTTGATCACTTTACTGGGCGGATGCGGGTGGGTGATCGACCGAAAGAAACACCGCCAAGAGGTGGAGAGTCTGCGGGCAGACAACTGCCAGAAAGAGATGAACCTGAGTAAGGACTACGTGCAGGAATGGAGAACCTACATTGCTGAACCCTTGCAGCGAGAGGTAGGCCAACTGCGCACAGAAGTAGCTGAATTGCGCAATGCAATACAGAGGATTGACCGCTGCCCTCATAGGGACAAGTGCCCTGTGTATGATGGCATGCGGCGCGATGCGCAATAGCGTGGTGCGTGAATCTACGGATTTACGGACTACGGAACTGCGTAGCACGGAGGCAAGGGACAGCGTAAGGCTGGAACTCCGTGACACATTGAGGGAGGTGACAACGATAACCATAACGAAGAACGCTGAGGGCGACACTATCATGCAGAGTATCGTCACAGAACGTGACCGCATTAGGAATAGAGACCGTGCGCGGGATAATCACGAGAGAACAGTGATTAGGACCGACACGGTCTTTATAGAACGCAGGGACAGTATTTATGCCCGTAACTACGGACCCACGGAGTCACGGAGCAGAGCATCTCCAGTGGTGACGGGGCTTAAGTGGATCTTTTGGATAATAATCGCGCTGATTGCGCTGAAGATATGTCCTTTCTTTCGGCGCGAATGAAAGAACTAAAGAAAGCATCCACCTAACCAAGCCTTCCCTATATGGAAGGATGTAATTTGTTACGGCCAGAGACCGGCCTTCGCAAAAGTTTTGGTAAGGTTCACGAGCCTTTGCCCTTACGGGTGAACCTTGAGTGTTTAATTATAGAAAGGAGGTAAGTTAAGAAGATGAGGTTTTTTAGGAAGGAGGAGTTGGCCCGTTGCTTTAGGGATGCAGGACGATGTGGGGAATGCAGACTGAGGCAGCGGGCTGAGAAACTGCCTGATGGGGTGGAGGAGAGCTTGGAAACGTTGGCGACCAATGTTCTGGAACCGGCCAGGCAGCGACTGGGACGACCGATTGTGGTGAACAGCGGATACAGATGCTGTATCCATAATGCTACTGTGGGCGGCGCGGCTAGCTCGCAGCACATGCGAGGGGAGGCTGCTGATTTGCACTGTGAGGACAATCGGAAATTGGCAAGGATAATCGTTGAGGCTGGTCGGTTCGATCAGCTTATTATTTATCCTACATTTGTGCATGTGTCGTATAAACGACAAGGCACGAACCGTAGGCAGATTCTGAAGAAAACGCCTACGGGTTATCAGAAAATAAGTAATGTTTAACGTTTTAAAGAAAGGAGATTTTAGATTATGGCAAAGTTTCAAAGTACACTGATTGAGCAGGCGAGTGGTAAGCTGGGTGATAACATCGTGATGCGACAGACGGCAACAGGTAAGATCCTGTGTAAGGCACCGAAGAAGGCTTCAACACCTCGCCGCTCGGAGAAGCAGGCGTACACGCGTCTGCAGATGGCGAACCTGCTGGCAAACTACCGTCTGTACAGCGGCAAGCTGGCGGAGGCGTTCGAGAGTAAGCGCGCGGGGCTGAGCGACGTAAATATGTTTGTGAGTGCGAACTGGGGTCACGGGCCGGTGTATCTGACTCGTCCCATGCGTATTCAGGGTGCGTGCGTGCTGGCGGACGACCTGTTTAGCATCGGCAGCATTGAGCCTATCGGCTATGGCCTGAACGGTGCGGGCAAGCTGGTGACGAACCTGAACCTGGGCATCGAGATTACGGCCACGACCACTGTGGCGCAGTTTAGCGGTGCGCTGATGACTGCGAATGACAACTGGCGCGAGGGCGATCAGCTGACATTCTTCGTTGGTACGCAGTACATGGACGTGGACGGGATGCCGCGTGCCAACATGCGGGCACAGAAGGTGGTGCTGAGCCTGGACGACCAGACGAAGCTGTGGGACGTGGTGACGAGCGAGGGCTTCAGCACGGTGGACGGCTATCTGGCGACGGGCATGGTGCTGAGCGAGATGGGCTGCGCATGGGTGCACAGTCGCGAGAATAGTGGCGCGACGAAGGTGAGCACGCAGCGACTGGTAGTGGTAAGCGAGGTGCTGCCGCAGTACCAGACGTACGAGGCCATGAAGGCGGCGGCCGACAGCTACGGTGGTATTAACAAGAGTGCGGTGTACCTGAATCCGCAGAGTAGCCTGAATGAGTATGTGGGCGGCATTAGTAGCGGTTCTTCGAGCGGTAGTGGAACGAACACGAATCCTTCGACTGGCTCAGGAGGCACTGGCACGAATACCGGCGGCGGTACCAATACCGGAGGTAACACTGGAGGTAATACCGGAGGAAATACTGGTGGCGGTGACAATACCGGTGGAAACACTGGTGGTGGTACGGGCAGCGTGACACCTAGCACTCCGAAGCTGACCATTAGCCGCACAGGTACGGGTACCTCGACCGTGACTGCTAACGGTGAGGGCGTAAGCAGCGGTGCTGAGATTGCTGGTGGTACTGAGGTTACCGTGAGTGTGACACCGGCTGAGGGCACCGTGCCGACTGCTTCGCTGAACGGTAACAGCGTAAGTCTGACTGAGAGTGAGGGTGTGTATAGCGGTAGCTTTAGCATGCCGAGCAGCAATGCTACGCTGGTGATTAACAGCGGTGGTGCTACTGGGGGTGGTTCTGGAGACATGAACTAAGCCGAGAGGCTTGGTTCCATGTTCCAAGAACCAGGTTTCAAGATGGGGCTGATGCCTGCAGAAATGCGGGTATCGGCCTTTTTTTTGTTTCTGGACGTTAGGGGTATACCCCCTAAAACCCCAATATCTCCTTTTCTTCGGCGCGAAGAAAAGAAGTAAAAGAAGCATTCCCCCAACCAAGGCCTTCCCCCGAGGAAAGGATGCAATTGACTACGCGGGAAGACCCGCTACGTCAAGGTTTTGGTAAGGTTCACAAAGCTTTCGCCCTTCGGGTGAACCTTATATTTCTTATAATCTATACCATTGGAAACACTCGGGGTTTAAGGGGCAGAGAGCCCCTTTTTCGGGCGGGTGGGAGTCGGAGGCGGAGAGACAAGGACGCAGGTCTGTGATGCAATCGCAGGACGAAGGTCTGGGTTATCCGACGGAGCGGGGAAAGATAAATACGCCAGCCGGATGAATATCGGGCTGACACCACTTTTCGGTTATCGATATGTGCATGCAGTGCTCTTATCGATAAGGGTATGAGGGTGGGGAATATCAAGCAATCCCATCGGATGAACATCGGATGGACACCGATTTCGTGCCATCGGCATGTGTTCGCAGAACTCGTGCAGATGGGGGTGTGGGGTGGGGACCTTCCACATCGTAGGGGCAATCGGATCGATTCCCAGGGGCAAGCCCCTGGGCTAGGTTATTAAACCCCTTCAGGGTTATCCAATGCCCTGTAAGGGCAATATAACGGAGCATAGGGCCTCGGCCCTATGTGAATGGGTATCCACCCATCCACCGCCCCTGTTGGGGGCTCATACCCCAGCATAGGGCCTCGGCCCTATGTAACGTGTAACACCATACCAACACCATCCATCCCAACCACCACCACATCAACCATTCCATCATCCATTCCATCCCTTCCTTCGACAACAACACCAACACCAACTCCCTAGGGGATACCCCCAAACCCCAGTCCTGTTCATTTGATCACAATCGAATTCCCTCACGACTCGGGAAAGTCGAAGCTAGCTTCACTCTCCTCTCACTGCTCGTTCATTTCTTTGGCGCAAAGAAAAGGAACCAAAGAAACATCCCCCAACCAAGGCCTTCCCCCGAGGGAAGGATGCAATTTGCTACGGGCAGAGACCGCCCTCCGCAAAAGTTTTGGTAAGTTTTACGAAGCTTCCGCCCTAAAGGGTAAAACTTGTATTGATTACTTGATAGTGTCGGAATGAAATGTGCCACCTGTATTGGAATGAAATGTACATAATTACTGTCCGAATTGGAGAAAATGGAGGAGTGTAGAAGGAAGAATCAGTATGAATAGGATATGGGGAAATCAGCCGAGAGGCTGTATTTGAAAGATTTAGGTGTTATATTATGTTAAATCTATTGTGTATTTCTTTCCAATTCTTTCCAATTCTTGAAAGATTGGAAAGTTTTTTTTATCTTTGTGGCAAATTTGTTTTATATGAGTACAATAGAAACGCCTCCACAAATTGGCCATCAGGAGATGTTGGACTGTTTGGTCACTCCTCCACATGAAGATGTTACAGCATTGGTGGATAAGATAAATGAAGAATATGAGTATTGGGATACTGTTAAGTACAAAAAGAGTACAAAAAAGTGTTCTTCTAAGAAGTTATGGGCTTATGTAAAGGTCTCTAGAATGAGGAATATGATTAGTGCATGGCCTCAATTCAATATGTTTCTTGGCATTACTAACCAAATGCAACGAATATGTCATGAGCTCGACATGAACTTTGGAGGCTCGTGGGGTACGAGTTCCATTATTCCAGGAGATAGTAAGGAGAGATATTTGGTAAGTTCGCTGATGGAAGAGGCCATTTTCTCTAGTCAAATGGAAGGTGCTGCTACCACTAGACAGGTGGCCAAGGAGATGCTTCGCAAGAAAATGACACCAAAGGACAAGTCACAGCAAATGATAGCTAACAACTATCAGACAATCCAATTCGTAGTTCAGAATCAAGATACACCTTTGACCGTAGAACTGTTACAGCGCATTCATCGTCTGATGACGGAGAATACATTAGATAATCCTGAGGATGCGGGAAGATTTCGTACAAACGACGATGTGGTGGTAGAAAATGGTATTACCCATGAAATAGTACATCGTCCACCTTCATACACAGAGTTGCCTTCTTTTGTAAAAGACCTGTGTAGATTTTTTAATGATGAGAAGCCTAAGGTTTTTATTCATCCAATTATCCGAGGGATTATTATTCATTTTATGATTGCATATATGCATCCATTTGTTGATGGTAATGGAAGAACAGCGCGAGCTCTTTTCTACTGGTATATGCTGAAGCAAAAGTATTGGCTGACGGAATATCTTTCTATATCAAGGGTTATTGCCAATTCGAAGAAATCGTATGAGAAGGCTTTCTTGTATACTGAAGCTGATGGTAATGATATGGGGTATTTTGTGGCATATAATCTGCGAGTGTTAGATATTTCGTTTAAACAATTGCAACGTTATATTAAACGTAAACAAGATGAAAAGAAAGCTGCAAATACGTTCTTGCAGTTAGGAGGTATTAATGACCGACAGGCTCAGATAATCAAGATGTTTGTTGATAATCCAAAGGAGGTTATCACAGTTAAGGATATTCAAAGCAAATTCTTAATTAGTGCTACGACTGCAAAGTGTGATATTATGGGGCTTGCGCATCGTGGTCTTATTGATGAGTTTGCCTTTAACAAGGTTAAGAGAGGCTATGTGAGAAGTGATAAATTCGAAGAAGCAGTCAAACCGTTTTTAAAGTAATTCTTTCCAATGTTTAAAGAATTGGAAAGAATTGGAAAGGAGTACGCCATATTATATTAAACCCATCCCAACGCTTATGAAAATCGGAGAGATACACAGTTGTCCGGAGTTGATGGACCTGATCCAGGAGGTGGGGTTCCTGCCGTTGCTGGATAGTGGTATTAGGGGCTATTCGGCCGAGGAACTGGTGGATGAGGACAATCGCTATGTCGTCTTCGACGATGGCGGATGGGACTGGCCGCTACTCACCACGCCGGAGTCATTGCTGGGTCGCGAGATGTGCCGGTTCGAGCGCTCGCCTCAGGAGTCGTTCGACCGGATGTACGAGCATCTGCGCAGACTGTTACCCGAGGCTACAGAAAAGCAGGTTACGAAGTTGATAAAGTGAGGGCTGATGGAACGGGGGGACGGGTCAGTGACATCACCAAAATCCTGTTAAGGCTGGGATCGTGAATAAAGTAAATGATTACGAGTTTAGCAGTTTGCATGTCGGTAAGTCACTGAGATATTGGTTTTATTGTCAGATGTCGCTCGTAGCGGGCGGGCTTGACCTGATAGCCGGGCAGCACATAGCAGGCCGTACAGCCTACGCCTGTGGTGTTGTAGTCCAGGTTCAGGGTGATGCCGTCCTGCTTTTGCAATTGGTAGGTATATACCGCCTTCGTCAGGTTGTCGGTGCTGTAGTGGTAGGCGTTGAAGTTGAACGGCTCATCCATCGCGAAGCGCAGTCCCAGTCCAGATTTATTGCTCATGGCAAGCCAGCGGTTGTCGCACCGCAGGCCGCAGTCCTGTGGAATGAGGTAGGGTTCGAACATATCGTCCACATTGTTCTCATAGATGCCGATGGCATAGCCGGTCTTGCGGTCTGGATAGTTCTCCTCAGGTCCGCGGCCGTACCACTTCACCTGTTGCAACGGGTCGATGAGCGTCATGGTCAGTCCGATGCGGGGCAGGAGAGCAGGCATCGGGCCTTCGGGCTCAAGGATGTGATGCAGGGCGATGGTTCCGTCGCCGTTGATGCGGTATTCATAGACCTCAGAGAAGCCTGAATAGCGCAGGCCGGTGATATAGGCATCGAGCGATGTGTTGACGGGTGCCCCGAATTGTGAGAAACAGCGTACGTTGATATACACCTGACCGTTGGCTTCGAAGGCCTGACAAGAGATGGGGATGCGGGTGATGGCATCCAGGTTGTTGCTGTAGAACTCGTTGGCTATCTGCCCGCCGTTCCAGGGCTTGCGGTTGTTGTAGGTGATGTTCCATTGATCCCAGCCGTCAACTTCAAGTGCCAACGGTGCACGCCAGACGTTCAACTGCATTGGCGACTTGAGCAGTTCCTGTCCGCCCTGTCGGATGCTGAAGAGTTGACCGTCGGGTGTGAAGGTGTAGGAGAAGCCTTCTCCGCTCACGGTGATGGAGTCGTTTGTCTGGCTCAACACAGCCTTCCCAACGGTTTTGTCAGACGGTGTGGCCAACTGTTGCCAAGGCAGTTCCAACTGGTCCCACGCAGCCACGTGCCCCTTCTGCGCCCATAGCTCGTCGGCCTTCAGCGCGCTGGTTATCATTAGTCGGTATTCGCAGCCTGGCTTGATGGCAGGACGGTTGTAGGGCAGGGTGATGACTTTCTTGCTGAGCGGCTCCACATCAGGACTGATCGTGCCCTGCTGCAGACAGACACCGTCTTCGTAGAGCTCCCATTTCATATCGTAATAAGAGGTGTTGAGGAAATGGTTCCTGTTCCAGATCTCTACTGTACCGTTGTCGGCACTCAGCAACCGGCATGATACGGGCTGGGCCGATTTCTTCATCTGATAGATTTCCGGCTGTACGGTTCTGTCGGGCCATATCGTTCCGTAGGTGCGGGCACCGATGCCGTAGCTGAAATAAGTACCCTCCTGCTGCTCCGTCTCGAAGTCAAGGTTGAGCAATTGGCCTGAATTGTCGGCAATGACGACATTATCCATCAGCGCATCGCAGATATACACATGGGTATCCTGTCCGTGGGTCTGTTCGTTACGGCCGATGTTTACGGGGAACGGGGCGTTGATGATGTTGCCCTGTGCCTCCATCTGTGCCACCTCTGTGTTGTCGATGCTTACGGTCATCTTCTTGCCGTCGTAGCAGGCTTCCACATGGTGCCATTTGTTCTCCCAGTCGGCGGGCAGTGGTGCCGATAGTTCGTACTTATGGTTGGTTGCCGCAGGTCTTCTACCGAAGGGGAATGCCTTGGGCTCGCCTTCTGAGGCTGGCGCCTTGTCGGTGTTGATGTAGAACACCAGTTGCTCCTTCCCGTTTTGCTGAACGCCGAACTGCCATTCACCCTTGGTCACGAATGAGCCGCAGGAACTGATGAGTTTGCGGGGATAGACATCGAAATGGACGCTCAGGGTGTTGCCAGTCAGTTCCAGACAGTCATTACGATACACCTCCACCCACTCATCGTGGCCGCTCAGGTCGATTACATGATTCTTACGGTTACGGCTGTCGGCCACTAATTTGGCATTGCCCATGATATGCGCCATGACATCGTGGCCTGATTTGTCCTTGAGCCTACGTGCAGGCTGGGTAAGTCCAGGCGACACGAAGTCCCATACGGCACCGCCGATGCAGCGCTCATGGGTATAGACGGCGCGCCACATCTCGTCGAACATACCGCCGCTGTTGCCTGCTACCGATATATACTCATCCATGAACGACGGGCGCACGTCACCGTCACCGTGTTTTCCCACCCTGAGGTCAAGAGCCAGGGCAGTAGGGTAGCGTGGACCGATGATATCCTCTGCGGGATGACTGTAGGCATTGCCACCGTACATCCACCAGCGGGTCTTGTCGTATTTGCGGCCTTCGTCAATCACCTCGCCGATGTTGGGCCCCTCGCCGCTCTCGTTGCCAGCACTCCAGAACAGCACCGCAGGCTGGTTTCTGTCACGCAGCACCATGCGGCGCACACGTTCACGATACATCGGTATAAATCGTTTGTCGCCAGAAACCCATTCCGTGGCATGCGCCTCTACGCCTGCCTCGTCGATGATGTAAAGCCCATAGCGGGCGGCATATTCCAGATAGCGCGGTACGGGGGGATAGTGGCTGGTGCGCACACCGTTGAAGCCGAACTGCTTCAGGATGGTCATATCCTTCTTGACCAGTTCGTCGTTCACGGCATGACCGTTGTCGGGATCCTGCATATGAGAGCACTGGGCATTCACCTTCAGCGGCTTACCGTTGAGATAGAACACGTTGTTGCGCATCTCAGTCTCCTTGAACCCCACATCCTGACGGGCATCCTCAGGCGTACACTCCGACAGACGCTTGCCGGTGGCAGCATCCACGAGGTACATCTTGAGGTTATACAGATTCGGTGTCTCTGCCGTCCATTTCAAGGGGTTGCTGATATGCTTGCTCATGTTCAGCGTCAATGTGCAGCTGCCGCTGGCGAATGTTGCCGCCTGACTTTCCAGTCGGGCCACCTCTTTTCCATTGGCACCGGTCAGCACGGCCTGCACCTTAAGGGGAGTCGTTATAGGCTGCTTGTCATAGCTTCTGACACTTACCTCGATGTTTAGGTCGGCATCTCGGTAATCCTTGTCCAGATCGGTGGTCACATATCAGTCGAACAAGCGGGTCTTGGGCGTGGCATAGAGATAAACATCGTCGAAGATGCCTGCCAGGCGCCAGTAGTCCTGACCCTCGAGATAAAAGCCGTCGCTGTATTTGATGACCTTCATGGCCAGCGTGTTGCGGCCTTTCTTCAGATACTTTGTAATATTGTACTCGGCAGGCTCCTGAGCTCCCTCATTGTAACCTACTTCCTGACCGTTGACCCACAGGAACGATGCCGAAGCCACCTTCTCAAAACGCAAGAATACCTCCTCACCGCTCCATTCGGCGGGAATGGTGAAGGTAGTGCGGTAGGCACCTGTCGGGTTGTAGTCGCGTGGTGTCTTGGGTGGGTCGGCCTTGAATGGCGCCGACACGTTGCGGAATAGTGGGTCGCCGTAGCCTCTCATCTCCCAGTTCGACGGCACGTCGATGGTGGCCCACTTCGCGTCGGAGTATTTCTCCTCGTAGAAGTTGGCTGGTATCTCCTGCGGTGTATCGGCGTAGCAGAACTTCCAATTGCCGTTGAGCAGGACGTGATGACCCGGAATGTAGTACGCGCGGCTTTCCTCCTGCCCGTATTCGAACACGTCGAGGTTCTCGATGAAATGATACAGGTCGTCAAACCCTCTCGTTTTCTCTGTCTGTGCCATTGCACCTATCCATGCGCACAACACCATTGAAGCAAATACAACTTTTTTCATGAACTTCACAAAACATATTAAAATTTTTGGCAAAAGTACTTCATTTTAATGTAAATTCGCTAAATTTGCAGCAATTATTAAATAAGTTTAGGAAATTTGGCTGCCAGGTACCTGGGGTACCGACGTGCTGGTGCTGACGGATGAGCAAAAGACTGCCCTGAAAGCGCTGGCCGACAAACTGATAGAGGGCTGATGTTAAAATGTTAAATTGTTAAAGATATGGGAAAGTTTGAATTGATGGCGCTACCGTATGCGATCGACGCATTGGAGCCGGTGATTAGTAAGCAGACGCTGGAGTTTCATCATGGGAAACATCTGGCGGGGTATGTGAATAACCTCAATGGGTTAGCCTCACCCCCAAACCCCTCTCCAAAGGGCGAGGGGAGCCTTGGGGAATTTGAGGCGTTGAAAGAGCTTGTGCTTCATAGTGAGGGAGTAATCTTGAATAACGCTGGGCAGATATTGAATCATAATATGTACTTTGAGCAGTTTACGGGCGAGCCGACAAAGTCGACTCCAACAGGACCATTGGCAGAGACCATCGTGCGCGATTTCGGATCGTTTGAGGCATTCAAGGAGGCGTTCCAGAAGGGTGGAGCTACGCTCTTTGGCTCTGGTTGGGTGTGGCTGTCGGCCGATAAAGATGGCAAACTCGTGATTACGCAGGAGGCGAATGCGGCCAATCCTATTCAGAAGGGCTTGAAGCCGCTGCTGACCTTCGACGTGTGGGAGCATGCCTACTACCTGGACTATCAGAACCGACGCCCCGACCATCTGGCCGCCCTGTGGCAGATCATCGATTGGGAAGTGATAGAAAGCAGGCTTTCTAAGTGAAGAGTGCTGAATAAGGATGGCACAGACAATGGATGAAGGACAGAGGAAGCGGAGGCCGGTAGACCCTATGAGGCACCACCGTGAAAACGGATGGGACTACAAGGGGCGGGCCATCTATCATTTTACGCTGCCTGTGGAGGAGCGCTTTCCGTTGTTTGGAGTGATAGACGGTGAGAGCGCGGAAACGGCTTTCGTGAGGCTCAATCCCTTTGGGCGTCGTGTGTGTCAGATGTTGTGCGGGCTGGCGCAGTTTTATGCCGGGAAGGGGTTCGCACTGAAGGTGCTGGCACAGAAGGTGATGCCCGACCACGTGCACCTGGTGATCCAGGTGCTGGAGCCGCTGCCGCAGAGCATCGGGGCAGTGGTGCGCGGGTTTAAAAGCGGGTGCACTAAGGTGTATAAAGAAATGTATGGCAGCGGCGACAACGCCGCTGGAGTGCACGGAAATGGAGAAGAGAACGCCGCTGGAGTGCATGGAAACGCCGCGGACGGACATGAGAGAGGCGCGGACGGACATGAGAGAGGCGCGGAGGCGCCCATGCATTTCGCTCGCATTTTTGCGCGCAGGGGTAGTGTCTGGGAGCAGAACCCGGCTTATTATCATGAGCGCATACTGCATGCACCTGGGCAGTTGCGACGGATGATTGACTATGTGAAGGACAACCCGCGGCGGCTTTGGATCAAGAGCCATAACCCGGAGCTTTTCCGATTGCACAGACGGACGGAGGCAGCAGGGCTGTCGTTTACATCGATGGGTAATCATTTCCTCTTGGACTGGCCCGACAAACAGGTGGTGGAGATGTCGCGAAGTGCTACCAACGATGAGGTGCAGGAGCGGTTGCAGTCGGTATTGGCATCAGCGCACAATGGGGCGGTGACCTATACGGCGGCCATCAGCAAGGGTGAGCAGCTCATTGCCCGCACTTTGCGAGAGCAGGGCTATCCGCAGGTGGTGCTGCTCAACGACGGTTTTCCCAAGGAGGGGTCACCGCATGAACGTTACTACAAGCCGGGGGGCGTGTATTTCGAGGCATGTTCGAAAGGGCAGCTGTTGCTGTTGGAGCCTGTTGAACAAGCGTTCCTCGATGCTGACATCCAAGTGGCTGTAGAAGAGACGCTGCGCCGCAAGGCAGAGGCACGTCATTTCACCTATACGCCCATCCCAGTGACATCGCAGCGCTACCGTTTCGTGGCGCTTAACGAGATGGCCAAACGGTTGGCTCTGATTTGAACATCGCTCACTTGATCAGCTTTGTGATCTTTAAGTTTTTAGTAATTCTGCTGTAAAGATAGTCATTTTTCCCCAAATCAGGGATATCGTCGGTGATTTTTTGCTGTTTTTCCATGAGTTTTCTTTGCCTTTTGCAAATTTATGCGTATTTTTGCAATCCAAAAAGCAAAATATGATGACAGCCAAGGAGATCATCGCGTATATGGAGTCGTTGCAGAATGAGGAGCAGCGACGGGTGCTCATGGGGTTCTTCAAAACGGGGCCTGGTGAGTATGGCGAGGGCGATGAGTTCCTGGGGCTGAAGGTGCCACAGACCAGGGAAATCGTCAAGAATGTTTGGAAAGAATTTCCATTGAGCGAGGTGCCGGAACTGCTGATGAGCAAATGGCATGAGGTGAGGCTGTGTGGTTTTTTGATATTGGTTGCGAAATTTGAGAGACTGACGAAGGGAACAGCGGCGACAACGCCGCTGGAGTGGACGGGAAATACGAGGGGGACGACAACGCCGCTGGAGTGCACGGAAGAGGCGATAAGAGGGCGCGATGAGATTGTACGGATGTACCTGCAATATGCGGAGCAGGCGAACAACTGGGACCTTGTAGACCTATCTGTGCATAAGATTTTGGGACATTGGTTGCTGTTGCCTTCGAACCTAAAAGACCCCCTCCTGTCCCCCTGCTTAGGGGGAGGACAAGACCCCCTTCAAATAGATTTTAAGCGGAAGGTGCTGGATGAACTGGCACAGAGCGAGAATCTGTGGAAACAGAGGATGAGCATGGTGTGTTCATGGAAGACGTCGCAGATGGGGGACCCGTCGTGGTGTCTGAGATATGCGGAGATTCATCTGCATCATCCGCACGACCTGATGCATAAGGCTGTGGGCTGGATGCTGCGTGAGATGGGCAAGCGCGTAAGCATGGACTTGTTAAGAGACTTTCTGCGTCAGCATGCCCACGAGATGCCTCGTACTATGTTGCGCTATGCCATCGAAAAGATGTCGGAAAAGGAGCGCAAGGAGTGGATGATGTGAGATGTAATAATTAAGGAAAACTATGAAGATTGGAGACAAGGCGCCCGAGATTTTGGGCAAGGACGAACAGGGACGGGACATCCGTCTGAGTGATTATAAAGGTCGTAAACTGGTGCTGTACTTTTATCCGAAGGATAACACGAGTGGCTGTACTGCTGAGGCTTGTAGTCTTCGTGACCATTATGATGAGTTGCAGGGTGCAGGCTATGAGGTGGTAGGTGTGAGCAAGGACTCGGCTGCCTCGCATGTGAAGTTCAAAGAGAAACACGAGTTGCCCTTCCCGCTTATTGCCGATGTGAACCATGAGCTGTTAGAGGCCATGGGTGCCTGGGGTGAGAAGAATATGTATGGCAAAAAGACGATGGGCACCATCCGCACTACCTTTATTATCAATGAGGAGGGCCTCATTGAACAGATATTTGCAGGCAAACAAGTGAAGACCAAGGAACATGCCGAGCAGATTCTAAGCCTTAATGGATAGATCTCCTGAGCTGTCATTTTGATTCTTGGGGCTTATCTTGTCGGAGGAAAAGTCCTGCCAGGATGGTGCCGCTGATGGAGTGCCAAGCGCAGCTAATGGCGCAGGGTAATACGGAGAGCGGCTGGGCAGCAAAGAACGTTCCTGCAAGAACAGTAGCCAGACCAGCGTTCTGCATACCCACCTCGATAGAGATGGTACGCTTTTTGGCCGTATTGAAATGAGCCAAGCGACCAGCGGTATAGCCCAAGATATAGCCCAAGGTATTGTGGCAGAGCACCACGGCGAAGGTCCAGAGGAAGAGCATCAGACCACGAGCCACGAGAGCGTCGTGAACAGTCGAGATGACGCCTCCTACGATACAAGCCAGACAGGTGACACTCAGGCCGGGCATCAGCGACTGGATGGTTGGAAAACACTCACGTTTAGAATAGGTATAGTTGAGGAAACAACCGATGCCTACAGGGATAATGGTCACGATGAGGATGTTCAGGAACATGCCGATGGCATCAATCTCAATGATCTCGCCTGCCGTCAGTTGCATGAGCAGGGGCGTCATTACAGGGGCGAGTAGGGTAGAGGTGCAGGTCATACCCACAGAGAATGCCACATCGCCGTGACAGAGATACGACATGATGTTGCTCGACACACCACCTGGACAACAGCCTACCAGCAGGATACCCAATGCCAGAGCCGGCTCCAAATGGAATATACGCACCAACAGATAAGCCACACAAGGCATAATGAAGAACTGTGCACAGGCACCAATCAGTATATCCAGCGGGCGCTTGGCCAATATGCGGAAATCTTGGGTGGTCAGCGTTAGTCCCATTGTCAGCATGATGATGCCCAGTATAACGGTTTGTGTGGTGCCTCGCACCCATAGGAATAGGTCGGGTACGAAGAATGTCAGTATGGCGATAGCCGTCACGAACAACGAGGCGTGCTGTGCCAGTTGGCGGCTGAGAGATTGAAGGAGTCGTATCATACGATTTTGTATTTTTCCTGCAAAGGTAGTGATATTTTTGTGGAAACGTAGTAAGATTTCAAATTATTTTGTATTTCCAACAGCTGATAGGATGATTCTGTACGCCTCCACCTTCTTGTCAAAAGACAGAGGATAGGCACGTGAGGAGGAAGGGAGACGCCACAAACTGATGGAAGATGGAAGAGGTAAGACGTAAGAGGTGTTGACTTTGGGTATATCCTTAATTCCAAAGTATGTGCAAATCGTTTCTGTAGCCTTCTCGCCGGTGGTTACTATGGCGCGAAGATTAGGAAGTTGGCGCAATAGTGCGTGAATATCCGTTGGTTCTACTACTTCGAGGAATTTGTCTGACGCATTATCCTGTAGGCGGCGGATGGCTGTCGACGTGTCGAAGAAAGCAAGTCCTTTCTCCTGACAGAACGCAATAATCTCGTCAATCTTGAAGCGTTTGTTTTCCAGGTCTACAAAATGGTTCTTGTCACCAAAGAATATCTCTCCCTCTATGCGCCAATGATCATTGATGAAATTGGGATAGTAGAAGTCCATGCACCAGCGTTTGCGCTGTGGTGGAAAACTACCTAAGAAAAGCACCTTGGCATTTTGGGGCAGAAAGGGCCGTAGCGGATGGTATTCCACACCGTCTTTGCTACGGGCAATATTCTCTGTATTCAGGTATGAAGTCATGCTCTCTGGTGGGTTCATCTTGCATTTTTCCTGCAAAGTTAGTGCTATTTTTTCAGAATCGTATCATATTTCCAGAATATTTCGTATCTTTGCAGCCAAAAGCATAACAGAATAATGACAGAAAACACACTATATCCTTTATTGTTTGAACCCAACCTGCACGAAGTGGTCTGGGGCGGCAATAAGCTGACCGCATGGAAGGGGCAGCCCGTTCAAGCGCATATCGGTGAGAGTTGGGAGGTGAGCTGTGTAGCCAGTTCGCCATCCGTCATTGCCAATGGCCCTTGGACAGGACGTTCCCTGCCCGACGTTATCCGTCAGTTTCCTGAGGAGATACTCGGCCACGAGGTGAGTCAGAAATATGGAGGAGAGTTGCCCTTGTTGGTGAAATTCATTGATGCCCAGAAAGATCTGTCTATTCAGGTGCATCCTGACGACGAAATGGCCAGGCGCCTGCACGACAAGAATGGCAAGAGCGAGATGTGGTATGTGTTGGCTGCTGAGCCTGGTGCCTATCTGTATTCAGGCTTTAAGGAGTCGCTGACTTCTGAGGACTATAAGCGAAAAGTGGCCGACGGCACGATTGTTGACTCGCTGGCCAAGCACGAAGTGCATGCTGGCGATGTGTTCTATCTGCCTGCAGGTCGTGTACATGCCATTTGCAGCGGCATTCTGTTGGCAGAGGTACAGCAGTCGAGTGACGTTACCTATCGTATCTTCGATTACAACCGCCCTGGTCTTGATGGTCAGCCTCGTCAGTTGCATACGGAATTGGCTGCAGAGGCCTTGAACTATCAGGTGGAAAAGGACTATCGCACGGAGTATCCTACTGGCGACAATCGCGCCAATAGCGTGATTGATTCTCCGTTCTTTAGTGTCAGGGTGACGGAGTTTTCCCGTTCTTTCCACAGGAATCTGATTAAGTACGACAGCTTTATCATCTCGATGTGTCTGCAGGGCGACTGCAAGATCAAGATACGCAGTACGGGCGATGAAGTTCTTTTACGCGAGGGCTACAGCTGTCTGATACCTGCCGCCATTGCCGACTACGACATCATTCCGCAGCAGGAGAGCAGTAAGGTGCTCGATGCCTATATCAACAATATGGATAAGACGCTGCTCCACATGGTCAGGGACTTCCTGCATATCAGCTCGAAATAAGGGCCGTTGGTTTGGGGGTGTAAGAAAATTACCCTCCCCTAATATGAAAAAAGTTGAGAAAAAAGTAGCGTATATCAAAAAAAATGTATAATTTTGCAGCCGCTAGTATCATTATTAAATATAGACTCTGACAACCGCTAATGGCTATGACATATTCTTTTGATAAACTTCTGAGCTGGTATTTCTCCAAGAATTCGCTGCCTTATTGGTGCATCTTCTTGCTCGATACCATCATTTTGTTCCTTTCAGGAGTCCTCGCGTATTGGGTATTCCAAAAGACGGGTGCGCTGGTTGCCAACCATGTAGCGGTGCTGTGTACCATGCTGGTATACACCTTCGTCGGGTGTTTCTTCTTCCGCTTGTTCCGAACCTATTCCGGCATTGTGCGCTATTCCAGCTTTATCGACCTGATGCACGTAGCCAACGGCAATTTCTGTGCTTTGCTGGTGGCCCTGGGCTATGCGGTGCTGATGAAGTCGCTGGATGTCAGGCTGTTTGCGGCTCTTACGCTGACGCAGACCGTTATCACCTTTATCCTCGCGACTATCGTCATGTGGGGTATGCGTATTTTGGTGAAGATGCTTTACGACGTGGCTTTCTCTGACAAGCGAGCCATGCGAGTGCTCATCTACGGAGCCCTGTCGGGTGGTATTGGTTTGGCCAAGAATATCGGTTCGCAGCATCCTCGTAAGTTCATTCTGCGTGGTTTTATCTCCCACGACGAACGTGCGAAACATATACAACTCATGGGTCGTCGCGTATATAACGTCAACGACGATCTCGAGGCTATCATTAAAAGAGAGAATGTGCAGGCCATCCTGGTGTCGCCGATGCGTGCCAAGGAGTTCCGCGAGAATACGGCTTTGCAGGACATGCTGATCAAGGTTGGCTGCAAGATCTATATGGCCAGTCAGGCCAAAGAGTTCGACGGCAACGAGGCCAACCTTACTGAGGCTGAAATCCAGCACATGCAGCTGAAGGAGGTACAGGTCGAAGACCTCTTGCCTCGTCAGGAAATTAAGGTCGATATGGCCTCTGTGGGCGAACTGCTGACAGGCCGTCGTGTGCTGATTACGGGTTCTGCCGGTAGCATCGGTTCAGAGATGGTGCGCCAGATAGCCTACTACAAACCTGCGAAGATGATGCTCATTGACCAGGCTGAGACACCTCAGCACGATATCCGTCTGATGATGGCGAAGGACTTCCCTGATGTGGAAGCCGAGGCTGTGGTGACGAGCATCAGCCGTCAGCACCGCATGGAGACCGTCTTCAGCACGTTCCGTCCTGACTACGTGTTCCACGCTGCTGCCTACAAGCATGTGCCGATGATGGAGGACAACCCCTCTGAGGCTGTTCTCAACAATATTTGGGGCACCAAGATTATTGCTGATCTCAGCGTCAAGTATGGCGTCAAGAAGTTTGTGATGGTGTCTACCGACAAGGCTGTCAATCCTACCAACGTCATGGGTTGCTCGAAGCGTATCTGCGAGATTTACTGTCAGTCGCTCAACCAGTCGGAGGTCAACACTACTCATACGCAGTTTGTGACCACCCGCTTTGGTAATGTGCTGGGCTCTAACGGTTCGGTTATTCCATTGTTCCGCGAACAGATCAAGAACGGTGGTCCCGTTACTGTTACCGACGAGCGCATTGTGCGTTTCTTCATGCTCATTCCTGAGGCCTGTAAACTGGTGCTTGAGGCAGGCACCAAGGGTCATGGTGGCGAAATCTTCGTGTTCGATATGGGTCAGCCCGTGAAGATTGCCGACCTGGCTAAGCGCATGATTGCCCTCAGCGGTGCCAAGAACGTCAAGATTGAGTTTACCGGTCTGCGTGCTGGCGAGAAGCTCTACGAAGAGGTGCTCAACGAGCTCGAAGGCACCAAGCCCTCGTTCCACGAGAAGATACGCATTGCCGAGGTGCGCGAGTACGACTATCAGCAGGTGTCCAAGGAAATCGACGAGCTCATAGCCATCTCCAAGCAGTACGACGATATGGCTACCGTTGCCAAGATGAAGGCCATCGTACCTGAGTATAAGAGCAACAACTCCGTCTACGAGAAGCTGGACAAGTAGACTCTACAAAGGAGGCTAACGCAAACAATTGCAATGAGAACGTATGGATATAGCATTCCTGTTAAGCAAATACTTCAAAGGGACTGATAATGTCTCGATTGACGTCTTTGATGCACAGACGCTCAACGCTGTGTATGGGGATGTTATTAACACCTTGACTTCCCATTTTGAAATCGAGGTAAGTGTATTGCAAGCCCTCAGTTATTGTCTTTATGAGATTATGGACAATGTCCATATTCACTCTGGCAAGTCTTTAGGAACGGCTATCACTCATTATGATAAGACCCAAGGGATACTACGTATACTGATTGCAGACGACGGTATGGGAATCAGGGCCTCATTGGCAGAGAATGAGAAGTTTCGTAACATTACAGAACAAGAAGCACTGGTCTTGTGTCTTCAGGACTCCATAACAGATGGTAAAGGTATGGGCTTTGGCTTATTTACCACTTCAAGGCTTATGAATACTATAGGTAATAAGTTTATCTTGCATTCGGGTAGTCATAAGTTAATCATTGAAAACGGCATGTCTTCTGTCATTGAGAATGGTTTTTGGCAGGGTACCCTTATATATATGGAAATTGGTACAGGAAAGGAGATCGATCCGAACCAGATAGTCGATCACAGAGCTAATGTCGAGGATGAATATAATGAGGCATTTGTAGAAACAGAAGAACTGGAAACGTTATGGTAGACTTTAAATTCATAGAGTATGGAACGAATTTCGGTACTCGCGATATGGGTATGAAACTTCGTGAGAAGCTGTTGCCGCTGATCAACGGCAATGAGAAGGTCGTTCTTGATTTTACAGGTGTGAATGTCGTTTCTAACTCCTTTGCCGACGAATGTATCGCTAAACTGCTTTTAGAGATGCCTTTGGAAGAACTAAAACAGCGTACAACGTTTCGTGGACTAAATCCCTTGGCAGAGCGTAGTGTTCTTGTGGCGCTTCAGCGAAGATACAAGGTGCTCAAAGAATCTTGATGTCAAAGCATTAGTAACTTCTTAACTTCTATACCTCTTGGTGTAATAGAACGTACCCGTTTTTGTTGATGTGGTACACAAAAACGGGAGGAAAAATGTAAAGAAATCAAAATTTTGTAAGCATTTCTTGCTAATTTCGTGCATTTTGTGCGAATATTTCGTTTTTTCCTTGCACATTTCTTTTCTTTTCCCTATCTTTGCAGCCTAACAATTATTCTTTTTTTTATTAACTAACTAATAACACAATGAGAAATTTTACTAAAATTGTGCTGTCCCTGGCACTGCTATTTGTGTGTCTGGGGGGGGTAAAAGCTGAATGGCACACTATCTTCACAAAGAGTTACGCTTCTTATAATGAAGGCGATGCTCTACCTTATGGTACTTTAAACCCACCCACTGGCGTTAATATTTCAATGAAAGCCGGATACTTACAAATCGAGAATCCGGCAAGACAAACTAACAATTACGATGTCCAGCCTATTGTGGCTTCAGGCTTTTCCGTTACTGAGGGTAATACATATAGAGTTCGCGTTACTCTTTCTGCTAGTATTAATGGCTCCGCAGTTAATGGCTCCGCAGTTGTTAATCTTGGAACATGGTCTAACAATGCTTATAATGGATTTGATTTTACTGTAGGCGAATCCTTTAATACTTATACGATAGAATTTTCTACTCCAGCAGACTATACTGACAGCGATGTTCATATTTTATTTCAGTGTGGTCATTTTGAAGGTACTGTAAAAATCCAGCAGGTAGAAATACAGGAACAGGCAGTCGCAGACAATCCTGATGTCAACCATGTTCTTGAAATCAATAACACCACTGCAGGAGAACATGATTGGGACAGGCAGGCCATCTACACGTTAGCAACGCCGATGGTAAAGGATGCACAGTATATTTTAAGAGCTACAGTAAGAGCAGAAACGGCTGGAAATATTCAGTTAGTCTGTGATGATGGTTCTACGAGTGAGGAAAAAAATTACTCAGGCCCAATAGCAATTTCAACATCTTTCCAAAATGTAGAGTGGTGGTTTAATGCTAATTATGCCAACCAAAAATTCAAGATATTCTTAGGGGGATTTGAAGGAAAGGTATATATAGATAATGTGTCTTTAATTAAAACATCCGATTCTTCAGAACAGGTTTACAATGGCAATTTCGCTCTAAACAGTCTTGCCGGATGGTCGGTAAGTCATGGATCAGATCAGACTATGACTCGCAGCGTTGACGATATGAAGAGTGCTATTCATATCAGCGATGCGCGTTTTATAAGTTATAGTAATCCGGTTGCTGTTAGCTTGGGTGGCGTAACTGGATATGCTGCCAAATATCAGGATGGCAAAATCGTTTTAACAGCAGTGACACAGGTACCAGCGAATACCGGAGTTATTATCGAAGCGAATGAAGGAGATTATGAGCTGACAACAATCGATAGCGCTCCTGCTTTGGCTAATAACCAACTCCGAGTTTCTAACGGCAACACAACAAGTGATGGCACTCATTATTTTGCTCTTGGCAAGAAGGATGATAAGGTTGGCTTTATGAAGGTGCGTAATACTGTGGTCATACCTAAGGGTAAGGCTTATCTATATCTTGAGACACCTCCTTTGGCTCGCGACTTCATTGGCTTTGGCGAAGAAGATGTGACAGCAATAGAGTCAGTAAAGGCTACGACTGTTGCACATGACAATTACTTCAATATCGCTGGTCAGCGCGTAGCTCAGCCTACTAAGGGTCTGTACATCGTGAATGGTAAGAAGGTGATAATCAAATAACATGGAGGACAACAATATGAAAAAAGC